>VMHT01128036.1_pt1 | contig 11868 bp, 11 predicted proteins | sample 4693611 | NCBI WGS metagenome assembly VMHT01 (sample SAMN12280063, study PRJNA550983) | marine metagenome | isolation source: seawater sampled from same location over 5 years 0.02-0.2 micron viral filtrate | place: USA: collected off the coast of southern California halfway between the port... ...
CAGATGGCATGTAAAATAAACCTTTTTTTCTATTTGGATTGTAAAATATAGCCATCTTTATTCTATTGGTAAATCACAATTATTATAACTAAAAGGAAGTCTAAATCCTATATTCATTCCCCATCCTGTCAGTTCATCTTCAAATCTTTCTGTAAAACTATTTAACGTTGAGGACCTAACTAAATTAACTTTCAGCCAATCTACATTATTACTAATAGCAGTCTTTTGCTCAAAGTATGAAACGCAATCTAATAGCACTTGACACATATCACTCTTAACATCATTCTCATTAGACTCGTCTTTATTAACTAAGTCCATAGCCATTACGTTAAAATTCCAGGTAAAAGTTCCATCACCTAAATTAGCTGGCTGGTCAGCTACCCAAAACAAAGGATAGTTAAAGTCTGCTAGTTGGTTATGTTCAACAATTTCCCACAAATCACCATTACCAAAATTTTGAATTTGTTTGTGGTTAGTAGCAAATGTCTTAAACTCTTTCATTATTTGATTGTAAGTAATTATCATTTGTCACTCTTTCTATATTCGTCTCTCCAACAAAAGTTTCTACTTCCACTACCTAAATAAAAACTAGTTTGATAGGCTGTCTTTCTAGGGTGCAAATCATCGCTGTTTTCTTTATACTTAGGGAATAAATTATCATTGTCACATAAGTAGTTTATTAGTCTAGCCTCTCTCTCTTCAGCTTTGTTCTTCCATTCGTCTCTAAGATACTGTAAATCTTGGTAGCTTATAGGATTACTATTCTCACTTGTTTTAGTTGATACAGACTTGTTTCTATACTTAAATAACATCGACGTTGAACATTCATACATAGTCCATATTGCCATAGCTGGAGCTATATAAGTGTCCAATAAATTAACCTCATCACTATTTAAAGTTCCAGCAGTTATCTTAGTTTTTAAATCTTCATAAAATGGCGTACCGAGAATAGGATGTATTCTTAACTCTTGACAATCCTTAATACTTGGTAGAATTAATCTTACGTCAACATTAGGGTCAATTAGAGTTGTATTCTTTACGTACTGTTCAGATATAAATAAAACCGCCATTATATATCATTTTTAATTTTAATTTCGTTTCTAACATTTTTAGCTCTACTGCTATAAGGTTGTAACACTACAGCCTCTAAGTCATCTAATACCATTTGAGCCTCTTTCTCAGCCTCAACTTTTCTAGCTTTTAATATTTGATAACTACTTAATTTCATTTCTTTAATCTTACTATTTGCATTTCCCAAATATGTCTACAATAAGGAGTTGTTCTACCAGTACTAGGATTATTATACCATCCACCTCTCTTTGTAAATATGTCTATTCCAGACTGACCAAAGTCATTAGTTAATAATTCTAATTGTTGTAGTGTATATCTTTTGACCCTAGACAAAGCCATCATTCTAATGCAAAACGGTCTGCTTTGAGTCTGGACCGCTGGAGCGTCTGGTCTTTCAGTATATTTGTAAACTATAAAAGTTTCATCTTCTGGCTTTTGAATACTGTTTTTAGCATCTTCGGTAGGTTCAAAATCTTTGTCTAAAGCTCCAGCATTTTGTAACTCAGATAATAAGTCATTAACTATAGTTTGTTCTATACTTAAAGCCTGAGCTATTTCTGTTATAGGCATTTTAGGATTATCAATTAATAAATCTAATATGCTTTTTTCAGCTCCAGTTAATACTCTATTAATAGCAAATCTATAATCTTTTAATAATTCAGTTTCAAACTTTTTTGCATCCTCTAAACTTGTAATAGGTTTTACAAATGATTGGACCGTCTCTATTTCTTCTATGTCTATTCCAGTACCCTCTAATTGATTAAATAGTATTTCATCTTCAACGTCTGTAAATTCTTTTTTAAGGCTTTCTGTTGTTCTAGTTAATCCACCTTTTAAACCAATAAGCTGTCTAATTTCTTCAATAGACATATTATCTAGGACTTTAGTTGCCACAAGTGGACTTAGTATTCCAATAGCTTCAGCTACTTTATTCCCTCCAACATCACTAGGAGGTAAACCAATTTTTTCTCTTAACTCGTCTTGAGTCATAGCACTTAAAACCGCAGTTTCACTAAAGTATCTTTGGACAGGTTCTATTTTTTGTATTCTTACAGGCTCACCATTTATTCCATTAAAGTTTAATATTGAATTAATTAACTCATTGAATACTTTTTGCTCTGGGTCAATTTGTAAGTTTTGGTATAGTTGAGAGGCTACTACAATCTCATCTGCGTTATTTCCTAAACCTGAATTCTCTTTAATACCAAATAGTTGAGGACTAGTTATACCGTGAGCTGTAAATATTTCTTCTCTAATTTGATTATTTAAATTAATAAACCTTTCATCTTGTCCGTTAACTGGTATAGGCATAATCTCAGGATGGTCACTAGCTTGGTCTGTAAATGATAATAAAGGCTTACCAGCATTGTCAGCACCTGTAGCATAGTCTTTAAATCTTCTTTCGATTTCAGACATCTCCTGTTCATTTGGTTGACCATTTCGAAAACTTATAAGATAACCTGCCGAAAGATTATTAGATATGTTAGATAGTGTAAAGTTAGCTATTTGGGCGTCAGACTCTAAATAAGGTATTGCAGAAACATAGTCAGGAAGTGGATAAGCTCCGACATCTGGTCTATATTCTTTGTAGTATATTACATAGTCAACCTCTGGACTTGCAGTTTCATCATAAGGAAACTGTTGCAATATCTTAAAATCTTCATTGTTTTTAGGATTCCTAGCGGACCAATCTTCAGTATAATAAAATAAGTTGTTGTCTACTCCTACTCTAATGTCAGCAAAATCAATATGATTAATAGCTGCTATATTGTTATTCTTAGACATTCTAACTTGTAAGCAAAATCCACCGTAGACCTTTTTATCTTTTGCTAGTTTACCTAATAAGTTGTCTAAACTTTCATCTTCATTAGGCATCCTAAGAAAGCCATTAACATAAGCCTTTTCAGTAAATGTTAATTTTTCATCTATAACAAAACCCTGACCAGTTATAAACTTAACTTTACTATTAATAATTTGGTTGTGTTTACTAGACTCATTATATAGTTTAGTTAAATAATCTGGATAAATATTTTTATAAGGACGCTCAGTTCCGTATTCATACCAATCACCTTTCTTAGATTCTTTAAACTCAGGTAATTCATACCCTCCAAAATTTAACGGAATTAATTTTACGCTCATTGTCCTGGATTATATACTACGTTTGTAGTTGGTGTAACTGAATGTTGAGTAAATGACGGTTGATATGTAGAGTCTATTAATTTCATTTTTCCCTGTTCTACTTCGTTTAGTCCTGTTGGGTCTAGGTTAGTTGTGCTGTTTTGTTCAAATACTTTATAGTTATAAAAGCCTGGTGAGCCTAAATCTAAGCTACCGCTAGTAGGATTATTAGTTCCCTCTATAAAGTTAAATTCGTTATATCTTAATTTATTAGTGCTTATATCTGCAATGATAGTATAATACTTAGTCTTAGTCTGGTCACTCTCAAACTCAAATAAATAGTTAGGGTCTGTTAGTTGACTAAGTTCAAATAAGGTTGCTACAAAATTAGTAGTAGTGTTCTTATTTATCACTTTCATTTTTCTTTTTTTTCTTTGTTACAAAAACCCAATCAATGTTTAATTTGTTAAGAGTTGGGATATTTTCTTCACATACTAAAACTTTAAAATGTTTTAAATGTACTACTTTTCCTATATATTCTTTTTTTAACATAATTTCAAATTTACTAAAAAAAGGGGACAGTTTGACCCACCCCCTAATTTATACAACAAAGAACAATTAAGCACTAATTGTTAATCCAGCCACTACAGATGACTGTACCCCATAACAAGGAAACTGACTTTTGTCAGTTAATTCTATTTGGTATTGGTTAGGGTCACCATAAGCCTGACCAGTTTGTCCAACTAAAGACGAACCTTCTGCAAAATTATCATTTCCCAAAGCCCAATAAACTCCGTTATTATCTTTTATTATTACAAACAATCTAGCTAGCATTAACATCTTAATAGAATTAGATTTAGTAGCACTCATTTTATTTATAGTAAAAGCTGCAACATTGTCATAAAAAGAAGTCCCCCCAGTTTGGTCTACAGTTGCTGTAGACGTTAAACTACCTGACTCTTTTTTCAACTCGTATCTATAAAAATTAGTTGCTGCTGACTGAGTAATTGCTGTAACCTCTCCGTTTTCTAAAGTAGTAGCAGTAATATTATCTCTTTCAGATATTAACACTTCCACTATTCCGCCTAGGCTATCTGAGCAATCTCTAGCTTGTCCGTTACTAAGTACACACGACATAATTAATTAATTTTCATTTAGTTAGCGTTTCAGCTAACAGTTATTAAAAAGGGGGTTTTTAGACCCCCATTAAATTTAGGCAGCTAATAAAAATTCTACAACTTGGTCAGGAAATGCAACATTTACACCTCTTCTAAAAGCCATAGTAACTTTATAAATTCTGTCATTATCATCGTACCAGCTTCTAACGTCGTTAGACTCTTCACCTGGTAAGTCAACACCTACATAAATGTTAGATGCTCTCATTAGGTAACAGTTACCAGTAGCTAAACCTGAAAGACCAGGAGTAGCGCATACAGTAACATTAGGAAAACCAATCAAAGGAAGTTCACCAGTGAATCCACCCTCAGTAACATAATGAAAATAGTTACCATCTGCGATAGCTTTTTGGTATACTAAGAAAGTATCCATACCAACAAATAATTTTAAATCATCCGCGTCCATTATATCTTCTGGCATTAATGCAGCCATTCCAGCTAAAATGTCAATAGCGTTTGTTGATACAATTCCAGTAGCTTGATTAATTGCAGTTGGGTTGCCATCAATAGCAGTAGCAGCAGCAATGATTTTATTTAAACCATCATACTTAGATAGGTTAGCAGTTCCACTAGTTGTGTCACCTTGCCAGTCAGCCACTTCAATAGCTTTTTGTAATTTAGCAACCTTTTCAGTAAAGTATAACTCTTCAAAAGGGATTTCTTCTTTTTCATTTGTTAAACCTTGCTTTAACATAACTGAGGTATATTTAGCAGCTAGGTCAGTCATACATAAATCCTCGTGAATTGCTACAGCTCCAGGAGTAATAGTTCTTTGAGACAAAGTAGTAGTTCCACCTGAACTAGCATCTCTTGAACATCCGTCAGCTTGAAAAACAACATCACTAGATAGTATATTAATTGTAGTAGGTCCTTTTACGCCATCTTGAATATTAGCATAATTAGAAAGTCTACCACCAGCAACCGACTTTATGATTAAGTCCATTGCATTTTGTTCGGTATATGCGGCCAAAGCCGAAACATCAAAACTCATAATTTATTTTTTTATATTATATTTTTATTTTTTAGGACGCTTATTATGTCCCTTTTATTTTCTTTTTTAAGAGATTTAAAAGCGGATGGTCTTTTGACTATCTCATCTTTTGTAGGCTCTTTTATCATCTTTTCTGTTAAGTTAAGCAACATAGAAAATGACTCTTTAAGATTATTTATTTCGTTTTTTAGTTCGATGTTTTCTTCTGATAACGTAGCTTCCATTCCGAAAACTCTTTCAGTTACAATCGACTCTATAATCTTTTTAGCTTCTCTCTCTTGTGACTCACTTAAAGAACTTGACATCTCTTCCTCTTCTATTGAATCGGCTTCGACTTCAGGTTCTACTTCAGGTTCTACTTCCTCTTCAACTTCCTCAACTTCAACAATCACACCAGCCTCAGTAGTTATAAATCTACCGTCACTTAGTTCGTGTCTACCGTCTGGAGCTGGTAAAAGTTCACCGTCCATTTCTACAACAACCGCAGCACCTACAACAACTTCAGGTTCTATTTGTGCTACTGTACCGTCAGCCAGTACAACATCTTCAAATTTTTCCTTTACGTTTTCTGTGGTTTCTTCTACGTTGTTTTCCGTAGTCTCAGTAAATTCCTTAGAATCGGTTTCAATGTCCACACCCTCAGTTTTGAAAATGCTTTTAATCTCATTGAATAACTCTTTTAATTCACTCATAATAATTATATTAGTACTATTATATATATAACAAATAGTTTATAGTTTAACAATTACAAAAGGTTTTCTTTATACTTTTTAACAACCTGAATAATTTTCTTAACTAAACTATTTGGATATTTTTTTACTTTAGACTCACCAAATATTCCCTCTACTGAGAAACCTTTAAACGTTCCATCTAAAACCATTTGCCAAACCTCATCATTTTCAACTCTCATAGAACCCCACCACGAACCATCTGGAGCGTTCTCAAATCCGTTAGGTGCTTTTATTCCACGTTTACTATCTACTATTAAAGACTCTATAACATAGACTCCATTATCTTTATAGTCTATATCGTGCATTAAGTTAATATTTGAATTATATCCATTCTTAAAAAACTTATTGACTATCTTTTCAATAGTTGGTTTTCTAAAGACTACATAATATTTTTCGTCATTTTCATTTAGTCTAATTATAGGCAAATCCGCTTTCATAAAATATCCACTAACAATTCTTTTTTCTTTGTCTTGAATCTTGAAAACTCTTTTGTAATTGTCTTTGGTTTTCATTTTATTAATAGCCCAATTAACACCAGAAGTTCCACCCCATAATAACCAAGCTAAATAACCGCAGTCCTTCCAGGGAGTGTCTTTTAGATTGTCACTTACTACAGAGTTTTTTTTATGTCTATTAAAACTAGCCATTCTACCTATAGTTTCCCAAGACAAATTATCTTTGTTCTTGAGTTGGTTTGCTCTCGAAAGTCCTACCCTAGTAAAGTTGCATCTTATTTCTGACTTATGTTCATCTATCCATCTTAAAGCCTTAGCAGCATTATTAGACGCTGACTCTGGATAGTCGTTAAATGTTTCTTCAAACTCGTGTTTTTTAAAAGATTGCCAATTACTCATTATGGCTGGATGGTCTACCAATGCTACATAATCGACCCCTGACTCATCATCTTCGTCTATTATTAACTCTATTAATTCTATTTCATTTTCCATTTTATTTAGTTTATAGTCGCTTGGCTTTCTATTACCGAGACCTGGTTTTGTGTTTGTGTTATGTCAGTTTCTGTTACAAATACTCTAGTGTCATTTTGATTAGTTAAAGTGTTTGTGTTTGCTGGTTGTAATGTTGGAGGCGTTTCACCACCGCCACCTCCACCAAAGTTAGGACCAGTTCCACCACCACCACTAGAACCCTTACTACTAGACTGAAACTTTTGTTTTGATATATTAGCAACATTTGCCAAACCTGATGCAACCGCTAGACCAGCCATTATTCCTGGATAAGCTGGAAATAAAACTGTTATTGGATTTGAAGCACCACTAGCAAAAGCAGCACTAGCACCCTGGTAAGTATTAATTAAAGCCTGTGCTATTTGTAGTTTCTTATTTATCTCAAAAGCTCGACGTTGACTTTTTTCATTTCCTTTAGCAAAAGCAGAGGTCAAGTTTATTAAAGTTCCTATACCTTGTGAGGCTATATCTATTTTAGCATTTTCTACGTCCTGTTCTCTTTGCTTTTTTTCTTCTGCAAATTTTGTTTCTATTGCAGCTATTTCACTTTCTTGAGCTTGTTTTAATATACTTGCATTTTTACCATACTTAACAGCCTGAGCAATTAAGTCAGTATATTTGTTTTGAACTGCTAATATTTCTTGGTCTTGAGCTGAAAGTAAACTATTATTATATTCGTTCTCTAGTGCTTTTTTATCATCTAAAAACTTTGCAAAGTCTGCTTTCTTTTTAGCATCATCTGCTAACCTTTTAGCCTCTGCTTTGTCGTCTGCAGCTTTCTTTTTAGCGGCTGCGGTTGCTTCAATTTTATCCTTTTTATCTTGTATCTCTTTAGCCGCTTTAGCGTCCATATCAACAACTCTAAGTTGAAACCCAGCTAAGGCGTTTTCCTGTTGGAGTAATTGGTCCTCTAATACTTTTAAATCTTCTTGACCTTTAGCCGCTGTCTCTTCTGGGTCAAATACTAATTTACTACCTCTTACAATTAAAGCCTCTGCTTTAGCACTTAAACCAAAGTCAACATCAATAGGTTCAAACCCAAATACTTTTCGACCAATAGAGCTTTGAGTAATAGCGTTTATAGTTCCCTCTATTCCCTCACCTAGTAAATCAATAGCCTTAACAATTAATAAAACTGGACTAGCTAAGACTTTCATAGTTATCTCTAATAACCTTTGATTTCTTTTAGTTCCTTGAATCTTTTCTTCATTAACTATTTTAGCCGCTGCTAACTCAGCTTTTATAGATTGGACAACCTTTTTTTGTCCGTCTATTTTCATTCCTAGTATTTCTCTTTCTGTCTTACCTTGTAGCTTTAAGATATTTTCTTGACTATTTAAAGTCTCTAGGTTTTTCTTTTCTGACTCAGTTCTTAGGTTTGTTGTTTCTTGTAAGTCTTTACTAGAACTACTAACCCCATTAATAGCGTTTTTAATTTTATCAAAGTTTGAGATTAACATTCCTACAGCTACTACTAAAGCACCAATACCAGTAGCTATAATAGCACCTCTAAGAAACTTAAAAGACTTTGAGGTAGTATCTACAGACTTACCAAATAATCCCATTATTGTTGTAGCTATAACTGTAGTAGCATTATTTAACTTTTGAAAAGCAGTAGAGTTTTTTATAACATTATTAAATAACTTATATGCTGACTGAGTTCCCTCTATAGCACCTTTAAAAGCCATAGAAACACCTATAGCCTTTTCTATGTTTCTTACAGTATCTTCTAAAGCACCACCACCACCACCAAGTAAAATAAAAGCGGCTGACACGTCACCAACAGCTCCAGCTACAGACCCAAGTTCACTAGCTACCTGTTCATTATCTAAAGCCTCCATAGATAATTCGGTGTTCTTAATCTCTTTGTTAGTGTTTACTAATTGTTGTTTTAAGTCTTTAAAAGCCTTAGTACCTAAAGGAACTTTTCTTAGTTCTTCATTAAGTCTCTCTGACTCCTGTTCTAATTGACCTAAAGTAGTTGCTGCTCCTTTTGCGTCTATGTCTATTTCTAAAGCTACTTTCTCAGCCATTTGTTAATTATTTGATATTATTAAAAATTCTGTTCCATTCCATTGTATAGAAACATATTTATTATTTGCAGTTAAATCATAAGTTTCATCACCATCTATAGTAGTTCCAATAGAAGATGAATCTATTATGACTCTATTTTCAGACCCTAACTTTTTAAATAACCATATCTTACCAATAGTAATACTTTCAGTAGTTGAGAAAGTTATAGTTATATTATCTTCACCGTCTGTTTTGCAAAAATAATTTCTTACATTTAAATTAGCTACAATGTCAGCATCTGTTACAGTTACAGTAGAGCCATCTCCTGCGGTTATTTCATTATTAACATAAGTTACATTAGAAGAAAATACATTTTGATTATCTGAATTAATTAATCTTACGTTAGAAGCTCCAGCATTAATAATGTTGTTACTACCATTTATTTCAATATTTATTGCGTTTGAATCTACTCTATTATTATCACCTACTATATTAACCCCCCTAGCGGACCTACTAATATAATTATTAGAACCTACAACATTTTGAGATAAATTTCCTAAAGAGTTATTATGTTTTAACGTTTGATTTCCATTTGAAAATGTTGGAACTTCATCACCAGATATATTACCTTTTATTCCACCATTACCAATAGCAGTGCCTGACTGAAAAACGTCAGATAGTTTAATCTTTAAAAATTCACATTTAGTTAAAGGATTAATAGGGTTGTAGTTTTCTATTTTACTTAATCTAAAGTATTGACCCTCAAAATAATATTGACTACTAAAAGAAAGATTTTTAATATCTGACGGACTTAAATAAAAATATCCAGTTACAATCTTACTATTAGTGTCTGTTATTTCTTGAATAAACTTAGAATAGTATTTATTAAATAAACCGTTATTAGTAAAAGTAATTACTTTATTAAATCCATTAGAGTAATATATTTCATTTGTTAATCCAAACTCTAATATTTGTGTTGGAGTGTAAGGGTCGTCATACATACCAGCATAAGGATAAGTAGAATAGTTAGTATCTACTCCAGCATCGTTAGTGTGTGTCCATTGTTGACCTGTTGACTTCATTCCACCCCATTGTAGAATTCTTATGTTAGACTCTGTTCTTTGAACTCCATTAGTGTCATCATATTTAATGATAGTAGGTAAAACCCTATCATACCAGTCTTGACCAACTGACGGAGTAGGTGAAAATATAATCTCTGTTTTATGTTTGTTTTTTAAAAATTGATTTCCTAAAGTAAAATCATCCTGTCCATAAACTTCACCCCAAGTGTCAAAATATAACTCATTATAATAATCTTTGTCTTGTTTATAAGTGTATAGATATTCTTTAAAGTTTAAAGCTCCCATAGGCTTAGACTCTATGTCTTGAGACTTATCTAATTTACTTGACCAATCAGTTACAACATTAGAGTAAAAATCGTCTCTAGGTTCTATAATTAAATTCTTATTGTTTTGGGTATCTGGTTGAATATATAAATTAAACATTTTGACTAGTGACATTACATAGTCTTTTTGTTTTACATTTATAGGAATTGCTGTATTCATTGTTATAGTATTACCCTCAACTAAACCACTATTGATAACTGTATTTCTTAAATGACCATTTAATATATTTAATTTATAAGTGGCGTTTGTACTGGACTGCTGATTAGATAAACCATAGGTAGTATACCAATCTTCTCTAAAAGTAAAAAGACTTCTAGTATCATTAAAATGTCCTAGACTATAAGTTAATTCAACTTTTACACTTTCATTTTCATTTAAAAAAACATTGTTAGCATTTACAAAAAACTCATTACAAGTTGAATTATTATTTCTAATATATGCCCTGCTCAATTTACCAAAAGAAACTGTAAAATAAAAATACTCAGCAGACGTAGTAGTTGGATTTGATGCAGTTGTTAAAGTTCCTAAAGCTGCTATACTACCAGTTTTAGTAATACCATAATTTACAGTTGACAAAGTAGATAAAAAATTACCATTAGAATCATATTTATTTAATTTTATATAGCCTATAATAGCTGAATTAAGTTTCCAAGTTCCAAAACCTCCTGTAGCTGTAACACTAGGCGCATTAAAAACCCCTTGCAGTTGTAACATTCCCTCTATATTATAACTTCCAGATTTACCAGCTATTACTTCATAAACTCCTGTTGTAGTATTATACGAATTAGAAACGTCACTAATTTCATTAGTATATTTAATAAATTCACTATTATAATCAGTAGCTATATTAACAACATCATAATAAATAGGATTTACAAACGTATTGCTATTAGATGTTAATTGTGGAGTATTTACATTAAATAACCTTGTTAACACTTCGGTTTCACTAAATTTAAAATCGCTTGAGCTAAAAGGAATTATTAAACTGTTAAAAAAATTACTTGTTAAAAATGTTGAAGTAAATGTATAACCAATAGATGCAAAAATTAAATCTAAATATTTCTTAGCTTTGACCGCTGGAAATAATGTACTAACTGGCCAGTTTTCAGTACCAGAGTTTAAAGTTCCGTAATTAACATCATAGTTAATCATTGGATAAACATAGTCAGTAGTTAAAGGTAAATTCCAGGTAGCGGCTTGGTTAGCTTTATTCCAAACGTGATTTAGTGAGCTTAAGTCTAAGTCTGTTAATTCAGCGTTTTGCATATCTGCAATAAAGTTTCCTACTCTACCTATAATAATACAGTTATAACTTATTTGACCTTTTACATCTTTAATAGATTTTAATTGTAAATATCCATCTATTTGAATCTCACCATTTACTAAGTATATTACATC
>VMHT01009954.1_pt1 | contig 11866 bp, 15 predicted proteins | sample 4693611 | NCBI WGS metagenome assembly VMHT01 (sample SAMN12280063, study PRJNA550983) | marine metagenome | isolation source: seawater sampled from same location over 5 years 0.02-0.2 micron viral filtrate | place: USA: collected off the coast of southern California halfway between the port... ...
CAGACGCTTAACGCATTTGTGAAAGAACAACTGACGAGCGGGAAAGACCTTCCTGCTGATCTATTCGGGGTTTACGTCGGATCCCGCGCCAAACTTAAGTAGAGGTACCTATGGCTAGTAAGCAAGTGAAAGAGGCTAATGTCTCTGATTTAATTCCTTTCGATGACGACTTGTTATCTCAGGGGACGGGTTTAGAAGAAGCAAGCGCAGATGATTATGCGATTCCGTTTTTACGGGTGTTGCAATCTATGTCGCCACAGCTTAAGAAAAGTGACGGTAAATACATTCAAGGAGCCGAAGAAGGTAACTTGTTCAACACCGTTACTGAAACTGTGTACGATGGAACAGAAGGGGTTATTATCATCCCTTGTGCGTACAAAAAGAAATTTATCGAATGGATCCCACGCGAAAACGGTGGTGGATTAGTCGACGATTCTCACCCTGCCACTATTCTGAAAACGTGTACGAAAGACGACAAAGGTCGATTCATATTAGAAAACGGTAATCAGATAGCGGAAACTGCAGAGTATTACTGTATCGTCGCACAAGACGAGAGTGCACCAGAACAGGTGTTACTTAGTCTTACGTCTTCACAGTTAGGGTTTTCCAGACGTTGGAACACTATGCTCAACAACGCTCGCGTACAGAATGCGAAAGGGGAAACTGTTCCAGCTCCGATGTTTTCGTATATGTACAATCTCACCACTATCCCCCAGTCTAACGACCAATACAGTTGGATGGGATTATCTGTAGAAAAGAGTAGACCATCCCCCATGCCGTTAGCTATGGCAGCTTTAGAGTTTATGAAAGCAGCACGATCAGGAGCTGTAGAAGTAAAACAAGAGCAGGAAGGTATGTCGACGTCTGCCGATGTAGAAGAGGAAGAAGTTCCGTTTTAGTTGATTGAAGGTGAGCAATGTCATTAGAAGAAGAATTTGCCCACCGTTTCGCGGGGTTGAGACACGGTTATAGTGTCTTTACCCCGACGAAAGAAAAACGGGAAGATGGCAAAGCGAAAGGAAAGTATGTAACGATATCACAAACTCTCAACCAGAAAGAACTACAAGCTATCTGGAAAGAACATTTAAGAGGAGAAAAAGGATTAGGGATAGTCCCTATCGACGAAAACAATACCTGTGTATGGGGCGCAATAGACATCGATGAGTTTAGTGTTGACCTCAAAGGACTGGCTAAGAAGTTAAAACAATTTAAGTTACCGCTAGCCGTGACTCGCTCAAAGAGCGGGGGAGCGCACGTGTTTCTATTTGTATTTGACCCAGTTCCAGCATCAAGTATGCAAAGAAAGCTACGTCAGATAGCAGCAGCGATTGGGTTCGGACAGTCAGAGATTTTTCCTAAGCAGACCAAACTATTGTTAGAAAGAGGGGACAGGGGAAGTTCTCTCAATATGCCGTATTTCGGTGGCGAGGACTCCACTGGTTACGGGTTTAGTGCAACAGGTAAAGTGCTCAGCCCAAAAGAGTTTATTGAGTATGTTGATGGCCTTGTACTAACAGAAGAAGAATTAGAAAAGCTGGAGGTTACTCCAGTCTTAGAAGAGCTAGAGTGGATGGATCAGGCACCACCGTGTCTTGAACATCTAATAGCTCAAGGCTTTCCGAAAGGAATGAGAAACTCAGGTCTGTTTAACGTTGGGGTTTTTCTTAGGAAAAAGTATCCAGACGATTGGGAATCTAGGCTCGAAGAAGCGAATCATAAACACTTTAACCCACCTCTCAGTGCTACAGAAGTATTAGGAGTTGCAAAACAAGTACAGAAGAAAGATTACTTTTATAAGTGTAACGATCAGCCGATAGCAGGACATTGTAATAGTCCCCTGTGTAGGACACGCAAATATGGTATCGGTGCTTCTGGTGGCACTCCTCTGTTTAGTAATCTTACGAAGCAGGACAGTGATCCACCAATCTGGTTCTTAGATGTCGAGGGTGGCAGATTAGAACTAGAGACTGAGGAGTTATTGAACCAGACACGGTTCCAACGAAAGTGTATGGATAGCCTCAATATTATCCCTCCGAAAGTACGGGATAACGTATGGCGCACGATCATACAACAACTTCTCGATACGCTGACGATTATCGAAGTACCGAAAGACGCTTCGACAGAAGGTCACTTTAACGAACTCTTAGAGACTTTTTGTACAGAGCGCCCAGCTAGGGAACGTGACGAGTTACTGTTAGGTAAGCCTTGGACAGATAACAGTAGGACTTATTTTCGGTTAGCTGATCTAATGGACTTTCTACATCGGAAGAACTTCCGAGATTATCCGAGAAATAAACTTACAGCTAAGTTAAAGAATATGGGAGGAGACTCTCACTTTTTTAATATTAAAGGTAAGGGTGCAAACGTCTGGCATATCCCAGAGTTTCAAGCACAGAATGAATCTCATACGCTGCCTGAATTTAACGATTCACCACTATGACTTTAAAGTCAGGAGCACAGATAATCCTTGGCCCTCCTGGAACTGGGAAAACCAGTACCTTGTTAGGTTTGTTAGAGGAAGAATTAGACCGAGGGACTTGTCCAGAAGATATTGGATTCTTTACGTTTACTAAACAAGCGGTGCAAGAGGGCAAGAGTCGAGCGATGTCTCGGTTCGCGATTACGAATACCCAACTACCGTATTTTAGAACGCTACACTCACTTTGTTTCTTTCAGTTAGGACTAAGTAAAGACAGTGTCTTTTCAGCGTCAGATTTTAGAGATCTAAATGACAAACTAAATCTAAGGCTGACAGGATCGATCAACTCTGAAGAAGGTCATGTCTCTGGAATCTCTAAAGATGATCGACTGCTGTTTATCGAAAACTTAGCTCGGATGAGACAGGTTAGTTTAGAAAGCCAGTGGCATGACTCAGATGATGCAGTAGGCTGGTTTGAGCTAGAGAGATTTTCTCGAGGGTTAGAACTGTTTAAGAAAGACAGGATGCTCATCGACTACACCGATATGTTGAATATATTTTTAACTAGGGGTAGAGCGCCCAGATTAGACGTGATGTTTGTAGATGAAGCTCAAGACTTATCCCCGTTACAGTGGGCCGTAGTTAGAAAGCTATGTGAATCTGCAGACCGTATTTATATCGCTGGTGATGACGACCAAGCAATTTACCGTTGGGCTGGTGCAGACGTTGATTACTTGATTCGTAATTCAAAAAATGCGATGGTTCTCAAACAGTCCTACAGAATCCCTAAATCTATTCATACTCTAGCCGAGCGTTGTATAGGACAAGTCGGAGCGAGAGTACATAAAACTTGGAACCCTAGAAAAGAAGAGGGACACGTTTCTTGGGAACCGTCTTATGAATCTATAGATATGGAAAGCGGTGAGTGGTTAGTTCTTGCTAGGACAAATTACTTACTAAACGGGATTGAAGAACACTGTCGTTCGGAAGGATGGTTCTATAAAAACAAAAATAGAGCGAGTGTTTCTGAAAAGAAGATTATGGCGGTGAGGTCTTGGGAAAATTTTAGGAAGGGAGGTCTTATCCCCGTCATAGAACTTACCAAAGTCTTAAATTATTTAAAGGTTCGGGTACCTAGTTCCCTAGAGATGATCGACTTTGATAGTAATGTTTCTTTCGAACAGGCTAAGAAATATGTTCCTACACTTGAGAACGAATATTGGTACGACGCATTCGTGGGTATCCCAGTATCTGAACGAAGTTACATTCGAGCAATGCTTAGAAGGGGAGAAAAGATCACTAAAGAACCAAGAATTAAACTGTCTACTATCCACGCTGCTAAGGGAGGGGAAGCAGAGAACGTAATCTTGCTTACCGATATCTCTAACAGAATTTATAAATCGTTCCAAAGTAACCCTGACGATGAGTCAAGAGTGTTTTACGTTGGACTTACAAGAGCAAAGGAGAACCTGTTTTTAATTGAGCCGCAAACTCAAAAGTATTTCCCCCTTTAGTCCTTTACTTTCAAAAAGGCGCTAAGGTAAAGTAGTAACCCGTAGAAAGGAGAAACGTATGGCCTCTATAAGAAAGAAGCTAGAAGAAAATGTCAATAACAGCAAGAACACTCGCATGGATATCGCCAGCGGGAATATGCTAGGTAATTGGCGACCTGATGAGATAACGCATATGACGAGGTACGATAAGATCTCCTCATTATGTATTGGAGAGGCTAACAAGCTCTTTAGACCCTTAGATGTTCTTGAAGCAGGATGCGGAGAGATATGGGTTTTAAGAAACTTGTACAAAGCCTACACGGTTAAGAAATCGGACATTATCGGTTCTTACCGAGGGGTAGACATTGATCCCGCTTGTCTACAAGAAAAGCAAGGCTACAGCAGCCCGACAGGACTGGTTGAAGATTCGACTTGGTTCGCTAATTTCAACGGCAAGATAGATATTCAAGATCTGACTACGAATCCTATATTCGATTTACCTGATGAATCTATAGATTTCTTTTGGACTACAGAAGTTATCGAACATATGAACCGAGAGTTCATCGCTCCATGGTTAGATGACGCTAACAGAGTGTTACGTCCAGGAGGATTGATTTACGTCTCTACTCCTAACCACGACGGTTCTAACGATAAGCTGCCTGAAGACCACATTTACGAATGGGGTTTCGAAGAACTTAAAGAAGAACTAACTAGCCGCTGGGAACTACAGTCAGTAGTTGGTACGTTTTGTCAGATGCCTAAACTTAGAAAGGCAATGCGAGACGATGACCAAGATAAGGCTTGGCGATGGTGGCCAGATCAGTTTGAGTTACTTGAAGAACGATACGGTAAACAGTTCTTACGAGTGGTTGCAGCGACGTTCTACCCAGAAGTATCTAATAACTGTGCATGGATATTAAGAAAGCCTAGATGACAAACTTTATTCCCGCAGAGGTAGATCGTTACGTTTATTGGATAGAAGAACGCGAACGCATTCGTCATCTAAAAGAGGAAGTTCAACAAGAACCCCCTTGGACAGAAGACCCGATACTTCGAGAGTTTAAGTTCTGTCAAGTATTTCGGGAGGACGATAGAACTACGCGCTGGTTCCGACACCATATTAGAGAGCCACTGAGAAATGAACCTGAAGTGTTTATGGCAACAGTCGCGTTTAGGTTTTTTAATCTTATCCAAACAGGCGAGACGTTACTCGACCACAATCTACATATTGACTGGGATCGAGAAAAAGCGATTGAAGAAATTAGAAAGCAAAACAAGTGGGTTACTGGGGCGTATATCGTCAAGAGTCCAAACCGCATGGATAAAGTTACAGGGGTAGCTGAATGTGTATCACATATCTGGGCAGAGCGTGAGCGAATACTAAAAGATTTCTCTCGTCTCAAATCTTTATGCGATGCGTGGAACTACTTACTGAGGTTTCCGTATATTGGGCCATTCGTCTCTTACGAGATGGTTACTGACTTAAGACATACACACCTGTTAGAAAACGCAGAAGATATTTGTTCATGGGCTAATGCTGGTCCAGGAGCGATGAGAGGATTGAACAGGCTAACAGGTAGACCTTTAGAGTTTTGTAAGCGTAGCTGGGATTGGAACAGCGAGATGCAAGCGTTGTATAAATGGTGTAGAGAACACCTCGACTTGAGTAAGTTCGATAAACCTTTTGAGATGCGAGAGATAGAAGGGGGTCTATGTGAGTTCGATAAGTATTCTCGGATATTACACGGACAAGGTCGGACGCGAAGCGTATACGACTATTCACAAAAGCATCGACCATTAATTGAAGAATACGAGAGAAAAAATGGGAAAACTTAAGCAACTGGTTATAGATATTGAAAGTGCAGAGATAGATTTCGTCATGCATTGTTATGGATCATTTTTAGAATACTGTGCGAAAAACAGGCACGTTCCGAGCACTTGGAGAGACGCGATCGACGCGATTCATTGGTCAGCTTACCTAAAAGGAAAACAACGGCTGACTCGTTTACAGATCGAACACATCCTCACATTACAGACGGAGAGTCTTTATGAAGGTGATTGATGTAAGAAATGTCAACCAAGCATTTATGTGGGGAGTAGATTTATTTAACTCAGACGTTAATTACCGAGAACAAGATAGTCGCAATGGGGCGACTAGAGAGATTCTCACCCCTGTTACAACGGTGTATTCGCATCCTTGGCAGAGGGTGTTGTTCCGCGAAGAACGAGACGCTAATCCTTTCTTTCATTTATATGAATCGATCTGGATGTTAGCGGGTTCTCGTAACTTACAAAAGCTGACACACTTTAATGCAGGGATGGCTAACTTTTCTGATGACGGTGAAACCTTAAACGGTTCGTATGGTTATCGCTGGAGATACCAGTTTGCGCACGACCAGTTAGTTACTGTGATCGATATGCTAAAAAGAGATCCTGATTCTCGTCGAGTAGTCTTACAGATGTGGGACGCTGTTCATGATCTCGATAGTCCGAGTAAAGATATTCCCTGTAATACCAACATCTATTTCAAGATCAGAGATAACAAGTTACAGATGACAGTCTGTAATAGATCGAACGATATGATCTGGGGAGCTTACGGTGCGAACGCAGTCCATATGTCTGTGTTACAAGAATATATCGCGGCGGCACTAGGGCTAGAGATGGGGCCGTATTATCAGATAAGCGACAGTTTTCATATCTATCTCAATAAAGAGTGGGACAAAGTAAAGAATATCGACGGGGTAGATTTTTATGATCGTCAATACTGGGATGCGATGGGATACCCTGAACCACACTATCCCCTCGTTACTGAGGGGCAAGCTGATAATTTTTTAAAAGAGTGCGAACAGTTTTTATTAACGATCCCACCTCGACGTGTTGCTGGCAACCCAGAACCTGTAAACGATTGGCCTAATGTGTTTGGAGCAAGTTGGTACAAAAACAAGTTCTTCCCTGACGTCATGATCCCGATGACCCATGCTTATCTGAAACATAAGGAACGGAAGTATGAAGATTGCTACAAATATCTCGGAGAGATTAAAGCAGTTGATTGGCAACAAGCCTGTTTTACTTGGATCAAACGACGCGAACGTAATTGGAGAAATAAAAATGGGTCTTGATGTTAAGTGGACACAGATGAAAGATATCGCCCAGCAAGATATCGTAAGCCTCATCGAATCAGAAAAGTCCTACGGAGACTCATGGAAACGTAGAGGCGGTACAGGAGCTTTTATGATGCTCGCTCGTAAATTCGATCGGATCGAACAACAAGCCGAATCTTGTAATTACGATGTATTCGAAGCAGGATCTAAGTTCAATGGAGAGGATGGATTACTCGACGATATCGGAGACCTTAGAAGATATTTATTTTTAGTAGAACACCACATTCGATACGGCATACAGGATATTGACCCAGATGCAGATACCACTGATTCAGCCTGAAAGCGATTGGGTCGCCCCTGATATACTGCCACGTTTCGATCCTAACGAAACGTTAGCCGTTGACTTAGAAACTTACGATCCGAATCTGAATAACCGTGGTCCAGGGTGGGCTACAGGTGACGGGTATGTCGTGGGCATCGCTATCGCATCAGATAGTTGGTCAGGATATTTACCTATCAGACATGAGAACGGTGGTAATTTAGAAGAGGAAGTTGTCTTACGTTGGCTCAAAAGAACGTTTGAAAATCATAAAGGTACGATGGTTTTCCATAATTCACTTTATGACGTAGGTTGGTTAAAACGTGAGGGCGTAAACTTAACTTGTCCTCTCCGAGATACGATGTTTGCAGCTCCGCTGTTCGACGAAAATCGTTGGTCGTATTCTCTAAATAATCTCGGTATGGATTTTTTAGGGGAAACTAAAGATGAAACGTTACTCGAGATGGCTGCTAAAGCATGGGGCGTAAATACAAAAAGCGGTATGTGGTCGCTCCCTGCTAAATACGTCGGGCCATACGCTGAACAAGATGCAGTGATGACCCTCAAGTTGTGGAAGATATTTAAGAAGAGGATCGAGATCGAAGGATTACAAAAGATCTTCGACCTCGAGTGTGATCTTATACCACTACTGATCGAGATGCGATGGCGAGGCGTTCGGATCGACACAGCGAAAGCAGAGCAAGCCTCGGAGCAGATGTCGAAGAAAGAACAACAGTTACTCGTAGAAATGAAACGTAAGTTCGGAACGTCGATCGATATCTGGGCAAGCGCGTCAATACAAAAAGCATTCGACGCTAACGGAATCTGGTATCCACATACAGCGAAAGGTGCCCCTAGTTTCCAAGGGCCGTGGCTCGAAGCTCACGAACACGAACTACCGAAGATGATCGTCGAAGCTCGGAAGATTAATAAAGCTCGGACGACATTTATCGAAGGCGCAATCTTAGAATATTCACATAACGGTCGGATACATGCTGAAGCGCACCCGTTAAAGAACGACGGTGGAGGGACAGTGACTGGTCGGTTTAGTTATTCCAACCCAAACTTACAACAAATCCCTGCTCGAGATCCACAGATCGGCAAGATGATTAGGTCGTTGTTTATTCCAGAAGAAGGAGCAACGTGGGGGATCTTCGACTACTCACAACAAGAACCTAGGATTACGGTCCACTATTCGTCGTTACTCGGACTTCCAGGATCAGCTGATGCAGTTAATGCATACTCTAACGAAGGCGCTGATTTTCATCAGATCGTAGCAGATATGGCGGGGATACCTCGGAAGCAAGCGAAAGATATCAACCTCGGACTGACTTACGGTATGGGTAGGGAGAAGTTGATTAAAGAGCTAGGGCTAGAGCAAGACGAGGCTGCTAGATTGTTAGAGGTCTACCATGCAAGAGTTCCTTTCGTTCGAGCGATACAAGATAGGTGTACTCGGACTGCTCAAGAACGAGGATATATAACAACACTTGCAGGTCGGAAATGTCATTTCGATTTGTGGGAGCCAGTTGGTTATTTAGCTGACGAAAAGAGGACACCGTTACCTGAACAAGAAGCTCGAGACCAGTATGGAGATAATCTCAAACGATCGTTTACATACAAAGCTCTGAACAAACTGATTCAAGGATCAGCCGCAGATATGACGAAGCTGGCGATGCGAGAGTTGTGGAGAGAGGGGATGGTACCGCACATACAGATTCACGATGAACTAGATTTCTCGATATTTAATAAAGAACAATCGGAGATGGTAATAGATAAGATGATCAACTGTGTCGATATGAGAGTACCGTTGGTAGTAGATTACGAATCAGGAGACAACTGGGGAGAAGCGGTATGAGAATACGAAGCCTCAGTCAAGAGAAGATTGCTAGTAACGAAGAATACTATCGTCTCGTATATGATCTATGGAAACAAGGAACGACTTTTCGAGAGATCGGAGAACGGTTCGACGTAACTAAACAACGAGCGTGGCAAATCGTAGAAAGAATGAAAGAAGGCGAAGGAGACTATTATTACAAACATCGCAACAAGGTCGCCTCTTGATTTTTCCAGGTGAGTGGGATCACGTTGCTCTTCAGACTGATGATGAAGAAGTCAACGATATATTCCAAATGCTTCATGACTGGTTATCGCAAGCTCATAGATCGAATATGGATATGTTCGAAATTTACCAAGCGATGACGTTAGTCGGACTTGTAAATGTCTTTCATATGTCTGGCCCAGAAACAAAAGCAGCTGATGAATTTATGAAAGAGTTAAAGCAAATCGTTTTTATGCTTTTAGACCATTACAACGAACAAGAAGAACAGATTAAACATTGAGATCGACATGGCAAAAGAAGCATCGCTCTGGGCGTTATTAAAAGAACATCTACCGAAAGGAGCTCACTTTCAGCGGATCGAGACAGGAGGTACAGGAAAAGGAGTTCCTGATCTTAATTACTGTTATCAAACTAAAGAAGTTTGGATCGAACTTAAATCGATCGAAGGATTAAAATCGACTCTCACCCCGTTCCAGATAGCATGGCTTTACAACAGATACAGAGCAGGAGGGAATGCTTTTGTGTTGATGCGCAAAAACAACAGTAAGAAAAAACAGATTAAATTATTTTCGCCATGTCAAGGAATGACATTCGAAGAATTTGCAGCTTTGAATTGGAAAACAGAATCTTTAATTACTCTAAGCATTCCGTACAAGTGGGAGGAGCTGTTTAAGATGATCGAACTATACTCTGATTAGTGCTTTACTTTCGTAAACCTCGCGGTTAAGGTATTAAAAGTAGCGCCGTGACAGCGTTACGACAAAACGTAGAAAGTAGAACTTACATAAGGAGACTACCCATGGTAGCAGCAGTAGAAAGTATGGCTTGGACAGGCCAAGTCCCTTGGCACGGAGAGGGCGTTGAAGTGTCTAACGACCTTACCCCTCACGAGATGATGGTCGCGGCAGGACTTGACTGGTCTGTCAGTAAACGACCAACGTGGACATCGTCCAAGCCTATTGATCAATACGAGAAAGACGCCGACGGTAATATCGCGCTCGAACTATTAGAAGACCCTAGTCGTTTTACGATAGTACGCGACACCGACAACGCGATTCTTTCCTCCTGCGGTTCAGGCTATAAGCCAATACAAAACGAACGCATCTTCGACTTCTTTGCGAAGTTTGTTAAAGAAGCCAACGTGAGTATGGAGACCGCTGGTAGCCTACGCGGGGGTAAAGATGTATGGGCGTTAGCCAAACTAAACGAAACGTTTGAACTTCCTGGTGGTGACGAGATTAACGATTACTTTTTGTTTCGTCAACCTCACGAAGCCGGACACGCTATGATCATACGCGAGACCGAAATACGCGTCGTATGTAACAACACTTTACAGTTCGCGTTAGGACAAGCCTCTCGCGGTGAGTTCCGTATGACACACAATACAGAGTTTACCGACGATATCGCTAAGAAAGCAGCCGAAGCGTTGGGGCTTATGAAACAGTCGCACCAAAGTTTCCAAGATGCAGCACACCTACTAGCTTCTAAGAAAGCTAAACACAGTAACGTTCTTGAGTTTATCGCTCGCCTTAACCAACCTGACTTGTACCAAGAACAGCTTGAACAAGCTCGGTTGTTAGAAGAAGGCAAGAAGATTGGCGAGATGACCCCGTTACGTGATCAGTTTACGAAATACTCTGAACTGACGGTACGCGCCTTAGAAGAATCTCCAGGAGCCACTATGAAATCTTCTAAAGGTACATGGTGGGGCGCACTTAACGCAGTAACCTTTGTTGAAGATCATCAGCGTAGCGGCGAGAACCGAGCGTACAGCACGATGTTCGGCGAAAGCTCCAAGCGTAAATCAAGAGCACTTAACCTTGCTATTGAATATGCGGAGGCAGCGTAGTGGGAGAAGTTTTGAAGCTAGGTAATTCTGTCGTGATCGACCAAGACTTGATCAGTGAAACGTGGTGTTTACTACACGAGCTATCAGATCCTGAAGTTCTCAACAGACCCCTAGAACAATTCGAAGAAGTACAAGGAACCGCGAGAAGTGTCTCGCGGCAACTTGCCCTAAAGATGGCGCAGCAAGACTGCGCCTTATCTGAAGCCGTTAAGACATTCGGATATTTATCTGAGTGGACTAACTCAATAGAAGAAGGAGGAAGTAATGTCGAATGACCCATGGGCTGACTTTAAGCCCGATATGGATGTTCCCTTACCAACGGATACTCGAAACTCTACCAGTTACCCTTGGGATAAGTTTCAAGTAGGCGCTTCGTTTTTCTTTCAAACAGACCGAGATGATGATACAGCGAAACGATTGAAGAATCGACTCGACCAATCGACTCGGACGTTTGCGAAGAAACAACAGCCCCCTTGGAAGTTTACGCTTCGCGTGAAATTAGAAGAGGTCGATAAGAAAGAAGTAAGCGGTGTCCGAGTATGGAGGACTGAGTAATGACAGATGTTCGTGAAGATTTAATTGCTCTTGAAGCAGAAGTAACAATCTTACGCAATGATCTGAAC
>VMHT01010220.1_pt1 | contig 11865 bp, 7 predicted proteins | sample 4693611 | NCBI WGS metagenome assembly VMHT01 (sample SAMN12280063, study PRJNA550983) | marine metagenome | isolation source: seawater sampled from same location over 5 years 0.02-0.2 micron viral filtrate | place: USA: collected off the coast of southern California halfway between the port... ...
TGCAGAGAATGATTCTGCTATAAAGTGGTTAGAAGCACTTGGTTTTGTTTTTATAAAGTATCACGCAAAGTATGGACAACATGAAAAACCATTCTATGAATTTCTGAGGATTGCCTAAATGTGTTCAATTCCAGCAGCTATTAGTGGAGGTTTATCTGCATTTCAAGGTCTTGCCATGCAAGGTGCTGCAAAAGATAAAGCCAAACAAACTTATCAACAAGAAGTAGAAGGTACACAATCTGCTGAAGATAACAAAAGAAATAAACAATTAGCTTTATCTGAAGGTAAACAAGAAAAAACTGTAGCTGCTAGACAAGATCAATTTGCTAAAAGAATTGATACTTTAAGAGCTACTTCTGCTTTATTAGCATCAGGACAGGTTGGCAATACCACAAATTTATTAGTAATGGACGAAATAAGACAAGGTGCAAACGTCAATGAAAAGGTAAGACAAAGCATTGAATCTATGGACAGACAATATTTGTTTGATATAAAATCAACTGAAGCAGAAAAACAAGGTATTGTGAATAGATTAAGAAGTAATACTATTAATGCTTATAATGCAATACCTTCAACAGCTTCAATTCTTTTAGGTGCTGTTTCAAGTTCTTTTAATACTGAACTTGGTCGAGGAGAAGCAGGAGCTTTTGGTTAATTATGTCATCAAGTTTTCAAAGCACATCAGGCGAAAGTTTTAGAACACCAGTTAATACTTTTGTGCAACCTGTTACTGCTACACGAAAAAGTAGTATGGCAGATGTAGCAGAAATTTTATCAGTTGTTAATCCAGTATTAACAAAATATGTAGTAAAAAAAGACGATCAAAGAAATGAAAGAAAATTGGTAGAAGGTCAAGAATTTATATTGCAAGCAGATGATGAAGAATTAAAAAATGCAATGAAAACAATAAATGAAAGAGAAGGTAGTAGAGCTAAAAAAGATTTTTTAGGTAATAATAAATTTTTTCAGATAGGTGCAGAAAGGCAAATAGCAATTAACTTAGGTAATGCTGCGGAATTAAACACAGAAAAGTTTTTTAAAAATCATATAGTTGAAGTGCCAAATAAATCTGGTGGTGTTAATTATGTACCTTTATCAGAATTTGATGTAAACTCTGCTGTTTTTGATAAAGCACTAGCAGATTTTAATAGAACTTCATTAATAAATACAAAGGGAATAAGACCATCAATTTTAAATAAATTTTTCTTACCAAAACAAAATGCAGCTTTAGCAAAAGTCTTTGATAGACAAGTTAGCAAATCAGCAGATAAAAATATTGCTAAATATGCAAGCATACTTTCATCAACTTCTTTACAAAATTTTCGTAATATAAAAAAATACGATAAAAATATAGAATTAAATATTATTGATAATGATGGATTTATAACTGGTTATGATCATGCTGTAAATTTAACGCAAGAAGATATAAATTATGCTGTTAAATTAGGTTTATCAGGAGTTGTTTCGCCTACAGCTTTAGTAGAAACAATTAAAAACAATGCTTACACAATATTGAATGAGTTTGAAGAAGGTAATATATCTTGGGTTGAAGCACAAGAAGAGTTAGATGATTATATAGATTTTATGAGTGATCTCAAGGTAGGACCAAAAGGTAGAACTAAAGAAGGAGTAGAGGTACAAAAAACATTAGGAGAATTTTTAGAAAAAGATGATTCAATTTTAAATTTAAAAAAAGATATATACAAACAAATTAATGATTTAAATAAAGAAGAATCAGATCTCATTGAAGCAGATAAAAAAAAGGATATACAAGAAACTTTTAAGACTATTAATTATTCAATCTCTCCTTCTGACAAGGATTATTCTAAAGTATTAAAACAAAATGTTGCTACTCTTAAAAATTTAACTAAAAGATATCCAAACCTTAGAAAGTATATTGTTGAAGAATATAATTTAAGAAATGATAATATAGATCTTTGGTGGGATAGATTTACAAGAGACTATAACAATGGCAAATTTGGAGATAGAGATAATGCAATAACAAAAATAAATAGTTTTATGGCTGTGTTAGGTTCAACTGCAAGTAACGAAGACAGGAAAAGATATGACAAAGCCTTAACTTTAATTAACAAAGAAAACCCACAAGGAGTATTTGCTAGTCATCCTCAATTTAAAACAACTCTTACACAAGTAAAAGAAGCTTTAAGAGAAGATAATAATTCTGGATATACAGTCGTTAAGTTTAGCTATATAAATGCTTATAATGATTTGTCAAATAGATATAGAAATAAAATTGATGATTGGGCTGTAAAAGATTATCCAAATGAAAATGCAAAAGAAGAAGCAAAAAATCTAATTCTTAATTTTCTAAAAGAAGAAGGATTAAAAATAGTAAATGGTGAGTATCAATTTGAAGATAAGTTGCTTGAAGAATTTTATAAGAGAGCAAATCAACCAAGGAAAACTTCACAAAAATTAAAAGATCTTAAAGGGTTAGCAGAAGGTGGACCTGTTAAAAAAGATGAGCCTGTAATTGTAGGTGAAGAAGGACCAGAATTAATCGTACCTAAAACTGATGGTTTAGTTATACCTAATGACGTTTTAGAAAATACAACACAAATAGTAAATGACGTTGTTCAATCAATGAATGGTGTTGAAGAAGAGCCAGAACAAATAACTATTGTAGGAAAAGAAGAAACAAATGGTATAAAAAGATTTGAAGCTAACTTCCCAATTTTTTACAAATTAGCAAAAGAAGCAGGTCATAAATTTCCAGAGATAACAGCAGCACAAGTTATGTTAGAAACAAGTAATGGTGCTGATCCTTCTGCTGTAAATAATTTTCTAGGTCTAAAAGCAACAACAAGCGAAACAGAAAGAGGAGAGTCAACTTTACAGAACACTACAGAAAATGAGGGTGATAAAGTTATTTCTATTCAAGATAATTTTAAAAACTTTGAAAGTTTGCCAGATATGATGAGTCAATACAAAACAGAATGGAATGATGACTTTATGGATAGAAAAGGTATTGTTAATGTAAATACTGCTGAAGAAGCAGCTAAGTTGCTACAAGCAAATGTGTATGCAACTGATCCTGATTATGCTACAAAGCTTATGCAAATAATCAAAGACGCAAAACGTAATCCTCCATTATTCTAAAGATGACAAGTTCTACTCCAAACATAGGTTTTGAAGAAGAAAAGCCTACTGAAAATATAGGTCTTGGTCAAGAGTCTTCTACTGAAGATATAGAATTTACTGAAGAACCTATTACTGATATAGGATTTGGTGATGTTACCAATACTGACAGATCAAAAATAAATCAACAAGAAGAACAACCAAGCGTTGAATTTACTAATAATTTTGACAATAAAAAAATATTTAGCAGCAACAAGAGTTGGTTAGATTGGGATACAGAATATGATTTTAGTGATTACACAAATACTTTTTTACAAGATGGTGAAGAACCATTTGATTTATATGCAGAACCAAATGATAAGACAAGAAACATTTTTAATAAAACAATAGACTTTTCAAGTGGAGAAGATACAGTACCAAATCTTGAATCACGTTTAAAGTTTTTAAGTGTTTATGATTTTATAAAAGGTAATCAATTTACTAACTTAGGTTTTAATAACAAACCAATTAAAGGTTTAAGAGATAGAAAGCAGTTTTTTAACTTAATAAAAAAAGAAACAGGATTTACAGGCGAAGATTTTTTAGGAAACAAAATACCTAGAGAAGATGTAGAGAGTGAAGAGTTCCAAAATGGTCTTGCAAATGTGATGAAACATTATGAAGACAAAGGTTTTACTATCAATATGCTTGAAGCTGATGACGAGTCGCAACTAAATAAATTAGCAAAAGGTATGGGTATAGAAATAGGTGTAGGTATGACAGCAGATTATGTTTTTAGTCCGTTGTTATTTGGTAAAGGCAAATGGGCTAAAGCTGTATATGCTCTTGGTCAATGGGCTGTAGGTTATTTTGCAAATGTAGAAGCACAAAAACAAAGAATAAAAGAAGAAGATAGAGTAAATTTTAAACCTAACAACAATGAAGCTTTTGCTGCTGGTTTTACACAAATCATTCCTTTTGGTGTGACAATGAAAGGTTGGAAAGGTGTTGCTGCGTCAGGTGCTTATGGTGGTACTATTGCTACTACTGAAACTTTTTTAAGAGACATACTTGGAGATGATGTAACTTTAGACGAATACTATGCTTCATTTGGACTTGGTACTGCTTTTGGTACAGGTTTAAAAGGTTCTATTGAAGGTTTAGATAAAATATTTACTAAGTATAAAAATTTTAGATACGACAATTTAAACAACATATTTACTTTAAATAAAAAAGATGTACAAGTTGTAGAAAAAGCAGCAGAAAATATAAATAAAGCAACGAAAGTTTTAAAGAATGATATACAAAGTAAAGGAGAAGACTACAACAATATTGGTGAAAAGTTAAAAAACGAAGGGTCTGGTACAAGTAGTCAAACAAATACAAAACCTATAGATGGTTCTGTCAGAACATATATAATGCCTAATCAATTTAAAAATACAAAGCCTAACTATGGAGATGCACCAATAGTTTTTCAATCTGATTTTGATAAGATGTCTTGGTATCTAAGATACAAAAAAACAAAACCACCAAAGTATGCAGATAAAATTTTAGAAAGTTTTATTACTCAAGGTTTTACCGAACAAGAAATAAGACAACATGGAACTAACATACATGAAAAAATAAAACAGATAGTTATTGATAAAACAGGTAACGCAAAAGCAGGTCAAGGTAACACAGTAGGACTAACAATAGAAGTACCTGCTGATGCTAAGTACTCTCAAGAAGTGCAAACAAGTATTACTGGCAAGAAACAAAACTTAGGAGATCTTACAAAAAATCCTCAATCAGTTAAATTTATTAAAGAATTTAAACCAAGACAGCAAGAGTTAGTAGAAGCAATAATTAGACAGTTAAAAGATGAAAATGTTTTTGTAGGTTCTAAGAGTCAAGTACAGACAAGACTTGAAGGTTTAGGTATGTTTAATAAAGGAGTTGTTTCATTAGCTAATACAAGTGCGATAAAAGAATATGCAGAAATGTATGCAAAACTTTATAACTTAGTTCCTAGTGATTCTTTAAACTTTGCAGTTGCACAAGTTATAACACTAGCAACGGAGAACGTAGCTAATAAGAACCAAATAATGATGGATCTTATTAAAACCAAAGATTCTGCAAAGATACAAAAAAGTATTGATGACCTATTTGAATCACTAACAGATGTAGAAGAATGGTTAACACTAGGTCTGCCACTAAGAACACAAGCAGGTAGAACTGTTAAGTCTTTTGGTATGAAGCCAGAGCAAGGTATAGAAGGTAAGACAGTTGAAGAAATTACAGGTATGACACCTGCTGAGAAAGCTGCTGCTACTGCTAAAGTACCTGAGTTACAAATAGATATTGATGATGCAATATCAAGAAATCAATTATTAAAAACTAGACTTACAGAAGCTTTAGAAGAAGCTACAAAAACAGGAGATTATTCAAAGTTAAATCAAGCAGCAGTTACTTTAAAAGCAGCAAGTGGTGATCCTAGAAAACTTGTTGCAATACAAAATCAAGATGCTATATCTACTTCACTTATAAAAGGATTAGACAAAGGTGCAAGAATTTTAAATGAGATTGGTATTAACGCTGTTTTGTCTGGTCCTAATACACAAGCAATAAACTTATATTCTGGTGCAATGATGACATTTATGAAAGCAATGAATAATTTTGCAGGTGCTAGTAGTGTTACCGAATTAAGGGCAGCCCAACAATATATGTCTTATTTATTTTATAACTTAGATTTTGGTGTACAAGCTTGGAAAAGATCATGGGATATGGAAGACAACTTTATAAATGTTGGAAGTATAAAAGGAGATACAGGTCAACGATTTATTATATCTTCGGATTCTAGTTTCTGGCCCTTAAGAGCTTATGACGAATTTGGAAGGGTTATAAGATTACCTAGTAGGTTGATGACAGCAAATGACGCTTTAGTACAAGCACCTAATATTATTGCTGCTACTGCGTTTGAAGCTTTCTATGAAGGTATTGGTAGAAATTTAGAAGGAGAAGATTTAACAAAATATATAAAAGGAACTGTAGATGGTGTTATATCTTATTTATTAAAAGGGCAAGAAGGACAGCTAGGAAGAATAGAAGATGGAGTCCTTCAACCAACTGACGCAGTAATACAAAGAATACTTACAAGAGCAAAAAATGTTGGCAAGACTATTACCTTTACTCAAGACATAAGAACAGATAGTTATTTTGGTCAAGGTGCAAAGTTTATAAATGATGCAGCTATAAACAATCCAGCAGTTAGATTTTATTTTAAATTTACAAGAACTCCAACTAATATGTTTTTAGAAACTGCAAGATACTTGCCAATAGTAAATTTACCAATACAAGTTACATTACCAAATGGAAAGAGAGTAAACATAAATGTAGTAAACCAAGCACTTCTACCTGATATGGTTGCTGACTTGAATAGTCCAGACCCTTATGTACGTCAACAAGCAAATGGTCAAATAAGAATGGGTGCTGCACTTGGCACTTTAATGTTATTTATGACTAATAAACAATTTGAAGATGGAGATGACGAATATAAAAAAGAGTTTTTAACAGGTGGTGGTCCTAATTTTTATACAAAAGAAGGTGCTTCACAATGGATTTCTATGTATAAAAATGGTTGGCGACCTTATAGTAAAGCTGTTTTACAGTATGACGAGAATGGCGATCCTAAATTAAAAAATGGTAAGCCTGTATATATTTATAAGAGTCTTGAATTTATACCTGATCCACTAGCTTCTTTAGTAAGAACTTGGTTAGATTTTGCAGAAATGCAACCTTGGTTATACGAAGGCGAACTTGATGCTCAAGGAGTAGCAGAATATGTAGGAACTTGGTTTGCTTTTGTTGGTCGTAATATGTTTGGTAAAACATACACAAGTCAAATATCAGAGTTATTGAAAATACTTTCAGCAGGTGGACGAATAAGTGAACAAGGTATAGATGAAGGTTTAAAATATCAAGACAAAAAATTTCTAGATTATATTGGTAGGCAAGTATCTGTTAACTTCCCATATTCAAGTTTGTTTAAAAAACTTGCAAGAGTACCTGCTGCTATAAAAGAAACAATGGGATTTTCTGAAGAAGATGCTAAAGCCTTGTTTGAATCAACAGACGACCCTACACAATTAAGAAAATTTATAAAACGTGATTCAAAGACATATTCAGGAGATGGTGCTAATGAAAGCTTGCCATATAGTGACGAAGATTTTAATAAAGCAAATTTTATAATTCAAGCTCTTGAAAATACAGTAGATAAAATGTTTAAAGAAATCGTACCTTTAAATGCAGGGGGTAAATTACCTTCACAAGTAGAACATATAACTAATAATGTTGTAACTTATCCACGAAAAGAAGGAGGTCTTTTGCAATTTATATACAATAGACCTATAGGAGAAAGTCAAAACTTTTTAGTTCTTGATGTACAGGCTGAAATAGGTAAAATGCTACCTCCACCCCCAGATGTTATAAGAGGATCAGTTTTACCTAATTTAAAATCAGCAGATTTTATACCAAAAAAATTAGATAGAAATGAATATAATACTTTGAAAAAAATTACAAACCTTGTAGAACTAAAATATAAAGGTAAAACTATGAATATAAAAGAAGCTATTAATGCAGAAATAGATGATCCATATATACAATCACGAAGAAGTATTATTAAAAATTTTGGATTACAAAGCGAAGAAGGGCAAAGAGCATCAGAAGAAATATTCCAATCATTATCAAAAATAAATACCAAATTTATAAAAGCAGGTATGATAGAGTATATGCAAACTGAAATGACAGAAACAGACATAGAAAAAAGAATAAATGCAGTAGAAAACAAAAATATTAGATACAATGATATATTGCTAGAAGAGTTTGAAAAACTTAATCTAGGTACATTTAGTAACAGTTCCTTTTAATCATGGCTACCAACACAGCAACATCATTTACTAACCATACTGCCCCTTCTTCTGGTGCTACTGCTGGACCTTATGCTATTAGTTTTGATTATCTAGAACAGTCTGACGTAGATGTCACTGTCAATGGAACATTACAAGCTTTAGGTGTTAAATATACTTTCACTAGCGGTACTCAAATAACATTTACTTCTGGTAATGAACCTGCAAACGGAGCAGCTATTGTTATTAAAAGAGATACTAATATTAGTGCTAAGAAAGTAGACTTTCAAGATGGTTCTGTTCTTACTGAAACAGATTTAGATACTAATACCGAACAACTCTTATTTGGTCTTCAAGAATTTACTGACAAGATAAATGCCATAGAAGATAGTGCTACTTCAGATCAGACAAACGCAGAGATCAGAGCAGCAGTAGAAGCTGCAACTGATAGTAATGTTTTTACTGACGCAGATCATTCTAAGTTAAATGGACTAACATCTTCTATTGATGCAGTACTAAACAGTGACCTTGATGGTAAAGGTGAACTGTTGGTTGGAGATGGCTCTGGCGACCCTTCAGCTTTACCTGTTGGTACAAATGGTTATATATTAAAAGCTAATAGCAGCACTGCAACAGGTCTAGAATGGGTTTCCACTAATACGATTAGTGTTCCACTAACAGGTTTAAACGCATCTAATTTAATCTCAGGCACAATACCTGATGCTAGATTTCCTGCTACTTTACCGGCTATAAGTGCAGCTAATTTAACTTCTATACCTGCTGCTAATATTACTGGTACATTACCAGCTATAAGTGGTGCTAATTTAACTGGAATTACTTCTACCACAGCAGCGACCCTTGCTACTCCTCGTACTATTGCTGGTGTTAGTTTTGACGGTTCAGCAAATATATCTCTTAATAATAATGCTATTACTAATGGTGCTGGATATATTGACGGTTCAGCTTTAAACGCAGCTAATTTAAGTTCTGGAACAATACCAGATGCTAGATTCCCTGCAACACTACCAGCAGCTTCGGCAGCAAACTTAACTGCAATACCATCAGCAAATTTAACTGGTGCTTTACCTGCTCTTGATGGTTCAGCTTTAACTGGTATTTCTGGCGGTGTAACTGTACAAGAAGAAGGCAGTTCATTATCTACGGCTGGAACCACTTTAAATTTTGTTGGTAGTGGTGTAACAGCATCTGGTACTGGAGCAACTAAAACAATTACAATTGCTGCTAGTGGTTTAAGTGATGTAGTTAACGACACTACGCCACAGCTAGGTGGTAACTTAGATGTTCAAGGCAGTGAAATTAATACAAGCACAACTGACGGTAATATTGTTCTCAATCCAAACGGCGCAGGTGTTGTAGAAGTTAAAGGTGATGGTACAACTAGTGGTACTGTTGGAACAATAAAACTTAATTGTTCAAATAATAATCATGGTGTAAAAATTGCATCACCACCTCATAGTGCAGCACAAAACTATACGTTGACTTTACCATCCAGTATTGTAAACGGTGGTTTCTTAAAGACAGATTCTAATGGTGGTTTAAGCTTCGCAACACCTACAGATACAAATACAACTTACTCTGCTGGTACTGGCTTAAGTCTTTCTGGGACTACATTTTCAGTTGATACATTAAATCAAAATACAACAGGTTCCGCTGCAACATTAACAACTCCAAGAGCTATTAATGGTGTTAACTTTGATGGTTCAGCAGCTATAACTGTAGCTGATTCAACAAAAATGCCCTTAACTGGGGGTACTTTTTCAGCAGAAGTTATTTTTCAAAAAGAAATAACTGAAACTGTTTTTGCAATAACAGATGCTTCTTCTGTTGCCCTTGATCCTATTAATGGAATGATTCAAACTTGGACATTAGGAGCTAACAGAACTGCAACTGATAGTCTCACTACAGGCCAATCAATGCTTCTTATAGTTACTGCCAGTGGTTCTGCTTATACGATGACTTGGCCTACCATGACTTGGGTAGGAGGTTCTGCTCCTACATTAGGAGGTGCCACACCAACAGCTATTGAATTATTTAAAGTTGGAAGCACATTATATGGTGCAACTGTTGGAGATTTAGGTTAATGCGAGCACATAAACTACGTGCTGCTGCAGGTAATTCTGGTGGCGGTGGAGCAATAGTTACTGGTGCTCTTTTACATTGGGATTTTGGAGATACTAATTGTTGGAATAGAACTAACTCGACAGTCACAGACTTGTCTAGTAATGGACATCACGCTACTATCCAAAACTACAACACTGGTAATAATTCACATTCCTTTAATTCCAATAAGGGTGGTTACTTAGAGGCTTCTAACTCAGCTGGTGCTGGAGTAGGTATGAGTGGTATAGCTGCTGGTCCTTATTTCACTCATCCTTTATTTTTTAGAAATACTGCTTTCACTCTCTCCTCTTTTTGGGGAGTCACCAACAACGTATTTGCTCCATATACTTTAGAGTTTATCAGTGATTTTCAATTACCTAATACTGCTAATACAGGTGGAACTTCAAGAATAACAAGTCCAAATTCTAGCGCTGGAGTATTTGCTGCGGGTACTGCTACTAGCCATGCTTTTTATGATTATTGTGGTATATCTTATACCTTTGGAGGAAATACACACCGTATGTCATTAATAATTAATGATGATGGAACAGGATCAGCTTGTGAAATAAGTGAATATGGTTTTGGAACTTCTGATAGAAATAGTGCTCAGACTAACTATGTAGACATTAACGATAATACTCCAAATGCAAATTTGACATATACTGCGAGTACTGCGGGCGATACAACAGGTTGGCAACAAATTATCGCTACATATGATAGCAATGATGTTAATATATATAGAAATGGAACGTTAATATATGGGCCTATAGGTAGAAGTGTTAACAGTAGACATGAACAAAATGCTTTATTTTCTGCTGATGAACGCTTTTTTACTAGCCAAGGCGGTTGGGGTGTAATCAGAGGATATGATAAAGCTTTAACTGCTGCTGAAGTTTCAGGTCAATATAATGCTCAAAAATCCCGTTTTGGGTTTTAACAATTAAACTACTATTATGAACTATGCAATTATTGATGGTACTACTGTAAAAAGCACTGGCACTATCCAACAACTATTCCCAAATACAAGTTTTAGTATTGCAGGGCCAAATGCAGATTTCTTAAGTGCAAATAATGTAGTTGAACTTGTACAAACTCTTAGCTACACAGAGCCAACACAAAAACTATCTAATGTAGATGCCTATGTTGAAGGTGGAAAAGCTTACAGTGTAAAAGTAGAATCTACAACCACAGATGAACAAACTACACTTACTAACGCTAAATGGGTAGCAGTTAGAAACATGAGAAATAATTTATTACAAGCTACAGATTGGAGAGCAAGTAGTGATCTAACCTTGGCAGATGCTTGGAAAACTTATAGGCAAGCATTACGAGATATACCAACACAATCAGATCCATTTAATATTACTTGGCCTACAGAACCTAGCTAAAATATTTAGTTACTTAGTTTCAGTTGTCATCTGTCTAGTCATTAAGCCCATAGTCAGATAAAGAGGTGCCAAGGCCAGAATTGCCATAAACGTTATAATAGTGACAGGCATTAACGCTTTTAAAAATGCTTCTTTAATCATGTTTCAAAAAATTGCTAATGTTTTAAGCATTATTTCTTTCTTAATGGTAACTTCTGTTATTGGTGGAGGGTACTTTGGTTATAAATATGTAACGTCAGAACAGTTTAAATCTAAACTAATGAAAGAGGTTATGGGTAACGTAACAGGTCTTATGCCTAAAGTATTAGATCAGGGCTTACCAGACATGACAGGACCATCTTTACCTACAACGTCTTTACCTAAATTTTAGGCTTGTATGAATACTAATATTATTT
>VMHT01218558.1_pt1 | contig 11865 bp, 20 predicted proteins | sample 4693611 | NCBI WGS metagenome assembly VMHT01 (sample SAMN12280063, study PRJNA550983) | marine metagenome | isolation source: seawater sampled from same location over 5 years 0.02-0.2 micron viral filtrate | place: USA: collected off the coast of southern California halfway between the port... ...
TTCGAGAGTACAGCAAACCAAGAATTATTAAACGATTACCTCGTTACAGTCCCTACATCGTTAGAAGCTGACCAGACATTAGGCGGAGAAGCGAAAAGCGTTACAGTTACGAATGCACGCAACTATGGACCCATTACATTTTCTGAGGCATTATACTTGGGCGTACAGTTAGATTTAGAAGTTTTGGTATAAAGGAGAATTATGAGCAAGTACGAAGTGACCAGTGATAACCTTGTTGGACACGAAAAAGGCGACAGCGTAACAGATAAGCAGTTAGCAGGCGCAAATATTGAAGCCCTAAAACAGGGTGGACATTTGAAAGAAACAAACCCTACAACAAAAAAGGATAAGTAAACAATGGCAGAATTTATGCTAAACAACGCAAGCGTTACCATTAACAGCGTTGATCTAAGCAGTTACGTTACCAGCGTGACGTTGTCGCAAAGCGCCGACAGTTTAGAAACAACCGCTATGGGAGACACAGCGCGGACATTTATAGGCGGATTGACAAACGGCACGGTAGATATTGACTTTAACGCTGATTTTGCGGCGTCGAAGACAGAAGCAACAATATTCCCGTTAGTTGGTACAACAACCGCTGTAGTAGTCAAACCAGTAGACGCATCAGTAAGCGCAACCAACCCTAGTTACACATTTAATGTTGTAGTAACGGAATGGGACACGCTTAACGGTTCAATCGGCGAATTGGCAACGCATTCTGTGTCTTGGCAAATTGCTGGTGCGATTACGAAGGCAACGAGCTAATAAGATGCTAGGTTCCGACATAAGGCTACAGGTACAACCGCCGGAAGGCGACGCGTACACAGTGTCAATAAGCCTAAAGACAGCAATAGCATTCGAGCGTGAATTCAAGACAACGCTAGCAGGCGCATTCAGTAACGATCCCAGCATTGAGCATATATGTTGGCTTGCATGGACCGGCACCCGTGAATCAGGCAGAGTAGTAAAAATGTTTGATGAGTGGGTAAGTAGCGAAGTGCAAGATATAACACTGGTGGAGAGTGAACCCGATTTTTTAACAAGCGAGCAACAGCCTATACAATCGCTCGGTTAGCGCTCATCACCAGACAACCTTATACACAGCTTTTGAAATGCGACCCGTACGAGTTACGAGCGTTAACAATGGCACACAACGACATACAAAAAGAGAGAGAAAGAGCAAGTAAGCGAAACAGGTAACATGGCACAAAGTATAAAAGCGACAGGCGTCAAGGAATTACGCAGAGAGCTACGCCGTATGGGGGACGACCTAGAAGACCTAAAAACTCTTAACCTTGACGTTGCTACTATGGTATCTGAACGTGCGAAAGACATAGTGCCACGACGCACAGGTAATCTAGCTGATACGATACGCCCAGCAGGAACTAAAACCGCAGGTAGGGTGCGGGCAGGTTTCAAACGGGTACCGTATGCAGGCGTCATACACTTTGGATTTCCAGCAAGAGGTATAAAGCCGCAACCGTTCCTTTATGACGCGTTAGACCAACGCAGGGGCGAAGTATTTGACGCCTACTTTAAGGGTGTTAAGGAAATACAGCGTAAGGCAGGCTTATAAATGGCTAAAAAAACAAGCATCATTAACGTAGTTGTAGCAGGTGACAGCAAACCGTTACGCAAAGCTTTAGGCAAAGCCACACAATCACTGGGCAACGTTACGAAACAAATAGGTAAGTTCAGCGTCGCCGCTGGTGCCGCATTCGCTGGTTTGGGCGCTAAAAGCATAGGTTTAGCAGTTGACTTCGAAGAATCACTATCTAAAGCAAATCAAATATTCGGTGATGCCGCTAAAGGCATAGAAACAGCCGCCAAAAGCGCCGCTACGGAAGTAGGATTATCACGCGCAGAGTTCCTTGAAGCGTCGTCGTCGTTTGGTGTGTTTGGTAAAGCCGCCGGTTTGACTGGTGACGATTTATCAGGCTTTGCTAGTGACCTAGTTACATTGTCAGCGGACGTAGCTAGTTTTAATAATTTACGACCTGAAGAAGCATTAGAAAAACTTAATGCTGGGCTTAGGGGTAGCGTAGAGCCGTTGCAATCTATTGGCGTGTTGATGAATGCCGCCGCTGTCGAAACTGAAGGCTTAAATATGGGTCTTATAGAGCAGGGTGAGGAATTGACCGAAGGTCAGAAGATACTGGCACGGCATAGCCTTATCATGCAACAACTAGGCGAGCAAGGATCTACCGGCGACTTCAAAAGGACATCTGAGGGACTTGCCAACACCCAAAGAATACTGCACGCCCGTATAAAAGATTTGGGCATAACGCTGGGACAAGTGTTGTTACCTATCGCTGAAAAAATGGCGGACGTTACCGGCAGGCTAATAACTAAATTTGAGGGCTGGTCACCAAAAATACAAGACGTCTTTAATCGTGTTAAAGAGTTACTTATACCAGTTAAAGAATTAGCACAGGAATGGTTACCAACAATAGCAAGAGTTATCAAAGATATAGTAGGCGAAACAGTCATACCGGCATTAGTAACAGCATTTCACGCAGTCAAAGACGTCATAAACGAACAAGTTATACCAGCATTTCAAGCTGTAATTGATTTTGCAAAAACCAAAATACCTGAAGCATTCAACGAAACTATTGATCACATAAAAACATACAAAGACGAGTATTTAGCATTAGCGGCTGGCATAGGCGCCGCCATAGTTGCAATAGCCTTATTTAAGACAGCCTTAAAATTTGGTGCGGCAATGAAAGCCGCCGCCGTAGCATTAGGCGCTATCTTCGCAGTTGTCACGGGACCAGTAGCTTTAGCTGGTCTTGCAATAGCGGCTATTGTATCTGGAATAACATTTTTAGCGCTAAAAAGTGAGTCATTTAGAGAAGCACTAGGGACTATATTTAACGGTTTCATTTCAGGTGTAGAAAAAGCAATAGATTTGCTACTAAGACTTAAAAATATACTAGACAAAGATCTTTCAGTTATGGCAGACACCAGCCTTGAGTCAACAAGCGAACTAGGGGACGTGCCAGTGGGTGGGGCATTAGCAACCGTAGCAAGAGGTGTTAAAAGTGTATTTGGTTTTTTAGGTGTAGGCGCTAGGGGTGGCATAGTTACACAACCAACACTCTCACTTATTGGCGAAGCTGGACCAGAAGCAGTAGTACCATTAGACCAAATGGCTGGCGCGAGTCCGTTAGGCAATATGGGCGGTGGCATGAACATAACAGTAAACATGCCTGCCGGTACTGACGGCAACGACGTCGTGCAAGCGTTAGAAGACTATGTAAGGCGCAACGGTAGCATACCGCTAGCAGTAAACAACCTTGTAAGAAAATGACCGTTACAAGCACTTGGCAGGTTGAGTTTCTAGACGCTAGCACTACCACAGACCTAACTAGCAAAGTTTTAGGTTTCAGCATTCATCAAAACTTACAAATAGGTCGATTCGCTACATTTGGCGGATACATGCACCTAGACAATACCGGCAACATATTTACGCCGTCAGGCGGTGGCACATATCAAGCATTCACATGGTTTAACAAAATACTACGCATAACGTGTGATATTAACGACGGTTCAACAACATCTACCGCTGACGTTGCTTACATGGTCGTAACAGACATGGACTTCAAAGACGACGGTAGTTACGCAACCGTCATGCTTACACTAGCGGACTGTTACACCTACGCTGGGCGTGACGCAGTAACAAGCATTGACGTAACCGCAACATTTGGCGAATTAGACACAATAGCGCAAAACATTGTAAACGGCACCCCATCAGGCGTAGACGCAGTTCCTTTTCCAAAGTTCGGTGCTACAAACGCAACAGTAAGCGCCTTCACAAAACTTAACAATGTAGACTCAGCAGAAACAGCAACATACCCAGTAGGGTACGCAGGTTTTATACAAGAATTTGCAGACGGAACAGCACGCGACTACATAAGCAACCAAATACTGCCCAGTGGACCTAGTGTGGCATTTCCAACGACCGCAACATATAACAGCGGTACTGCAAAATGGACACTAAACGCCGCTTACATAAACAGGTTACTAACAAAAGAAACAGTAAGCAGTACTAATCATTACAGAACTTATGATATGACAGGAGAAAAAACCGCTGACAAATACCCATTAAAAAACGTGAGTACACAGTACAACACCGTCGATAGCGTCAATCAAGCACAAATACAGGCACAAATACCCGCAAGTGGGAGCGGCGCCACGTTTGTTAATGACACAACAAGCCAAGACACTATAGGTATTAGAAGCGTAACCTACAACAAAGTCATACCCGTCGTGTTTGGTGGTGCGACAGACACAGAAAAAGCCGTAATCGGCAACTTCTGGGTTAAGCGCTTCCCTACCGTACACTTCACAGCGCAAACAGCAACGTTAAGCATGAGCGCGATTGATCAACAAATGGATAGCAGTAGCAGACAAAACTACGCTGACTTCTTAAGCGTACAAACCTGCTTATTTAGTCACGCAAAAATCACATTTACAGCAACAGGCGCCAGCTCAACAAAAACCTATCAAAGCGTCATAACTGGGCGAATGATACACGTGTCGCCTAACGACACAACAATAACGCTACGACTAGCAACCGCCGACGATAACCAAAGCCTTAAGCTAGATAACAGCGATATAGGACTTTTAGACACGAATAGAGTAGGGTAAATACATGGCTAATCCGTTTAATTTCAGTTCAGGCGCAGTACTTACAGCCACACAATTAAACAGCATCGGTGACATAACCGACTTCGATCCATCATGGACTAACCTAACAACGGGCAACGGATCATATGATTATAAAGCATTTTTACAAGTAAACAACCTAGTCGTTGTATCAGTAAGCTACACGTTCGGAAGTACTAGCGCAATGGGTAGTAACCCTAGTTTCACAGTGCCAGTAGCAGTAGGAGAAACAAGCCAACTAGTAACCGGCGAAGGTTTAGCAGTAGAAGACGGTGGTAGCAGTTACCCCCTACTAGTGAACATGACAAGCAGTGAACTAGTTATCTATGACCAAGCAGTTGTAGGTAGTCAGGTAATACGATCAGCAGTGACCAGCGGTAGCCCCTTTACTTGGGGTACAGGTGACAAGATACAAGTAACAGCAACATATTTTACTGGCACGCCATCATGACTAGCATAATATCGCGTGCAGGCTGGGGCAGTCGAGGACCAAAAAGCCGATTTACTAACCTAAACAAGAAACGTGTCGTAGGCATCGCCGTTCATCATTCAGGCGTCAAAAACGGTCCTAAAGGCGTCACAGCGGTAAAAGCATTTGAACGGCATCACATGGACGCTAACGGATGGAACGCAATCGCATACAACTGGTTAATAGACGAAGAAGGCGTCATATATGAAGGCAGGGGCGCTGGCGTCGTATCAGCGGCAACACGCCCATACAACAGTAGAACAGAAAGTATTTGCTACACCGGCGACGGAGACAAAAACATACCAACAAAAACACAAGCAAGCCTAACATGGCTAATTGCTGACATCCAAAAACGTTACAGCAACAAACTATGGGTAAAGGGACACAGGGAACTAGCTAGCACTAGTTGTCCGGGCAACGTGCTATTTGAATGGGTGCAAGATCATCGTAACGGCATTACTAAAGTGCAACCTAAAGCAAAACCGGCGCCTAAAAAACCAGCTACAACAACACGGTTAGTTAAGTTAGGCAGTCGAGGCGCTCACGTTAAAATAATGCAAACACAACTAAACAAAAAAGGCTTTAAGTTAACAGTTGACGGGATAGCGGGACCGCAAACAATAGGCGCATTAAAAAAATACCAACTTAGAGCTGGGCTTGTCGTTGACGGGCTATGCGGCAAAAACACATGGAGAACACTACATGCAAATTGATTATAAAGACTTACTAGAAAGAGTTATCAGCACATTTGTGCAAGCGACAGCAGGCATGATAGGCGTAGACCAAATTGTAAACATGGGCGTATCAGAATGGAAACTAATCCTAGGCGCTGGCGGCGCCGCTGTAATCAGCATGCTAAAAGGCTACTGTGCGGCACGATTTACAGGCAATGACACATGCTCACTAGTACGAGACAAAACGACTTCTTTATCGGCTACTATCTCCGGTGAAAAAGAAGGCTAAACCCTTTTACATACTGGCACGTTGTGGGCTAGTCATAACGTTGCTACTTGCATGGGTTACACCGGCACAAGCAAACACCGCCACATGTAACGTAAACAACGAAGGGTTACTTGTTTGCAACATTGACGTAACCGACGGTAACGGCGTAGACCTAACGTTTACAATCGAAATAGAAACAACCGTAACGTTTACAACACACACAAGCCTTACCTGTCCAACACATGACCCAGACAGCGTGTACGCAGACCCATACATATACATATTTGACGAGCAAGACAACGTTATAGCAGAAGACGACGACAGCGCACCTTTTAACGACGGCGTAAGCAACTTCTGCTGGGACGCATACTTACAAGCAACACTACAAGCAGGAGACTACCGATTAAACGCTAACGTGTACGAAAATTATTACGGTGTGTACACACTTGATGTAACAGGGGTTTCATTACAGGAAGAACAACCCGAGCCAACACCTACGCCTACACCAACACCAGAACCAACGCCTACACCAGAACCGACTCCCACTCCGACACCTGTTCCTCCTACTCCAACTCCTATTCCCCCTACCCCAGAGCCAACCCCAACACCTACCCCAACCCCTGAACCAACACCAACACCTACACCTACACCGACGCCTACACCGCCTACGCCGACGCCTACACCGCCTACGCCGCCTACGCCTACGCCTACACCAGAACCGCCGCTAGTATTTAATCCATTCCCCGACGATTTTGTGCCACCTGATGTAGTTGTTGATACAATTCCCGACTTAACGCCGGAACCATTGCCAGAAATTGATCAGCTACCAGACGACGAAGAAATAGACGATATCGACTTTTTAGAATTTGATAGATTTGAAGACTTGCCAGACACAGAGACAGACCCAGCAGAGCCGATAATAGAACAAGAACAACCGACATTAGAAGAAATCATATACGAAGAGTATGACATTTTGGAAATGTTCACAGAAGAAGAACTAGAAGAACTACAAGAAGAAGAAATAGAGATATTAGAAGACCTACTAGACAACCCCGACATAGACGCAGAGATAGTAGAAGATTTAGAAGAACTCTTTGATAAAGAAGAAATAACAGAAGAAGAAATAATAGAACTAACCGAAAACGAAGACTACGAAGAACTAAGCACAGAAGCCCGGCAACAAATCGTGCAAGCTGTACAAGAAGCACCAGTAGAAATAAGGCAAACGTTTGAAACTCAAGTAAACGTGTTTAGTAGTAACGATTACGCTAATTATGTAGCTGTAGGGTCACGCATTGACACAGAAGACCGTAAAACAGTTATTGCAGTGACCGCCGCCGCTACGGCAATATCTAGTAGTATGAGAACAACGGCTACCGTATCATCTGGACCAGCGACACCGACAAGGAGATTACGACGTGGTTAAACGACTAGCCAAAGAACTTTTATATTTAGCTTTTACACTGGCAGGCGTCGGTTTAGTCCTCATCACTTTGACGGATCAAGTACTACGCTGGGCTATCTACATCAGCGTCATAAGCCTAATAATGCACTTGGCAGGCGTAGCCATCGACTACAGACAGGACAACAATGACACTACAAGTAGCAGTTAACACACTAGTACGCGTAATCTGCGTATTCGGTTATCAGGCAATGGCAGTTATAGGCGGCGCTAGTCTCATATCGTCAGACATTAGCCCAGCAACGGCGGCTTTACTTGCTGGTATTAGCGCTGTAGCGCAGGTTTTGCAGAAGTTGGCGGCGGCTTTTATGGACGACGGCAAGCTAGACATGGACGAAATTAACGCCGCTTTTGCAGGAACAACAAAAACAGAAAAATAAATTATTTTAAGATTTTCTTAGTTTGGTGTTGAATTATGGTGTTGAATATGTAATAATTAATACATAAGCAAATGAAAGGCTACAAAATGCAAACACCACAAGACATAGAAATAGAAGAGTTAGAAGATTTTAAAGACAAAGTAGAAGACTATGTAGAAAATCTACTAATTACAAACGGTATAGACGTAAACGACAAAAACGTATATGAACTAATTAACATTGTATGCGGTCATGTTGTAGACAGCGTAAGCGGACGTTTACTAGAAATGAAAATACAAGAGGGCTAATGGTTTAAGGTGGGTTCAATTCCCACCAGCTCACGATTAGCAAACAGCTAATACAACGAAAGGCTACACAATGAACACACAAGAAGTATTTACAATAAACAAAGGCGAAGCACATGGAGATGGACAAAGATACAGCAAAGAAACTAGTCTCACTGTAGCGGCAACTTGGACAAAAGATTCTGCTAAGTACATCTTGAACGAAACCAGCAAAACCTTTAACGGACTTAGCTACTTAGAAGCACAAAGCCACATAGCAGACATTAGCGAAGTATCAGTCGGAGATGTTGTTGTAATCTACTCAAGAGGAATGTTCCGTACAGCAATTGTAAACCACGTCGCTAAAACTAAGATCACTGCAGGATACACAACACAGGGTGCCATTGATGGAATGAGAACAAAGTTTGCAAGTAGCAAGTGGCACTTGATAAGCAAACTAGTCCAAGACGGTGGCGTGCACCACCCAAACGTCACCAATAAAGCAACTAACGAGTTTTGGCAAATCTAAAGAAAGGCTACACATGGATTACAAAATAATAAGAGTGACGCTAGACATAGCAGTACCTGACTATGGCGGCAAGTACGAACCCTGCGGTATGGATTACATAGACGTCCACAGCGACGCGCAAAGTTTAGGTTTCACTGAACAAAAAATGGAACTACACGCTAAGGCTGACAGTGACAGCTAAAGACATTATTTACATTAAGTTACTGCCAGTACATGACGAACCAACTAGACGTTTACTTATATGTCAGGTAGGCGGACAAGAACAAGTATGCGAAATAAGCATCGTTGACGCTAACCCAGTTGAAGTAGCGTTAACGAAACTAAACTTGGGCGCATATACAAACGATCATTTAATAGACGTTATAGCGACATGGTTAAACGACAAAGTACGGCAGGAACTTATTGACTATTTAGAAGCGGTTGTGGCACCTAATCGGCATTTACGACCTATTTATAACACTATTGAATTAATGCAGAAACAATATAAAGCAGAATTTGGGGACGAAACATGAATCAACCCACATTATGGGGTGAGATCGGCGGCAAAACCGGCAACGATCACCCACAAACAAGTTACGAAGCTGGGCGCAAAGTACGTGCAGGCACACAAAAACACCAAATACTACGCCTACTATACGCACACAGAGACGGCATGACAGCGTATGAAATGCGTAAACGTATTCTAAACGGTGCAGGTGAACCGATCAGCACAAACCAGATAGCAACACGACTTTTAGAATTACGAGAAGGTAGCATGGTCGAATTTGCACGCGACAACATAACCGGGCTTATACTTGAGCGGGAAACAACACCCAACAACACGGGGCAAGTACAGAAGCTAACACGCTGGGGTTATCAAAATGCTATCGGTGGGTAGTTTATGCACCGGCTACGGCGGTTTAGAAATGGGCTTACAAGCCGTGTACGGTGACGTTAATTTACGTTTTGTGTCTGATATTGACGAAGACGCAAGCACATTGTTAGCGCATCATCACCCTAACGTACCTAATTTAGGTGATTTAACAGTTGTTGATTGGGCAGGCATTGAACCGGTAGACGTGTTATGCGCTGGGTATCCATGCCAACCATTTAGTACAGCAGGACAAAGGAAAGGTTTAGAAGATGAAAGAGCAATATTTGAATACATCGCCGACGCCATTAGCGTTTTACGACCAAGAAACGTCTTGCTGGAGAATGTCTCAGGGCACCTTACTCTTGGCGGAACCACCGTTATTGCAACGCTTACCAGACTGGGGTACAACGCAAAATGGGGCATTGTTCAAGCTTCCGACACCGGGGCACCTCATCAGCGCAAGAGATTATTTATTTGGGCTTATGTTAGCGACACCAAGAAGCGCCATGCAGGAAACACGCAACCACAACTTATGGCTACGCCCATTAGATCAACCGCAGAATTTAGAAAACCAGTTAGCACGTTTGCACGCTGGTCTAAAATTGTCAAAAGACAAGCACCAGAATACGCAACAAACGACAATACAGTAAACCCAGTATTTGTTGAATGGCTTATGGGCTTACCTGAAGGCTACGTCACTGATATTGGCTTATCAAGACAAGCGCAACTAAAAATACTAGGTAACGGCGTCGTACCACAACAAGCGGCGTTAGCGTTGCACTTACTGGCAGAAAGGGGCTACTATGCCAAGACAGCTTAAACCGTGCGGTACTATCGGTGCCGCTCGAAGACATCAGCGCAACAACGAACCGCTATGTCGTCTATGCCGTGCCGTTTGGTCACAGCATCAACACAAAATGTATATACAGAGAAGGGCTACACGATAAATGTTTGATAGGCAGTTAGATATTTTTGATACTTCTGCTGAACGTCACGTTAGGCGTATTTATGATAAGAAATGCGCTACACCGTTCATTATGAATTTGCATTATGCGAAGCGCAAACCACAAATAACATATTTGTACGGCTTATATGACAATAATGAACTAACAGGCATTTGTAGTTTTGGTATGCCAGCTAGTTACACGTTATGCGAAGGCGTGGCAGGAAAACACAACAAACACAACGTTATAGAATTAAACAGGCTTGTGTTGAAGTACAACCGCAAGAACGAAGCTAGTTTCTTAGTAAGCAAATCGTTAAAGCAGTTACCTAAACCTAAAATAATTGTCAGTTACGCAGATACAGCGCAAGATCATTTAGGTATTGTGTATCAGGCAAGCAACTTTATGTTTACAGGGACGACCAAACAACGCACAGACAGCGTAGGTAAAGACGGGCATCACCACAGACACGATATAGGAGATGCCACACAACGACAGATACGTAGCGCCAAACATAGATATGTTTACATTTGTGCCGATAAGAAAGAAAAAAAAGAATTGCTACAAGATTTACGCTATCCGATATTACAATACCCTAAAAGAAAGGCTACAAATTAATGGCTACACAATTACAAGCACTGGCGAAGCGAGTACCGCCAGCATGGATACAAACTAAAGGCAGTTTTAACGCCCGTTATGTATCGCATGCAAACATTACACAAATGATATTGGCGACACTAGGACCAACTAGCCAACGTGTCGAACAAATTATTTACAACGGTGACACTATCACCGGCGTACTGCTCACAATGACCTTTAACATTGACGACACCAGTGTAGAGATAACAGAATGTGGCGATTGTGAACGCCCAGACCCTGACAACAACGCACGCAACCTACAAACATCAATTAGCGGTGCATATAAGCGTTGCGCTATGCGAGTAGGTAAAGCGTTGCAGTTATGGTGTGATGACGACGAACAATACATACTAGACAAAGTGTTAAACGAAAGAGAAGGGCAAGAAATTGTATGAGTAAAACAATTAATGTTTTAGAAATTATTATGACAGAAGAGGCTGTAAACGATAAAGAAATTGGTAACGACATAAGTAACCTTATTCAGCTAATTGAAAGAAAAGGTTTTCTATTACAGCACCAAGAAGGCACAGCAGAAGCAATAGATGCTAATCCTTTAGAAAATGAAGGGCAAGACATTGTTTAAGGTATACATGTGCTTTATTTGGGTGCTGTCATACATCGCCGCTGTAACACATTTAAGCATGTCAGGCTTCTTACTACTTAACGGCTTCGTAATGGCGTCTGTGGGCTTCTATGGCTGGGATACGGTGCAA
>VMHT01224067.1_pt1 | contig 11865 bp, 12 predicted proteins | sample 4693611 | NCBI WGS metagenome assembly VMHT01 (sample SAMN12280063, study PRJNA550983) | marine metagenome | isolation source: seawater sampled from same location over 5 years 0.02-0.2 micron viral filtrate | place: USA: collected off the coast of southern California halfway between the port... ...
CTATTACTTATTTCAGCTACAGAACCCTCTTCCGCTCTTATTACTCCAGCAAAATATCTCCAGTGGTCAACTACTAAAGGTAGATCGGCTGCCATACATTCTCTTATAGGCTTACCATTGTCTAAACATTCTGCTGTGGCTAAAACGTTAAGATTTTTCTCAATAACATCAGCAATCTTTAAGAGAATGTTTGATCTCTCTCCAATTGATGTTGTTCCCCATGCAGGAAATGCTGCGTGAGCTGCGTCTAGAGCAAAATCAACGTCTTTATCGTTCGATCGTGGCACCTTACAGATAACTTCATTAGTGATAGGAGAAGTATTATCAAAATACTTTCCAGATTTAGGTTCTACAAATTTTCCGTTAATGTAGTTTCCATATTTAGCTTTAAATGGAAATTTAACCTTCAAATGAGAGGTATCCAAAGATGAAGACACTTTCGAGCTTGTTGCTTGTTGTGTACTCATTTTTCCCCCTTTTGTTTCTATTATTAATTAGAACCAATATGAACAAACTTGTCTACGATTAATTTAGTCGCGTTTATCGCGAACCACTAAATGTTGATTAGATCAATTTGAAGTTGTTTGGGAAACGGGAAGCCAAAGCTTCCCGTTTAAATTGATGGCAGAGGATTATTCTTCCTCTTTTTTATCGCTAATTTTTTCGTTTGGAGAAGGATTTCCTTCTAACTCTTTAGTAATAGCAGTTGCCTGGTCTCTTATTATTTTCTCAATTTCTGCTGCTACGTTAGGGTTTTTTTGTAAGTAAACTTTTGCATTTTCCCTACCTTGCCCAATTTTTTCACCTTTGTATGCATACCAAGCACCTGATTTTTCTACCACACCTGCTTTGGTACCTAGGTCTATCAACTCACCAAGTTTACTGATCCCTTTTCCATACATTAAATCAAATTCTACCACTTTAAATGGTGGGGCAACTTTATTCTTAATTACTTTAACTCTTGTTGAGTTACCAATAATCTGATCTTTTTCCTTAATTGCACCTATTCTTCTAATATCCATTCTTACTGATGAATAAAATTTAAGTGCGTTTCCTCCAGATGTTGTTTCTGGATTACCAAACATTACTCCTATTTTCATTCTAATTTGGTTAATGAATATTACCATTGTATTAGATTTAGAAACTGAACCAGTAATTTTTCTTAATGCCTGACTCATTAATCTTGATTGTAAACCAACATGATGGTCACCCATTTCTCCTTCTAATTCCGCTTTTGGTGTTAGTGCTGCTACTGAGTCTACTACCAATACAGAAATAGATCCTGATTTAATTAAGGTATCAGTTATCTCTAATGCTTGTTCACCTGTGTCTGGCTGTGAAATTAAAAGTTCTTCAGTTTTAACACCTAATTTCTTAGCATAAACAGGGTCCATAGCATGTTCTGCATCTACAAAAGCACATGTGCCACCAGCTTTTTGAGCTTCAGCTACTACTTGTAAAGCTAATGTAGTTTTTCCTGATGATTCAGGTCCATATATCTCAATAATTCTACCTTTTGGTAAACCACCAATTCCAAGCGCTAAATCTAAACTTAATGATCCCGTAGAAATTGCTTCCACATCCAAGGCTTGTTGTTGCCCTAGTCTCATTACTGAGCCTTTACCGAAATTTTGATCTATTTGGCTAATAGCTGCTTCTAGAGATTTACTTTTCTCTTTTAATTCCTTTTGCTTCTTATCGTCTGTTTTTACGATTTTTAAGTTATTTTTTGTCATTTTTTATCCTTTTTTTATTGTTCGAATCGTATCTATAAATGTACACATTTTGTTCTTTTTATCAAGAAGTTAAAATATTCCCTAAAAATCAGCTATTTAATTGAATTAATGGATAGTGAGCCAAGCTGCTTAGATAGCTCAAATTGTGACACAATAAAGTCTCTTTCTGATTTGGCAAAAGCTATTCTAGCTTCTAAAAGTAAGCTTCTGGACTGAATTAATTCAAGCGTAGTTCTTGTGTTACCTGAATCATACTCCAAAGTAATACCTTCATTCGCTATTTCAGCAGCTTTTAACTGTGCTCTAGTGGCCTCAAGTACACTTTTAGAGGATTGATATTTTGACCAAGCATTAGAAATTTCAGTGTTAATTCTATTTTTTGTATCTTGTAATATTAATTGGTATCTTTGTTTATTATATGAGGATTTCTTTATAGAAGAGATATTTTCACCCCCTTTAATAATAGGCCATGTAATAGTTGCTTTTACGGTTTCTTGATCAGTTTTATCTATGGTCGAGCTAAAATCATCATTTTCAGATTTTGAGTAATTTAATGATGCTGAAGGAGAAAGTCTTGATCTTTCAATGTTTAAGTCTTTAACAGATATCTCATAGTCTAATTTTGAAATTAAAATATCTACATTATTTTTATCAGCTAAACTAAGGGACTCTTCTAAAGAATTTGGTAAAATTAATAGCGCCTTGTCTTTTAAGTTTTTTGTATCCGGCGATATTTCTCTTGTAACTCTCTCAAAATTAGTTTTTGATGCTAAAAGCTCAGTTTTTGCTTTAATTAAATTTGCTCTCGCACCAGCTAAAGAAGACTCTGATTGCGCTAAATCTGTTAAAGTAATTTCCCCTTTTTGAAGTCTAGCATTATCTGAGTCGACCTGTCTTTCGAATAAATTTACATTAGATGAATTAAATTCCTCATTTTTTGATTTAAAAATTAAATCAAAATAAGCTGAAGTTGTATCCAATATAGTTTGTTGCTCGACTTCCTTAAGAGATAAATTAGCTTTTTGGGTTTCAAGTTCAGATTTTTTGAAAGTGTTAAAACCTTTAAAACCAGAAAATATTTTTTGATCTACTGAAATTTTTTTGGTTTCACTATCTGAGTTAGAGTCAGCTAAACTTGTGCCACTTTGATTAGTTCGGTTTGTAGAAGTAGTGCTTGTTTGATCTCCTGAAAGTGTAATACTCGGTAAAAATTCACTTCTAGAAATATTTTTATTTTGTTTTGCTGACTCAAAATTTTTTCTTTCAGCATTTAATTGTAGATTATTTTCTAAAGCTTTCTCAATATAAAACTTTAAATTATCTTGAGCATGAAGAAAACTTGAAGAAAATAAAATGAAAATTATAGGTATGTATTTTTTCATTTAATTAAACTTTATCGATTTGAGTCTATGTTTTTCATCAATACTTATCACTGTGTCTGCAGTTTTTGGAAGAGTTTTTAGCATATGTTTAGTTATTCTCTCGTAATACATCACAAAATTTTTTATTTTCTTATCGCTCATAGTTTTACTTCCTTTGCCAGTAATTCTTAATTTCTTTTCTTGCAATAATCTCCATTTGAAAACATATTTAAAACTTGGTACTTTTAAAAAAATTAACTTATCTATCAAATTAAAAATTTTATTATAATTTTTTTTAAGTTCTGAATTTACTTTTTGTCTCCAAATTCTTTTATTATCTTTCTGTTTTTCTAGTTTATTTACAGAGATATTTAAATCTTTATTTTTTTGAGCTGTTGCGCCAACGCACCATCCTTCAAATATAACTATATTTGGTTTTTTTTTAACTTTTGACCATTTGTTTTTTTTACATCTATCATCGATAGACTTGTCAAACTTAGGAATAATCATTTTTTTAAAACTATTGTTTTTCAAATTATTTATACAATGAAGTAACATTTTAGTGTCGTGAGTGCCAGGTACACCTCTTGTTAGAAATAATGGGCTAATTTTTTTTGAAATTTTTTTTCTCTCACTTAAAGTTTTATAAAAATCATCAATTGAAAATATTACTGTTTCTAATTTATAAGCCTCTTTTAATATTATTTTTAAGATATTAGAAATTGTTGATTTGCCAGTTCCTTGGGCTCCGGTTAAACCGATTACTTTTGTTTTTTTTTTCTTAAGATAATTTTCTACGATCATTTTACTTATTGGTAAATAAAACTTATTTAATTGCCCTAGTTTATCTCTAAATGGTTCAGACATAACTTCTTGTGAAGTAAGAAATTTTAAATATTTTTTTTTAACTTTATTATAATTTAAATGCTTAACTTCCATTCTTTTATTTTTTATCTAATGGATGATTCTGACCGTCATTAACTGCAATATTTTTAAGATCAAAAGTATTTATTTCATCAATACAGCCTAAATTAAAACCAGTCATTGCTGGATTTGATCTAGGGTTGTGATGTGTATAAATTCCACATACTGAACAAAAATAGTGTTTAGCAACTTTTGTGAAGAACTGGTAAAGCTTTAATTTATCTTCCCCTCGGACTATTTTAAAATCTTCATTCTTTACCATGGACATTACTGCTCCTTTTCTTTTACAAAGTGAGCAATTGCATCTCAAAGACTTATCAAAATTTCCTATAATATTGATCTCTATTTCTATAGCTCCACAGTGGCATGTTAATTTTTTCATCAAAATCCTTTCTTAAATTTTTTCACAATACGCATCTTTAATCTTATCCACAATAGATCAAAATCATACAGAAATGTTCACGTTTTGATTCCTTTTTGACTCTATTTAGGACTCTTGCTTCAACTTTTTAGTGTGTTATTTTTTTTACATCGCCAAGATTATTATGACTGTTTAGCAAATCTTTTTCTTGTTCTCTTAGAGAGACAATAAAAATTATAAGATTAAAAATCACAATTAATATTTGAAAAAAAATTGCAAGGGTTCCTAAATAAGAATTCAAGTATGCTAATATTATCAGCATTAAAGCAGATCTCAGAAAAACTAGATATTTAAACACAGCTATAATGGAAAGTGAATGAATAATAAGTTTAAATAAGGACATTTTAGACGGACCAAAATACCTTAATCCCCTAATTGAATTAATTTCGTTTAGAGGTTTTATATTCTTTTTAACACTTCCCGCGTAACTGCTCCATAAACTTGCTTTCGATTGAAGTTTTTCCACATCGCTACTAGTGAGTATGCTGTAATTTCCGAAGTTAACAATTTTTCCTGTAAATATAAAAGTAATAATTTTATGTAATTGGTAAAGAAATTGAAAAAAAGGTCCTTCCGATCTTTTCACTCTTTTTGCCACAACAGATAAATTTGGATATTTTTTTATTTTTTCAATTAAACTCTTTAATTCTTCTGGCCTATCTTCACCATCTCCATCCATCAATATTAAATTATCAAATTTTTCATTTTTAAAAACATATCTTATACCAAATGCATTACATCTAGCATGTCCCCTATTTTCTTTCATATTTAGAAGTTCTATAGACCAAAAATTATTCGGTTTTTTTAATTCTGGAGGTTGAATGGAAGATGCGTCATTAACAATTAAACACTTAAAATTAATATCGCTATAAGATTTTATATTTTCATTAATCTCATCAAGAAGTTTATTCAATGACTCCCAGTCGTTATATATGGGAATTAAAATAATTATCTTTTTCATTTCTTTCCTATCATGCAATAACCAACAGGTTTAATTGTTCCAAAAACACCTGGACATATTTTTCCAAGTATTTTTGGATTTCCAGTATAAATTACACCCTGGTCTTCATTTATGTCTGATATTTTATTTTTTAAATCTTTGATCCAAATAGGTCTTGAGTTTAAATGATAGGATAAATTACCAGCTGACCATTCATCACCAATAACAATTTTTATTTCATTTATAAAATTATTATCCCATTTATTTTGTACTAATCTTGCTATTTCCTTGCCTGGATAATCAGTCCTTTTTGTGTCATCTGTTAAAGAAATTGATAAATAAATTGAAGGGGATAAAAAAAAGAAAAATAAAAAAACGTAATAAAATTTTTTAATTTTTTTTAAATCAATAAAATTTTTAAAAATATATATGAATAAAGTTCCAAAAAATAAATAGAAAGGTGTCATCCACATTGTTCTAATCTCGGCACCAGCTATTATTGATGTAGCCAATATTAAAGTAATTGGAATGAAATTAATTGAAAGCAGGAAGATGATTTCTTTATTTTTTTTATTAATAGAAAATTTAATTTTTTTAATAACTACATAAAGCATTAAAAAAAATGGAATTAAAATAATAAATTGTTTTATCAAAAATATAACAGGATTTTTAAAATGATCGATAAAATATAATTCCGAAATACCAGTTCTATTTAAACCGTAAATTATAGTTGCAAAATCATTTTCAAATAACCAAAAAAAATGGGGCGTAAGCAAAGCTAAAGAAATAAAAATTGAAAAAAAATACTTATTTGATGATTTCTTATATCTTTTATAATTAGAAACAAAAAAAATAAATAAGGCCAAAAGTATATATATAAACAAATATTTCGATAAAAAACCTAAAGCAGAGAAAATTCCAAATAGTATCCAATCTATACTTTTATTTAAGTTTATACCTCTCCAAAAAAAATAAACTGATAAAGTCCAAAAAGGTAATTGACTTACATTTACATTGAATTCAGGAGTTGTAAAATTATAGAAATAAATTCCTGATAACAAAAGAACTGATAAAAAAGAATAAAACTTGTCTTGTAATAATTCGTTAGAAAATTTCCAAACAAAATAAAAAGCGATTAAAACAAAAATTTGGCTTAAAAGATAATAGGCCCAATCATTATTGCCAAATATCCTAAAAAAAAATTCAACAGCAAATGCGCTAAATGGTGGATGTTTATTAAAACCCCAATCTAAATTACTCCCCCAAGCCAAAGCCTCGATTGTGTCCAGAGGTAAGTTTACATTCGATAATGAAGGAACTAATGTCCACAACAATAAATGTAAAAAAAGGAATAGATAGAACGCTTTGTGAATATTTTTTTTTAGTATCATACAGTTAAAGATTATTACAATTTATAAGCTATTGACACGGATAAAATCAAACATATACTCGCCAAATTCAAAAAATGGTAAAAAAAACCAATACTAAAAAAAAATATACTCCAAGCTCTAAGGAAAAATATATGTGCGCTAAACATAAAAAATTTTTTACTGATGAGTTATTGAATTGGAAGAGAGATATTATAAAAGCTAACAACTTAGGAAATATATTGAATTCATCTGACGATAACGTTTCTTCTGCTGACATTGTAGATCAAGCATCATCCTACACCGATAAATCTGTCGAAATGAAAGCTTTAAATAGAAGCAGAAAATTGATTTCCAAAATTAACGCTGCTCTACAAAGGATTAAAGAAGGAACTTATGGCTTTTGTGAAGAGACTGGGGAACCTATTGGGTTAAAAAGACTAATAGCTAGACCAGTTGCAACTCTATCTATAGAAGCACAGGAAAGACATGAACGAGACGAGAAAATTTTTGTTGACGACTAAGCTTTAGGAATTACGTCACCTTTTTTTAAAAGGTCGTAACCTCTTTTAACAGCATCTCTATTTGAAATCTCATCGTACCATCTATTTAAATTTTTAAACTTGTTTAATCCAATGTCGTGCCAGTCGTGACGCGCAATCCAAGGAAAAGTTGCTATATCAGCAATAGTATAGTCACTACCTGCTAAAAAAATAGATTGAGACAATCTTTCATCTAATTCTCTATAAATTCTCTCAGAGATTTTAAAATATCTATTTTCTCCAAATTCACTTTTTCCAGGATTGTAGTAGTGAAATTGATGATGTTGACCTAACATTGGACCGACGTAAGCCATTTGACCCATAAGCCATTGATTAATAATAGTTCTTTGATCTTTATCATAAAACTTACCGCTTTTTTCACCTAAGTAAATCAATATCGCACCTGACTCAAATAAACTAGTTTTTGTCTCATGATCTATAATGACTGGGATCTTGCTGAATGGGCTAAGCTTTTTAAACTCAGGTTTAAACTGCTCATCTTTATTAATATTAATTTTTGTTACTTTATAATTATAATTTATCTCCTCGAGCATTATTGAGATTTTTTTTCCATTTGGTGTATCGGCAGTTAAAAGTTCGATCACTTTTTTCCAAGTCTTTCTTGAATATTTTTTGAAGATGTTGTGAATTCAAATCTATATTTTTCATTTGGTCTCGCTCTTTTAAAGCATTCAACTGAAGCTAAGGCTACTTCGTGAAAACCTGATAAAATCAATTTTAATTTCCCTGGATAGGTACAAATATCTCCTGCTGCAAAAATTCCTTTTTTGTTTGTTTGAAAGTTTTCAGAATTCACTTCAATGGTTTTTTTATTCATATTTAAACCCCACTCTGCTATTGGACCTAATTTCATTATTAAACCAAAAAAACTTAAAACTATATCTGTATTAATTTTTTCAGTTTTCCCATCATCAAATTTTAATGTAATTGATTTAATATTAGTATCTCCATCAATTGAAACAAGTTGGCATGGCGTTTTAATTGATATTTTTCCATCTTTTTCTAATTTCTTTATTTCTGACAAAGTATGAGGTGCACCTCTAAATTCCTCTCTTCGGTGAATTAAGTTTATTTTTGAAAATTTTGAAAGTTCTAAAGCCCAGTCTAAGGCTGAGTCTCCTCCTCCAAATATTGATATATTTTTATTTTTAAATTGTTCTTTGTTTCTGACTGCATAAAATAATGATCTGCCTTCAAATTTTTCTGCTTCTTTGACAGATAGTTTTCTAGGCTCGAATGAACCTACTCCACCTGCAATGATTATATTTGGAGCTAAAAATTCATTGTTATTATTAGTTTTAATAATCCAATTTTCTTTATCTTGTTTTACTTCTTCCACTCTTTCGTTTAAAAAAAATTCAGTATTAAAAGGTTTAATTTGTTCTAGTAGTTTTTTTGTTAATTCCTCTCCAGTACACTCGGGTACAGCTGGAATATCGTAAATTGGCTTATCAGGGTAAAGCTCGATACATTGTCCTCCGGCTTTATCTAAATTGTCTATAACTAATGATTTTAATCCTTTAATACCTAATTGATGAACTGCAAATAATCCTACTGGCCCGGCTCCAATAATAATTGTGTCAGTTTTTTTCATTAAGATTGTTTATCAGGCGTTGTAACAATTAATCCTTCAAGTTCATCTGAAACAATAATTTGACAGCTCAATCTGCTATTTTTTTTTGGTTCATAAGCCATATCAATCATATCAACTTCTGCATCTTCTGCTTTAGGAAGTTTATCTAACCATTTTTCTTCGACATAAACATGGCAAGTTGCACAAGCCATTGAGCCACCACAATCAGCATCAATGCCAGGTACATCATTTTGAATAGCTCCCTCCATAACAGACAAACCATTTTCAACTTCGATTATTTTTGAATTTCCATCTTTATCTTTATATGTGATTTTAGACATTAGTGAGCTAAATAAATTGAAATAATGATTATCCAAAAAAATGCGTAATATAAAATATAACCTTTAACTGTAAATGGCATTTTCTTTATTTTTCGTTTTCCCTTTCCTCTATAAGGTTTTGATAGTTCCATTCTTCCAATATATGTATCTAAAGAAAAAGGGCAAGTATGCAAAAACATACCTGCCCTTTTTTTATAAATTATTATCTATTATCTAGATGCTAATCTTGTATTTTGCATTGCTGCTGCCCAGATAACTAGACCAAAAGCGATCTTGTTAACAAAGTCAGCCAAATTGTAAATTATATTTAAAGCGTTTGCATCAACACCACCAGTTAGGTAACCGAATATATATCCTAATGGATATATAGCCCAACCAATAGTTACGATTATTCTCATTGCACTGAAAGCAGTAGACATAGCCTTGTTACCAGCTTTTGCCGCCATTGTTCCAGCTTCACCTGAGAATATTTCAAACAAGATGTAAATCCATCCAGCCATTCCAATTACGAAACCTACAAATGGTTGAATATAACCAGCTTCACCTAAGTATCCACCGATTAACATTATTAATGAACCAATTAATAGCTTCCAGAATATAGAAGTTGGCACTTTTCTTACAGCTGCCAAAATTAGATAGAATTCGATCATTTGAAGTGGCACAGTGATTAACCAATCAATATATCTGTATACTGTTGGTGTATCTCCAGTAGTCACCCAAACTTCTCTCATGTACATGTAGTGAACGAATGCAACACCAGTTACAAGTCCAGCTACTGTTAAAGATGTTCTCCATGACGCAGCCACTGTTCCTCTTTCTGCAAAGAAAAATACAGTTGTTGCAATCATACCCATTGATACAAGCCAAAATGAAATTCCTACGAAATCATTTACTTCTAACATGGCAGTCGCAGCGTTAGCAGAGCTAGTGATACCTAAAAAGGCAACTGCAGCTAAAGCTAAAAGACTTAATTTTTTCATGAAAACCTCCCTCGTTTGTTTAGTTTTCTATTTAGTTTATATATAAACTACCCAGACAAACGGTAAACTTAACCGCCACCGAGCAATTGAAGGGAACATAGTAAAAAACAAAGTTACAGTGAAGCGTTTTTTTTACTAAAAACCCGCATTTTTACTGGTTTTTTTATTTTTTTTTGGGGATATTTATGGAATACTCTCTAAAAATAAGAGTTTTTTAGGGGGTATGAATTGAATCAAAAATATAAAGATATTTATCAAAAATCTATCCAAAAAAGAGAGGAATTTTGGAAAAATATCTCTGAAAACATTTTTTGGTACAAGAAACCAACAAAAATTTTAAATTCAGATAACCCTCCATTTTATAAATGGTTTGAGGATGGGATAACAAACACTTGTTACAACGCTTTAGATCTTCATATTGACGAAGGAAGAGGTGATAAACTTGCAATCATCTACGACAGTCCAATTACAGGAACAAAAAAGAATATAACTTACGATGAATTAAGGGATAAAGTTGCTTTGTTCGCAGGAGCCTTAAAAAATCAAGGTGTAAATAAAGGTGACAGAGTAATTATTTATATGCCAATGATACCTGAAGCAGTAATTGCTATGCTCGCGTGTGGAAGAATTGGAGCAGTTCATTCTGTAGTTTTTGGTGGATTTGCAGCAAACGAGCTTGCAAGTAGAATTGATGACTCTAGGGCAAAACTTTTAGTCACAGCTTCATGTGGTTATGAACCTGGTAGAACTGTTCACTATAAACCATTAGTAAAAAAAGCTTTAGAGCTTGCAAATCATAAACCAAATAAATGTATAATTTTCCAAAGAGAAAAAGACAAAGCAGAGCTTGATTCTAAAATAGATATTACTTGGGAAGATGCTCATAAAAATGCGAAACCTGCAGAGTGTGAGAAAATGAATGCTAATGACTACGCTTATATACTTTATACATCTGGTACTACAGGTTTACCGAAAGGAATCGTGAGAGATATTGGCGGTCATATTGTTGCTTTGAAGTGGACTATGAAAAATATTTATAACATCAATCAAGACGACGTATGGTGGTCTGCAAGTGATATTGGCTGGATAGTGGGACACTCTTACATCGTATATGCTCCGTTATTTTACGGATGTACTACAGTTTTATTTGAGGGAAAACCAGTAGGTACCCCGGATGCTGGTGTTTTTTGGAGAGTAATATCAGAGCACAAAGTTAAATCTCTTTTCACAGCTCCTACTGCAATTAGAGCAATTAAAAAAGAGGATCCTAATGGTGAATTTTTTAAAAAATATGATTTAAGTAAGTTTGACAAATTATTTTTAGCAGGTGAGCGAGCAGATCCTGACACAATTAAATGGTTTGAAAAATTATCTAACTCACCTGTGATTGATCATTGGTGGCAAACTGAAACTAGCTGGGCAATCACATCTGATTGCACTGGAATTGAGTCTTTCCCAGTTAAATATGGATCTGCTTTCAAACCTGTTCCAGGTTATGATTTAAAAGTTTTAAATTCTGAAGGAAAAGAGGTTGGGCCAGGAAAAATGGGAGACATAGTTGTTAAACTTCCACTCCCTCCAGGAACTTTTCCAACACTTTGGGGTGCTGATAAAAGATATAAAGAAAATTACATGTCTACTTATCCTGGATATTATCAA
>VMHT01002101.1_pt1 | contig 11864 bp, 18 predicted proteins | sample 4693611 | NCBI WGS metagenome assembly VMHT01 (sample SAMN12280063, study PRJNA550983) | marine metagenome | isolation source: seawater sampled from same location over 5 years 0.02-0.2 micron viral filtrate | place: USA: collected off the coast of southern California halfway between the port... ...
ACTAAGCAAGCCATCCGCAAGGGTGGTTTTTTTATTGGTAATATTAAACATTACTTGCAATATTATATACACTAGGTTAGGCTAGGTTTGCTCAGTTTATTTTATCTAACAATGGCATTTAAAAAGAACCTAGAGTGGCAAACCGATCAACGCTTGATAGGTCAGAAGCAACTACTAGAAGAACATACAAAAGCAATAGAGCAAATAGAAAAAACTATTGCAGAATTAAAAGAACTAAAACAACTATTAAAGGAGGTGCAGTAATGGCTGTACAAACTGATGAAGAGTGGTTCTTAGAACACTTTGGAAGATTAACTAAAGATCATCAAAAACAAATAAAAACTATTGGTTTAAAATTTAAAAAATATTGGAAACTAATAGAGACATTTCACGTTAGTCCACAAGTACAATCAAAATCATACGATCCAAAAGAAGAACCGCACTTTTATGTAGAGGTTAAAGACCCATCAAAAATACATAAGGTTGAGGAGGTTTGCTTTTATTGTTATGCAGATCGCATAGAAGTTAAAAATTATTTTGACTTTGATCAATCAAATGAATATTGGTTAGATCATTACACAATGACAATAGAAAACTTTTTTAAATATTTAGATCAATTACCAAAAGGTTTTCATCACTTTGCAGAATGTACTAATGATTAAAAAAATATTTGCTTACAAGTCAGAATTACATGGTAGGTGGTTCTGGCTTTCTGATGACTATGAACTGCGATCTCATCCCTTTATAGAAAAGTCTATGTTTGAATCTACTTATTTATCCATAGCTGATACTACAGGGGATTATGTTGTTGATTGGCAATGCTTTTTCGATCTTGATATAGAGCAGCATCAAGAGCTAATAAAAATACAAAAAACTTTATTCTGTTTTGAGCAAATGCAAAAGCAATTAGACAATACAGAATTAAGACACATACACATTTTAAAATTGGAGGATTAAATGCTTAAATGTCCATACTGTGAAAGCACCGATAATGTTTGTGTAAGCACTATTAACAGGGCTACAATCAACGGTAAACAACGTCAGGTTAACTACGTTTGGAGAAGGAGAAAATGCTCATCATGTGGTGAAAAATTTACAACACATGAAAAGTCAGAGCAAGAATGGAATAAAGAAAAATATTTAGATTTATTAGAAAAACTTTAATTTTTTATTATTATGCTCAGTCAAAAATCCAAAGGTACGAAAGTGCCTACTCTTTCGCAAGCTTCTTTTATTTATTACAAGAGAAGGCTTAACGGTCTTACAAGTGCTGGTGATTATCTCAAACAAATGAAGATGATTACTAAAATCATTGGAGATAAACCAGTTAATAAAATATCTAGTAAAGATATTAATTTATTAATAGATCACTTACAAAAAAAAGATAGGAAGAATACAACGATTAATGTTTATAAAGGTAGACTTCAAACAACTTTAAAAGAAATGGTTTTAGATGGATTTATAGAACCAGTAACCTCACCAAAAAACTTAAAAGGTGGATCTAATGATATACATATTTTAAACCCAGAAATGGAGGAAAAATTAATTAATAAATTTAAAGAAATGTCTTTTGATTTACATAGACAGTTATCTATTATCAGCATTGAAACAGGTCTTAGATGGTGTGAAATGTTTAATGTAAGAAAAAGAAATGTAGATTTTAATAACGGACAAATAACAATAGAAGAAAGAAAAAATGATAGCCAGATAACAATACCCATTACAGATAGGGCGGCAAAATTATTTTACGATCATTTAGGGTGGGCTGATGATGACGATAAAATCTTTCCTTTTGATGATAAATGGAAGTATGCAGGGTGGAATTTAGTAAGAAGAGATCTAGGTTATATCGAGACTGAATGGTACACACCTCACTTAACTAGGCATACAGCGTGTACAAGGATGTTACAGAAGGGAGTTCCGCTACCTGTAGTGTCTGCTTGGATGGGTCATAAAAGTATTGCTGTTACTATGAGATACTCACATTTTGTACCGTCAGTAATGAACCAGTACAAGGAGCTATTAAACAAATGAACCGTAAAGAAAAAATAGCAAAAGCACTTGAAAGAATAAAAGAGTTAGAGCTTTTAATAGAACTATGGAGTCCTGAAAAAGAATTAACTTTAACTGAAATTATCCAACAACAAAGAGCAGAAAATGAAACTTATTGACCTACAAAGAAAATTAGAGACTGACATGAAACAGCAGGGGATCTCTACTAGAACTTCACGTTTAATGAAAAACATCGAACTTGAAAAAGAATCTAATAATGATTATGCCAGAGCAATTATGTCTCATGGTATTACTGATTTAACAAAACACATTAATGATTTTATTGAAAAATCTAATAAAGGTATTGCTGGTCGTAAAGCTACAGCAGTAGAAATTTTAAATCAATTTCCTGATATTGATGTTGTTAGTTTTATTGTTTTTAAAGTAGTTCTTGATGGTGCTAGTCATATAAGAACACTTACTAATGTAGCTATTGCTGTTGGTAGTCAATTGGAAGATGAACTTAGGTTTACTTACTACCAGAAAACAGACTCATATCTATATAAAAACTTGGAAGAACATTTAAAAGATACACATCATAGTAAATACAGAAGGACAGTGGTAATGCAGCATTACAGAAAACAAGGACACATATTTAAAAAATTAGAAAAGCAAGCAAAATTAAGGCTTGGTTTATTAATGATTGATCTAATGATAAATAAGATAGGTCTAATTAAATTAAGTAATAATGGTAAATCAAAGAAATATATACAGCTAACAGATAGTGCTGTTGAATGGATTAATAACCAGAAGCTAAATAAACATATTGCTTTACCTATCTACTTACCTTTAGTAATAAAACCTAAAAGATGGACAGATCCATTTAACGGAGGTTATCACACAGAGAAATTTAATTTAAACATAGTAAAAACAAATAATAAAAAACATTTAAATAAAATAAAAAAGCAAAATCCTACGCATTTGTATAAGGCTGTAAATGGACTACAAGAAACAGGATTTACTGTTAATAAGAAAGTATTAGATGTTGCGTTAGAACTGTTTGAAAGCGGTGTAGAGGTAGGTTGTTTGATGAGTGCAGAACCTATCCCTTTACCACCAAAACCTTTTGATATTGCTACTAATGAAATTGCTCGAAAAAAATGGAGACATGAAGCAGCAAAGATACATGATATAAATGCTCACAATGTAGCTAAAAGACTACAGACTTTATGTATATTAAATACAGCAGAAAAGTTTGAAGGTACAAAGTTTTACCATTGTTGGCAAGCAGATTTTAGGGGTAGACTTTATGCAAGAACTGGTAACTTAAATCCACAAGGTAATGATTTAGCAAAAGCACTACACTTGTTTGCTAAAGGTGGTAAATTAACTCGTCAAAACAATAATTGGTGGACACTATACGGAGGTAACTTAGCTGGTAATTTAAGTTATTTTCAAGCAAGTATGGAGTTTAGGGTTATATGTAAAAAAATAGCGAGTGATCCATTAGAGCATTTAGAGTTATGGGCTACTAAAGAAAAACCATTTCAATATTTAGCTTTTTGTTTTGATCTTGCAGAATTTGAAAAAAATCCAGATCATTATGTTTCACATTTACCAGTTCATTTAGATGGATCTAATAATGCTTATCAACACATAGCAAGCTTATGTAAAGATAATAAATTAGCAAAAGCAGTTAATCTTACGCAATGTTTTTTTATAGATGGTATCTGGAATTATGACAAGACATCAAAAGCAGATTTATATACAGAAGTTTTAGATCAGTTAATGATTAATTTTAAATCTATTTTCTTATCTAATAATCAAATTGTAAAAGATTGGTTGCGTGAAGATATTAGTAGAGCAGTAATAAAAAAACCTATTCTGATGATTCCTTACGGTGGTACAGACTTTGGAATTATTAATTATTTGGAGCGTCTAGGTTGGCGAGAACCTAAGACGCAATCCCATTATAGGTTCTTAGCTCTACATATCCGCATGGCTCTTAATCAAATAAGTCCAAGTTGTGAATATGTTATGAATTATTTAAGAGAAAAGGCTGTCACTTCTTGGGTTTCACCTAGTGGTTTTTATGTACAGCAAGAATACAAAAAACAAGTAGGTAAAAGAGTTGAAACAAAACTTGGTACAAACAGAATTGTATTAAGAATAAAAGAAGAAACTGACGTACCTGATAAGAAAAAATTAAGGTCTAGTATTAGTGCAAATTATATACATAGTCTTGATGCAGCAAACGTACATTTAGCTATATCAAAGTCATTAGATAAAGGGTTAAAACAATTCATTACTGTTCACGATAGTTTTGCTACTACTGGTGCAGACATAGATAAGTTTATAAAAATTGTAAGAGAATCTTTTGTAGATCTATATACTAAAAACGATTGCCCTATCTATAAAGAGCTACCACCAATAGGTGATTATGATGTTACTGAAGTTATCAAAGCACTATATATATTCAGTTAGGGCTGGACAGATAGCAAATAACTTGTATGATTATTAGACCTCTAAAAGAGGTTACTTTTATATATCCAATCTAGGTATTCCTAATGTCCATTAAATTTGAAAAGTCCTTGACTACTTGCAAGGCACATTTGACTTACTGCTGGTTAGTAAATCCAGACCAGAAATATAATAATTACCAAGCAACATTATTAATTAAACCAGAGATGAAACACTTGCTGGAAGATGGTAAGACAGAAGTAAATTCTGCTGAATATATGATGGATAAACTTGAAGGTATTAAAAAAGAATTTCAAGATGCTTTAGTTGCTGCACATCCTGAGAGAAAAGGACAATTTAAATGGCAACGTGGTGGTGATGGTGAGCCTATGAAGTACTGGCAATTTACTGAAGATGGTTTCACTATTAAGCTAAAGATGAGAGCTATGGGTGTTAAAAAGAATGGTGAATCTTATACAAGAATCCCACCAAAATTTTTTAAACAAGAAGGTGACAATATGCTTTTATGTACACCAGAAGAAACTAAAAAGTACGATAAGATTGCACCCGAAAGTGTTGGTCAAGTCAATATAAGGATTGTTGGTTATGACATGGACAACATAGGTTTAAAATTAGAACCACAAGGTATTTGTGTAAGACACTTTGTACCTTTTGTCGGAGGTATGCAAACAGCAGAGGACTTTGGTTTTGCCCCAGAAAAAGAAGCAGCAACCCCAACAAATTGGGAAGAAAGTACAGTCGCAACATCAGGTTCAGACTTCTAACAAATACAAGAGTAAGTTTGAAGCTGCTTTTGCCGAAAGCTTAAATAAAAAAAACCTTGTATTTACATATGAAACACTTGCTATTAAATATGAAATTATTAGCTGCTACAAGCCTGACTTTATCCTCAACGATTTTATTGTTGAAACAAAGGGTTACTTCTCGAAAGAGGACAGAAGAAAACATCTTGCAATTAAGACGCAAAGACCCGAATTAGATATAAGGTTTTGCTTTCAAAATAGCAAGACCAGATTATCAAAATCAAAAAAATCCATCTCTTATGCTAAATGGTGTGAGAGACATGGATTCCTCTACTGCGATAAAACTATTCCTGACACTTGGTACAAACTATGACACCAGAAGATCCTATTGAAGGCGATTTCTTTTTTGACCCATTAAAAAATATATGGCAAGTATATAAAGATGGTGAATGGGTTGAGATAGAACTGAAGCAATATCACACAAGTAACGATGGCATTATCACATAATGCAAAGCAAATATAAAACTAAGACTGCTTGCCCAGAGTGCGGTAGTAAAGATAACTTGGCTTGGTTTGATGATGGTCATGCCTATTGTTTTTCTGTTGACTGCGGTTATACATATTTTCCTAATAAAGATAAAAAAACTAAAAAATTAAAACTCATACCAGAGTCACCTTTTAAAACTGAACCTGTGAAATTATTAAAAGTAACTTATCAAGATTTACCGAAACGTGGAATCACTAAAGAGACTTGCGAACTATATGGTTATGGTGTTGGTGAATATAAAGGTTCACCTTGTCAGATTGCTACCTATAAAGATCAGTTTGGTAAAGATGTAGCACAACATATAAAGTTTCCAAATAAGAAATTTATATGGATTGGTGATATGGGAAAAGTACAACTGTGGGGTCAACATCTATGTAGACAACAGGGTACTGGTGGTATCTTCCTATCAGTTTTTGAAGGCGAAACCGATTGCATGGCTGCTAGTCAAATTGTAGATCATAAGTTCCCCTGTGTTTCTATACCGTCAGGAGTACAGTCAGCAGCTAAATTTATTTCTTTAAATTATCCTTTTTTAGATAAATATTGCAGAGTAGTAATTTGCTTTGATAATGATAAAGCTGGTGAAGCTGGTGCAGAAAAAGCAATGGCTGCATTACCAAAAGGTAAAGCTGCAATAGCTAGACTTCCAGAAGGTGTAAATGATGTAAACGATTTATTAATAGCTAAACGAAGTAATGAATTGAGAGACATACTATGGAAGGCACAAAGCTGTAGATCAGATCATATTATTAATGGTGCTGATGCTTGGGATTTATTTACTAAAGAAACAAGTGAACCGATATGTGATTACCCATATCCACAACTTAATAAGTTCACAATGGGATTATATCCTACCCAAATGGTGACAGTAGCGGCAGGTAGTGGTACAGGAAAATCTACAATATGTCGAGAATTTGCTTATCACTTCTTACAAAAAGGTCTTAAAGTAGGATACTTAGCTCTTGAAGAATCAGTACAAAGAACTTTATTAGGTCTAGTAGGTATTGACTTAAACGTTCCTCTACATTTAAATAAGGAAGGCATAGATGAAATTAGTCTGAAGGCTGCATTTGACAAACTAACGTCAAGTCGCAGTCTTTTTCTTTATAACCATTTTGGAAGTATTGAACCTGAAATATTAATAAACCAGATAAGAGAACTAGCAACTGTAGATAAAGTAGATGTAGTAATACTAGATCACTTATCAATAGTTGTTAGTGGAGTCTTAGATAAGATTGGTGATGAAAGAAAAGGACTTGATCTTATTACTACAAAATTAAGAAGTTTAGCAGAAGAAACAAACATAGCACTAATAGTTGTATCGCACTTATCAAGACCACAAGGTAAAGGACATGAAGAAGGTGCTGACGTTTCTCTTAGAGATATTAGAGGGTCACATGGTCTTGTTCAAACATCAGATATTTGTTTATCGTTGACCAGAAATCAGTCTGGGGATGAAGCTGAAAGATCAAGACTACAACTTAAAATTCTTAAATCTAGACATACTGGTATGACAGGTGAAGTTGATAAGTTACTCTACGATCAAACTACTGGTCGTTTAATTGTTTACTCTGATAACATTTTCTAATGACTTTATTAATTGATGCGGATTATTTAATCTACTCTTCTTGTTGTGCTGCTGAAAAGCATATCAAATGGGATTTACATACTTGGAGTTCTTGGGGTGACGAAAGAGAAATTATACAAATTATAGAAAGTAGGTTAGAGCATTATCAAAACATAGTAGAAGAAAAACATGATGTTGTTATGTGTCTAAGTTCTTACCCTACATTTAGACATAGTATATTTCCTGATTACAAGTTAAATAGAATAAATAAACCAAAACCTTTTGGATTAAAAGGAATGATAAAAACTATAAAAAATAATTATGATTCTGTTTTTTATGACAACTTAGAAGGAGATGATGTACTTGGGTTATGTGCAACTAATGGTAGATATGATGACCCTATAATAGTTAGCGTTGATAAAGATATGAGAACTATACCTTGTAAACTTTTAGCTACTGATGATTTAGAACTAATAACAAAAAAGAAAGCTGATAGACAATGGATGTGTCAAAGTCTTAGTGGAGATCCTACTGATAACTACAAAGGTTTAGAAAAAGTTGGTTCAGTTACAGCAGATAAAATTTTAGGAGAATCTAAATCAACAGAGGAAATGTGGAATAAAGTAGTAGCTGCTTATGAAAAGAAAGGACAGAATATAGGTGATGCAATTATGACTGCAAGGCTTGCAAGAATATTACGAGAAGGTGATTATGATTATACAACTGGTGAAGTAAAACTTTGGAATCCTAAGTTTTGAAAACTAGGAGTGTGATAATTAGCAGTTGCACGTTATATTATAATTAAGTCTTTTATTAGTTTATGCCATCTGATGTACTACCAGTTATAACAGATGAGCTTATTAATGCTTTGACTATAGTTTTTCCTAGCCGACCACCTGAGTTATCTTATACTGATAGAGAGGTTTGGTTTAAAGCAGGGCAAAGATCAGTTGTAGATTATTTAATCGAACAACAATCTAGACAAAAAGAAACTATGCTTACAAACTCTGTAATTTCAGAAGCTTAATTATGTGTTTAAGATCACCCAAGCCGCCACCACCTCCTGTAATACCAGAGCCTAGACCACCAGCACCGTTGCCAGAAACAACTGCTGCTGCACCTGTAGTTGGAAGAAAAAGATCTTCTCAACAAACTACAGTAAAAGGTGCTACCAGAGTAAAGGCTGATGGTACAACAGTTTCTACTACTAGAACTGGTACAGCAGGGCAAGTAGCTAGACGTAAATTAGGTACAAGTTCATTACGAATACCTTTACTATCTAATTTAGGTGATCTAAACATAGGATAAAAAATGCAAACAGAAACAGCAGAAGCTAGATATAACAAGCTACAGACAGAGAGATCGTCATATGAACGTGATGGGGATGAAGCTGCTCAGTTAACTATCCCATCTTTATATAGGATGAATAAGAGTAAGAATCAAAAGATTAAAACACCTTTCCAAGCAGTTGGTGCAAAAGCTGTTAATACTCTTGCAGCAAAAATGTTAGCTGTTGTTCTACCGCCAGAACAAAGTATGTTTCAGCTAACACTTGATACCCTACAATTAGCAAAAGAAGGGCAACCAGAATTTAGTAGTGAAATTGATAAAGCTTTAAGATCTTATGAGTTAGCTGTTAATACTGAAATAGATGTATCAAACGATAGAGTTGCTTTATTTGAAGCTTTAAAACATCTAATAGTAGTAGGTAATGTATTACTTTATGTTGGTGATAAAGGCATAAAGGTATATCACCTAGATAGATTTGTATGCCAGAGGGATGATGTTGGTAATATCATGGAAATTATTACAAAAGAAACAGTACATATAAATGCTTTTGATCAAGAGTTTGTTGATAACTTAAGACAGAAATCTAATTACGATGAAGAGCAAATGATAGATGAAGAGATAGATGTTTATACAAGAGTAGTAAGAACTGGTGATACTCAAAACTGGTATCAAGAATGTAAAGGAGAACGCATACCAAATACTGAAGGTGTATCTAAATTAGATGTCTCACCATTTATAGTTTTACGTTGGACTAGAAGAGATGGTATGAATTATGGCGAAAGTTATGTATCTGAATATAGAGGTGATTTGATAAGCTTAGAAGCTTTAATGCAAGCTGTAATCGAAGCAGCTAGTGCTAGTGCAAAATGTTTATTTTTAGTTAATCCGAATGGTGTTACCAGAGCTAGTACTCTTAGTAATAGTCCTAACGGAGCAGTAAGAGAAGGACTTGCTAGTGATGTCAGTACTTTACAAGTAAACAAAGCTGCTGATTTGAGTATTGCATTTCAAGCTATACAACGTATTGAATCTAGATTAGAACACGCTTTCTTAATGGCTAAAAGTGTACAGAGAGATGCAGAAAGGGTTACAAGTACTGAGATACAAGTAATGGCAAATGAATTAGAACAGGCTTTGGGTGGTATATACAGCATCCTGAGTAATGAGTTTCAGCTACCTTATATCAAACGTAGGATTCATATGTTAGTAAGATCTGGTAAGGTGCAGAAGCTACCAGAAGATTTAGTACAACCTAAAATAGTTACAGGTATTAATGGTCTTGGTCGTAATTCAGATAAAGCTAGATTAATTGAATTTATTACAACAGTAGCTCAAGCTTTAGGTGGTGATATTCTTCGTCAATATATGAATTTAGATGAAGCAATTAAGCGTTTGGCAACGAGTGTTGGCATAGATACCAATAATTTAGTAAAGTCTAAGGAAGAGATAGAACAAGAAATGCAAGCTATGCAACAACAGCAACTTGTACAATCTTTAGGTTCTGCTGCTTTAGGTTCTAAACTAGCCGATCCTAAAAATGTTCTTCAAGCACAACAATTAGCACAGGAGCAAGCCAATGGCGAGCAACAAGAATAAGATTCAGAAAACAACAAAACAACGTGACGGAAATGGTCGTTACTTAAAAAAAGAAGTAGAAGATACTACTGTTATTGAAGAAACAAAAGAACCAGTAGTAAAAGATACTACTGTAGCTAAAGCAGTAGTAAGTCCTATTGGTGAACTAGAAGAGAATCCTGTACCAAAAAAATCAGGTGACTCAGTTACTTCTCATGGCAACACAATACATTTTAGTTAACTTTTTATTATGAAATCTGAATTAACATCTAACGAAACCCCACCTATGTCACCTGATGACATAGCAAAAATAGCTGAAGAGAATACAGATGAGAGTGGTTTAATACTTGGTAAGTTTAAATCACAAGAAGATTTAATTTCTAGTTATAAAGAATTAGAAAATAAATTAACAGCTAAAGATTCTGAAACAGAAGAAACAGTTGAAGAAGAAACAAAAGAACCTGTAGATGATGCTGGTGATTGGGATCAATTTTATAATGAAGATGGTTCTGTAGATTTTGGTAAAAGTAAAGAAGTTTACGGTGATAAATTAGGTGAGTTATTCGAAGAAAATAATGTAGATCCTTTTGCTATTAGTAAACACTTTCATGAAAATAATGGGAAGATTACTGATGAGATGTATGAACAGTTAGAAAGTACTGGCTTACCTAGAACTCTGATTGATGCTTATCTTGACGGTAGGGCGGTTCAAAGTAATTACACAACAGAAACTACTACTGATCCTAATGACCCTTATGAAGAGATTGTAGGCATTGCTGGTGGTGAAACTCAATACAAAGAGATGCTTCAATGGATGGATGGAAGTTTATCTAATGAAGAAAAACAAAATTACGATAAAATTGTTGATGGTAAAGATTCTAGTGTTACCCAAATTTCTTTAGCTGTACAAAATATGTATAATAAGTACAGAAGTAATAAAGGTATAGAACCACAACTTATGTCAGGTAAATCATCATCTACTCCATCTTTAAAAACATTCAAATCAAATGCTGAAGTAGTAGCAGCTATGAGAGATCCTAGATATAAAAATGATATTGCTTATCAACATGAAGTACAGAGAAAGCTTGCTCAAAGTGATGTATTTAGTATCTCAGGCTAATGGCTAAACCAGTAAGATTACGCAAAGAACACAAAAGTAAAACTGGTGGTCTTACTAAAAAAGGTAGAGATAAAATTAATAGAGAAACTGGTAGTAATTTAAAAGCACCAGTAACAGGTAAAGTTAAACGTGGTAGTAAAGCTGCTAAAAGACGTAAATCTTTTTGTGCCAGAATGAAAGGTGTTAAAGGTGCTACCAGTAAAGGCGGTAAGCTAACAAGAAAAGGACTAGCTCTTAAGAAATGGAAGTGTAGTTAATCTTCAGTTCTATCTTTTAAGATTGCCTGTATTTCAGTAAACCTAGTTTTACATTGGTTAATAACATCTTGTGCTTGGTTATGCTTAGTGACCACTTCCTGTAGTTCAGCTTGCAATTCTTCGGTTGTAGGTTTTGGCATTATTCTGCTGGCTTATCTGCAATAAGTTTAGCTTTATATGCAGCTTTTACATCAGTAGTCCAAGCTGCTGTGCATATTGCAGACACTTCTGCTGGTTCTCCTGATATGTCAGTATCAACTAGGTTGTCAGAAGCATCTAACGTACCAGCTTG
>VMHT01111519.1_pt1 | contig 11864 bp, 10 predicted proteins | sample 4693611 | NCBI WGS metagenome assembly VMHT01 (sample SAMN12280063, study PRJNA550983) | marine metagenome | isolation source: seawater sampled from same location over 5 years 0.02-0.2 micron viral filtrate | place: USA: collected off the coast of southern California halfway between the port... ...
GCAACAATTTATACAATAAAATGTTTTAAAATTATTGCAATATATATTGTATATGAGGATTATAATATTCCAATGTGTAAAACTATTAATTTTTATATTTTTATTATTAATTTTAACCATATTTAAATTTATTAATTATAAAATTGATAATTATTTAAATAATATTACATAATATTTAAATAATATTACATAATATTTAAATAATATTACATAATATATAATTATAATAAATGAACACAATAAAGAAGCCCATTATTATTTCATTTGATGGTAATATTGGTTCAGGAAAATCAAGTGCTGTACAATATTTTAAACAAAATTTTGAAAAGTTTTGTAATCTTAAAACTCATAATTACAAAGTTTGCTTTTTAGATGAACCAGTAGATCAATGGGAACTGATTGTTGACATAGAAGATGATAAAAATACTATTCAAAAATTTTATGAAAATAATGAAAAATATGCTTTCCCATTTCAAATGATGGCATATATTAGCAGATTAAGTCTTTTTAAACAAGCATTAAAACAAGATTATGATATTATTTTTACAGAAAGATCTATGTATACAGATAGAAATGTGTTTGCACAAATGCTTTATGATAGTAATAAAATGAATACTATTGAATATCAAATTTATCTAAAATGGTTTGATGAATTTTTAGAAACCATTAATACTATTAAAACTGTTTATATTCGCACCAGTCCCGAAATTTGCTCTAGGCGTGTATTAAAACGAGCAAGACTGGGAGAAAATATTCAACTTGAATATTTAAAAGATTGTCATCATTATCATGATAAGTGGTTAAATGACCCTTCTAAAATTGAAAAAGGGAATGTTTTAATTATTGATGGAAACGAAGAAACAAATACTAGTGTATTTATAGAAAATAAATATTACGAAGAATTAATGGAAAAGGTTTATAAATTTATGAATTAGTTGATGCATTGAAAGAAAAACACATCAATATAATATATATTTTTATTTTTTATTAATATTCTTTCTTTTAGATTTTGTTCTTTTTTTCAATATATTATTTTTTTTATATTTTCTATTCTTTTTAGATTTTCTATTTTTTTTACATTTACCACCAACACTTACTGTTTTTGTGGGTACTGCTCCTCTTCCTCTTCTTCTACTAGTTGGAAATGCTGATAAAAATCTTGGTAAAATTTTACGAGTATTTGATTTACGAGGATTTGATTTATTACCAAAAGACGGCGGCAGCGGCGGTGACGACAGAACAAAAGGATTATAAGGAGATTTACCAGGTATACTTTTTTTCGCCATGTACTCCAAAAATTTCATTTTTTTTCGTTCAACTTCTTCTGGATCATATGCATTTCCATATGATATTGATTCTTCACCTGAACTTGAAGTTCCAGGTTCTGCTTCATCTGATCTTGAACTTTCATCTGAACTTAAAGTTGCATCAGGAAGTGAATCATATATTGATATCCCATCTGCTGTATCTTGAGAATCATAATCACCATATTCTTCCTTGTTTTCTTCTATTTTTGCTATTTCTTCAAATATTGCTTGCATGTTATCAATATTTCTCGCTATATCTTGAAATTTCTCTTGTGCTTCCAGCTGTATATCTTCTCTGTTATTAACAAATTTATCTGGATGAGATTTGGTTAATAATTTTCTTCTATACTTTTTAATATCTTCTACTTTATTTATTGGTTTTATCAATTCACCAACCATTGCTTCATTATCCTCGTGTAAATATGTTATCATTTCTTTAAATTGTTCAATTATATCATAATCAGAAAAATCACCTTCCCTTAAATATTCTTCTATGTCTTGTAAATATTCTTTTCTATTTATACGATCCATTATTTTATATATAATAAATATATTTTAAAAAAATTTAAAAGATTATTATTAATTAAAAATATAAATATATTTTAAAATAATTTAAAAGATTATTATTAATTAAAAATATAAATATATGGATCCTGGTGTTGAAACGTATGCTTTTCAGGCTGAAATTAATCAATTAATGTCTCTTATTATTAATACATTTTATTCTAATAAAGAGATTTTTTTGCGTGAATTAATTTCAAATTCTTCGGACGCACTAGATAAAATTCGCCATCATTCACTTACAAACCAATCTGTATTAGATTCAAATAATGAATTATATATTCGTATTATTCCAGACAAAACAGAAAATAGTATAACTATTGTAGATTCGGGTATTGGTATGACGAAAAATGAGATGATTACAAATCTTGGTACTATTGCACAGTCAGGTACAAAAGGTTTTATGGAAGCAATGCATGCAGGTAGTGATGTAAATATGATTGGTCAGTTTGGGGTTGGATTTTATTCAGCTTATTTAGCAGCAGATAGGGTAGTCGTTACTTCTAAACACAATGACGACGAACAGTATATTTGGGAGTCAAGTGCCGGGGGTTCTTTTACAGTAAAAAAAGATGAAACGGGTGAAAGTCTTGGTCGCGGAACAAAAATTACTTGTTATTTAAAAGAAGACCAACTTGAATATTTAGAAGAAAGTCGTCTAAAAGAACTTGTTAAAAAGCATTCTGAATTTATTAATTATCCAATTAATCTTTATGTAGAAAAAACTACTACAAAAGAAGTGGAAGAAGTGGAAGAAGAGGAAGTTGAAGACACATGTGAAAAATGCGATGATATTAAAGAAGATTGCGATGAACCTAAAATTGAAGATGTTGAAGAAGATGAAGAAGAAAAAGCAAAAGCAGAAGCAGATCCAAAACCTAAAAAAACAGTTACAGAAGTGCATCATGAATTTGAATTACTAAACAAACAAAAACCAATTTGGACGCGCAAATCAGAAGAAATAACAAGTGAAGAATATGGTTCGTTTTATAAATCTCTTTCAAATGATTGGGAAGAACATTTGGCGGTTAAACATTTTTCGGTAGAAGGTCAACTTGAATTTACCAGTCTTTTATATGTCCCAAAGCGTGCTCCATTTGATTTATTTGAAAACAAATCTAAAAAAGCAGGAAATATTAAACTTTATGTGCGTCGTGTATTTATTACAGATATGTGTGAGGATCTTATTCCTGAATGGTTGGGGTTTGTAAAGGGAGTTGTAGATTCCGAAGATCTTCCACTAAATATTTCTCGCGAAATGTTACAGCAAAATAAAATTCTCAAAGTAATTAAAAAGAATCTTGTTAAAAAATGTATTGAATTATTTGGAGAAATTAAAGAAAATAAAGAGGACTTTGTAAAATTCCACGAACAATTTGGTAAAAATATTAAACTTGGAATTCATGAAGATTCTGCCAATCGCGAAAAACTATCTGATTTGCTTATGTTTCATTCTACTAAATCCGACAATGAGATGGTAACATTTAAAGAATATATTGAAAATATGCCAGAAGACCAAAAATCAATTTATTATATTACAGGTGAGAGTAAGAAAGCAGTGGAAAATTCTCCATTTATTGAAAAATGTAAAAAACGCAATTATGAAGTTCTTTATTTAGTTGATCCAATTGATGAGTATTGTGTTCAGCAACTTAAAGAATTTGATGGAAAATCGTTAGTGTGCGTTACAAAAGAAGGTCTTAAATTTGAAGAAAGCGAGGAACAACAAAAGTCTTGGGAAGAATTAACAAAAGATTATGAACCATTTACAAAAAAGGTTAAAGAACTTCTTGGTACCAAAGTAGAGAAAGTAGTATTAAGTGAGCGTGTTGTAGATTCTCCATGTGTTCTTGTAACTGGTGAATTTGGTTGGTCAGCAAATATGGAACGTATTATGAAGGCACAAACTCTTAGAGATAATACTATGAGTTCTTATATGATGCCGAAGAAAACTATGGAAATTAATCCATTACATAGTATTATTAAAGAACTTAAACAGCGATTTATTAAAGATGCGGGAGATAGTAGATTAAAAGATATTGTAAATTTGATGTTTGAATCTTCAATGATTAATTGTGGATTTACTCTTGAAGAACCATCATTATTTGTGGGACGTATTAATAATATGATTAAAATGGGACTTTCGTTAGACGATGATGATGACGATGAAGACGATAGCGAGGATAATGAACCAAATGCAAAAGTAAATATTGGCGATGAAACATTAGAACCAGATTCTATTAAAGCTGAAGTATTAGAAGCAATTAACACAGAAAAAAGTGATGTAGAAGATGTTGAAGAATCAAAAATGGAAGAAGTGGATTAATATGTAATGAATCCTATGTTTCCTTATGATCCTTCCTAATTATAATATTTTTTTAATGAAAACTAAAAAATATTATAAGAAAAGCAAAGAAAATAATACTAAAAATATATGATAAGGATTAAAATGAAACATGGGTTTATTTTATTAAGATTGACTCATAAATCCACCATCAAATAGAATTTTCTCTATTGTATAATATGTAGCACATGTAACTTCATAAATATGGTTGGTATATGCATTATAAATTTTATATTCATAATCTACAATTTTAAAATTCATTAACATTAAATTATCAATTAAATAATGTGAATTTTTTATAAAATTTTTTGATAATAATTGTGAGTATTTTGAATAAAGTTTATAAATATATATTATATAATCTCTATTTTTTACAACATATTCAAAATATTTAAAGGATTGTAATTTATCGCCCTCATATGCTATATAAATATTATCATTAAACTTTTTAAATTTATTAATCATTATGACTTCAATTGTTTTTAAATATTTATTATGATAATAATTTTCTCTTATATGAAAAACAATTTTTCGTTGTAAATCATCGGGCAATTTTTCATAAATATTATTTATTAATTTTCGTTGTTTATACGCTTTATAATAAGCTTGAATTAATGTAGCATAATTTTCACAATAGTAATTATAATGAAGCCAACACATATATGTGTTATCCAAATTATATAATTTGAATTGTTTATTTAAACAAGTTTTATTATTTTTATTTTTACATTTACAACGAGTAGGTTTATTAAAAGTTTTAATCATTATTTTATTATTAATAATATTTTAATAATAAAATTCAATTTTTAAAATATATAATAATATATTACATGCAATAATGTATGCAAATTGTAACATAATAAACCCCACAAATAGACATTTATTTACTTTTATTATGTTACATCCAATGCAATGTAATTCAAGTTATTTTAATGATTTTTTAGAGTATTTTGAGAGAATACATAAAGCAAAATATTTATATGATTCAATTAAATTTATATTTCCTGAATCACCAATTATGGATATAGATTATCCAAATAATAAACTATATAATGTAAATTCTTGGTATAATTATTATACTTGCTATGATAATTTAAATAAAATAGATAAAATAAATATAGAAGATTTTGAGAGAAGCAGCGAACGAATTTTAAACATTATTTACAATGAAGCATTTATATTAAATAAATTTAAATCTATTTATTTAATTGGTGTATCTCAAGGTGGTACATTATTATTTAATATATTAAATAAATTACCAAAAACTATAGGTGGTGTTTATTGTATAAAAACAATTTATATGTATAAATATACTAAATTAAAAAATAATAAAAAAACTCCACTATTTATTTTTTGTGGTAAGAGAGACAATATATACAATTATAAATTTCAAAAATTTTGTTATGAAAAATTAAAAAAAAGAAAATTTAATATAAATTATACAATTATCGATAATTTAGATCATCATAGCATAAGTAATTATGAACATAAATTTATAATACATAATTTTATAAATAATTTATATGCAAATAATTTACACAATTAGAACATTAATATTTAATATTTAGCCAATAAATTAAATATTTAGCCAATAAATTAAATATTTAATTATTATAATGGTGACTTGTAATAGTTTAATTACTAAATATAATTTAAATAAAGAAAATATAAAAAAATGGCTCGTGGCTAATCATCCAGATAAAATAGATCATCCCGATAAAAATCCAGATGTAACCAGCGACGAATATAATATTATTCTCGATTGTTACAAAGAAAACAAAATTAATAAAACTTTAAAAAATGAAATTAAAAAAGATATGCAAGTTAGTAAAAAAAATCGCGCTAAAATTTTTACATGTATGCGTAAAACAGCAAATTTCGGTAAAATATTAAATCATCATAAATTTGATAAAAAATCTTTTAATGAAAAACAATTTTTAGACGATGTTGCAGAAGCATCTCCAAAAATTATACAATTAATGAAAAATATTGAAAATTTGGATGCACTAGATCTAAAAAATCACGGAAAAAAATTTAAACATTTTATATTTTCAGACGTAAAAGACGGTGGTTATGGTGCCAAAATTATAGCATCTTCATTTATGGCAGCCGGATTCCATAATGTTGTTAAAGCACGAAAAGTACCTAATATACAAAAATTACAATTATATGTTGACTCTAAAGATGGAAGTGATAAAAATTTTGGATTATTATGTTCAAATGCAATATATGGTTCAACATTTAATGAAAAAGTAAAAAAAGAATTATTAAAATTGTTTAATAGTCGTCCTGATAATATATATGGAAAAAAAATACGGTTTATAATATTTGACAGTGGATTTAAAGAAGGTATTGACCTCTTCGATGTTAAATATGTTCATATATTTGAACCATCTATGACTATTGCGGATTTAAAACAAACAGTCGGTCGTGCCACAAGAACATGTGGTCAAAAAGGATTAGAATTTCAACACGGAAAAGGGTGGCCTCTTTATGTATATAATTATTATCTAACAGTTCCAGATATTACTGCTGATACTTTCGCATCTACTAAATTTTTAACATATAATATAACAGATCCAAAAAAGGATGAAAAAGATGAAGATATTTTAATTTTTAAAGATATTGAGAAATTAAATGATGCAACCATGCTTTATAGTCAATTTGATAAAGCAATGAATAATTTAAGTAAACAATTATTTGAATTGGCAGGAAAATTAGCAGTTGATTATTCTTTGACAAAAAATATGCATAATATAGATGATTTAAATGAACAATATATGGAAAAAGATTTTTATTTAACAGGTGGTGGAGGACAAAAGAAGGATGTTTTTAAAAAATTAAATAAAGGTTCTAAATATTTTAAAATAGATTTTATTAATTGCAAAGGTAATTGTGGAAACAGAACAAGTAATGATGTTCCGGTAAGTCTTGATTTTATGAAACGCGTATATAAAAAATATGGACATCCAAATAAATATTTACCAAAAACTAATCAACGCAAAGCATTATGTAGTTATATGTATTCTATACCACAATATTGCCAACAATTAAATTATGAATGGTCTTTGCGTTATGCATATGTTCCCGAGGTAATTGAAAAAAACTCTAAAAAAAATATAAAAGATAAACTTGACGATTTAGATTTAGATGGTGGAGATGAAGAATCAATTGATACAGATTATGATTCCATGAATTATGATGGAAAAAAGGATGATTCATTAAAAACTCCTAATACTAACCCATTAATACCAAATAGTAAATTAAGTTTTATTGCAATGAGAAATTTTATTAAAACAAAATATAATTCAAAAGATTATATTTGGGAACCATTAAGTATTGAAAATAAATGTGTTCCTAAACCAGGAGACAAACCACCCGCATCACATGAAATTGAACTTAATCCTACACAAAAATTTATTACTAACTATTTTTGCCCACAATCACCCTATAAAGGTATGTTATTATGGCATTCCGTTGGTACTGGAAAAACTTGTACAGGGGTTGCAACGGCATCTATGAGTTTTGAAAAAGAAGGCTATACTATATTATGGGTTACTCGTACCACCCTTAAAAGTGATGTATGGAAAAACATTTTTGATCAAATATGTCATGCTGTTTTAAAAGAAGAAGTTAAATTGGGTCTTACATTACCAGAAAAATTAAATGAGCGCAAAAAATTTTTGAGTAAAAACTGGTTAGAGCCAATATCTTATAAACAATTTAGTAATTTATTATTAGGTAAAAATAAAAATTATGACATTTTAAAACAGCGCAATGGTGAGGCGGATGTTTTAAAGAAAACGCTTATTATTATAGATGAGGCTCATAAATTATATGGAGGCGATTTAAAAGCAATTGAACGACCGGATACTAATGTTATGGAAAAATTAATAATGAATAGTTATAAAAAATCAGGAAAAGATTCTTGTAAATTATTATTAATGACGGCAACACCTATTACCAATAACCCATTGGAATTATTTTCATTAACAAATTTATTTGTTACGAATGAATCTGAAAAAATAACTATAGATAAAGAACAATTTAAAAAACAATACATGACCTCTGAAAATATATTAAGTGAAAATGGTGTTAAAAATTTGGCAAATAAATTATCAGGTTATATTAGTTATTTAAATCGGGAGAAAGATCCCACACAATTTGCACAACCAATTATGATAAATGTTCCGGTACTAATGAATCATATAGATGATGATAAAGTACGACAAGTAATATATTTAAAAAAACAATTAGAAAAAGTAGATCAAGGTGTTTTAGAACAAATTAAAAAGTTGAAATTAAAAATTAAAGAATTAAAAAAAGAACTAAAAGAAAAGAAAACTCAAGCAAAAGATTATAAAAAATCTAAAAACACAGAAAAACAAGATGAAACCGACGAAGAAGTAGAAAAATTAAAAGAATTGATAGATAAATTAGCCGATGAATTAAAAGAAGCAAATGATAACAAAGGTTTTACAAGTGATACAACAAAATTAATGAAAGAAAAATTGAAAAAACTTAAAAATTCATTAATACAAGAATATATATTATTTACAAAATGTAAAAATTTAAAATATATTGAGTCTGGACCACAAAATGTAACAAAAAAAATGTTAAAATTAATAAGTAATAAAAGTAGTTCTAATAAATCTTTTTCTAAATCATTAGACTCGTCATATGCCAGTTCAAACAAAACTTCAATGTCTGAAACTTATAATCCAAAAATAACAAAAAAAAAGCCTAAACCCAAAACAAAAAAACAAAAAAAAGCACAAAATAAAAATAATACTTACAAAAGTTTCTCAAATTAAATAATTTACTAAATAGATTTAAAATTTTATAATATTTATTAATTAACTAACAAATATTATAATGTTTTTATTACAATTTGATGCTTGCAATCGAGACGTATTAGGAATTGCATCAATTGGTTTTGTTTTATATTATAATTCAACAGTAGTTGCCAAGCATTATGCAATGTTAAACGAAGCATATGACAGTAATTATGCAGAATATAAGGCACTTATAAGCGCATTAAAATATGCTTCTAATTTAGAAATAAAATATTTATATGTTGAAGGTGATGCTAAAATAGTAATAGATCAAATTAATAATATTTGTAATATTAATTATGAACGAGTTAAACCATTACATAAAGAAGTAAATAATTTAAAATCAAAATTTGATTTTATTAATTTTGAACATATTTATAGAAAATATAATATTTATGCAGATTCTCTCGCCAATCAAGCAATAATTGAACATTTATCTTAAATGAAATAATATTTTCTAATATTATAAAATATAATAAAAAATATTATCTAATTTTATTATTATTTAATGTTTGAAAGTTTTTTTGCACATTGGATCTTTTAATGCTTGTGGGAAATTTTTTCCTGTTTTTTTGCAGAAAGCTTTTACATGCATTATCCATTTTGAAGGGGGTCTTTTTCCTTTTCTTGTTCCTTTTCTTGTTCTTTTTCTCATTCCTTTGCTGCCTTTTTTACCTTTTTTTGTTCCTCTGCTTCCTTTTCTACCTTTTCTACGTTTTCCACCAAGCATAGAACCTCTTTCGGGGCCAGCATATTCTTCTATTCCTCCTTCTTGTTCTTGTTGAACTTCTGATGCTACTTGATTTTCTTCTAAACCCATTATTATTTATAATATAAAGATATATTATATTTTTATTAAAAATATAAAAATAAAGTTATTAATTAATACATTAAATTGGGATTAAAAAATAATGCAAAATAACACTAATATAAAACAATCGTGGAAAACTTTATTTACTAAATATAATAATAAATATGAAACAAAAAATAAATCATTAAATAATATACTTGATTCTCTCAAAAATAGTCAATTTAATATTTATCCTAAAACAGAAAATATATTCAAATGTTTTGAATATTTTGAATCAAACGAAACTAAAGTATTAATATTGGGCCAAGACCCATATCACGGACCCAATCAAGCCACTGGTCTATGTTTTGGAATAAACGAAAATATTACAATCCCTCCCTCTCTCAAAAATATTATTAAAGAACTTAAAAATGATCTAAATATTAATTTAACCAATAATAGTTTAGAAAATTGGGCACAACAAAATATTTTAATGCTTAATGCTTCATTAACCGTAATTGAAAAAAAACCTAATAGTCAAGCAACTTTATGGTCTAATTTTACAGATTTTATTATAGAAGAATTAAATAAAAACGAAGAACCTATTATTTTTGTAGCTTGGGGTGCATTTGCACATAATAAATTAAAAAATATTGATACTTCTAAACATTACTTAATAGTTTTATCTCATCCATCACCATTAAGTGTTTATAAAAAATATAAAATTTTTCCTGCATTTCAAAATTCAAAACCGTTTTCACAAATTAATGAAATATTACAAAAAAATAAAAAAACTTTAATAAATTTTTAAAATTACTTTGAAATTTTGAGAGAAACTCAATTTGTAATTAAGTAATTATTTTAATTTTCTTACTGGAATTATTAAATCAAATATACTCGGTCTTTGCATAAAATTTTTTGTTAAACATTGCATTATTAATGATTTATGTAAATTTGGCAAGTTACGCATTACATATTTATTATTTGTTATTGCTCTTTTATAACCCATTATATTTCCCGAATTAAAAGGCAAGCGATTATGTAATATTTCAAAAACAATTATTCCAACTGCCCAAACATCTACTGCAAAACCATTATAAAATTTATTATATCTAAATAATTCTGGTGCCATATAAGGAACAGTTCCGCAAATTGTTTTTAAGGGTTTATCAGCTATTTTTGCAAAACCAAAATCACAAATTTTTAATTTATTATTTTCAAACAGTAAAATATTTTCTGGTTTTAAATCTCTATGTGCAATTTTGAAATTATGAATATATTGTATTGCTTTTATAATTTGTTCAAACATGTTTGTGGCTTCATAAATGTCAAATTTTCTATATAAAATACAAATTTTTCTTTTTAATGTCATATTACCTAGTTCCATTATTAACCTACAGTTTCTTTGTGTATTTAAAGTATTAAATAGTTCTACGATAAAATTATCTTTATTTTCTTGATTTAATAGTTTAAATATATTTAATTCATTATTAAATAAAAATAGTGAATCTCTGTTATTACGCTTAAACATCTTAATTGCTACATCTTTTTTACTTTTATTTATTTTATAATTTCCAAGATAAACATTTGAACATCCTCCTTTACCCAAAATATTTTTTACAATAAGATTATTTTCATCTCTTTTTTCAGCATCTTTTAATTTAACTAAAAACTGGTCTTCCATATATAAATATAATAAAAATTTATTAAATAAAAATTGAATAAGTTTTAAATTTAAAAATATTTTATTTAATATAATATAATAGATGAGTTTTTATGCAGTAGCAAAAGGTAATAATATTGGTATTTATTATTTTTGGAATGATTGTAAAGAACAAGTATTAGGTTATAAAGGAGCAATTTATAAAAAATTTCCCACTGAAACAGAAGCCGAAAATTATATATTAAATATTAATTCTGTTAATACGGAATTCTTTCAAAATATATATAGCAAATTTGATGATTCCAAAGTAGATTATTTTGTTTATACGGATGGTTCTTGTTATAATAATGGTAAAATAAATGCA
>VMHT01046710.1_pt1 | contig 11862 bp, 11 predicted proteins | sample 4693611 | NCBI WGS metagenome assembly VMHT01 (sample SAMN12280063, study PRJNA550983) | marine metagenome | isolation source: seawater sampled from same location over 5 years 0.02-0.2 micron viral filtrate | place: USA: collected off the coast of southern California halfway between the port... ...
TCAGATATTGCATCAAACTCATCGCTTACTCAAAATCGTTATCGCAAAGGTATGGGTGAGGCTTCGGTTGCACAGATGATTGCAACACATGAGGGTTCTGCATATCGTCTGGTGCATGAGGTAGATGAGTTATATGGAAGAGATTTAGACATACGCAATAATGGCAAGTTTGCTACATCTGAACTATCTTCTGACGATTGGTGGGAAGACACAATCACACGATATATTAACAAAGATAATCCAGACCCTGCTATATCTCGCCCTGCTTTGAATGATGCGACAGACGCACAAAAAGAAGCGTTCCAAAGAATCAAATCATTCTTCGAGACATATGACCAAGAAGCACGTTTTGTTGGATTGCTCCTCGATGACATACAGATTAAAAAACTTATAAAAGAGATAGATGATAGAGCGGCTGAGAATGCAAAGAAAGCGGCAAACATCGAGGCGAATGTTCGTGCTAAAAGCGGAGAGACTTCTAAGCAAACAGCAGAGTTAAAACGTCTTGAGGAAATTCGTCTAGCAGATGAAGCAAGGCGCATTGAGCTAGAAGATATCCTGCAATCTCCTACTCGCAAATCATTTAGATGGTCTATTTATTATGATAGAGACAAACTTTCTACACCAGAAGGCAAGCAAGCATTCCTTGATTCTGCGGCTCGTTCATATGCAAGACAAAGAAGTCTTGAGCCTAATAGAAGTTTTACCTCTTCTGTAGAAGAAGATGCATTAGCTACTTATAAAAAGATAACGCAACAGGGCGATGAAGAGATGGATGCTAACTTTTCTGGTGGCTCTAAGCATCTTCGATATCGTAAGACAAACTTTGAAGAATGGGAGATTGAGCCATTTATTCTTAAAGGCAAAGACGTTATTTATTCTTATGCTAAACGTATGGGCGGTCGCATAGAGTTTGCTCGTAAGTTTAATAATAAATCTGTTGATGATATCTTAAAAGATATTGAGGCAGATATGCGCAAAGCAAATATGCCTGATGCAAAGATAGCAAAAACCAAAGCATCTTTTGTAGCAGAGTATGAGCGTGCTACTGGCGGTCTTATTAAAAGAGCAGATAGGTGGGATAATCAACTTGCTATGATGCTCAAGAATTATTCTGCTTGGGTGTATCTTCCGCTTGCAGGTATATCTGCTGTTGGTGATATAGGCACAATACTTCTGCAACATGGTCTTAAAGACTCTATAAAGGGCGGTAAGCAGGCTCTAAGCAATCTTGGCTATAGAGGTGAGGTAATAAAGCAAGCACGCTTTGCAGGCGATTTAATGGAGTCTATCAGAGGTGATGCCCATAGGCGGTTGATTGGTGATACAATGCAACGCATACAGCCAAATGGTCGTGAGAAGTTTTTTGCAAAAGGAAATAAACTTTTCTACACAGCCAATTTACTACAGCCAATTACAATGATGGGCAAAACATTAGACCATGTTTTAGTTAATGATAAGTTTTATAAGCTGTCTCGTAATTACAAAAGCATATCAAAATATGATAAAGAGTATTTAGCACGCTATGGCATTACTGAAGAGGATGCGGCTTACTATGCTCAAATGCCATTTAGCAAAGCGGATAATGGTAATTTTTATTATGCTAATACATCTGAGTGGGCTGTTAAAACTGCTAAAGAAGTAGAGATGTTACGCAAATGGCAAGCCGCAACAAATGCGCATGCTAATAACTCAGTTATATTTGGACAGCAGTTTGATATACCTTTAATTGCAAATGGGGTTGTATATGCCAAAGACAATCCATTCTTTGCAGGCGCACGCAAGTTATTTCCAAATCTGTATAAAATAGATGAGAAGGTATCAACTGCTAATACAAAGCTTGTACGTCTTGAAAGTCAGTTAATGACACTGCCATTTACTTTTATGAATTTTGCATTTGCGGCTAACAATAAAGTGCTAGGCAGAATACGTGATCCAAATCAACAGCATAGATTAACAAGTGTCGTATCGTTAATTGCATTATCTTATCTTGCGTTAGAATTAAAGAAGCCTGCTTGGTGGTTTAAAGATAAGGATGAAATCAATCTTGGCTTGCGCATTATAGACCATTCTGGTGTGACAGGATTATATTCTGATCTTGGTTATATGGGCTTACATATGGCGGCAGGTACAGGATTATATGATATGGAAAAAGGATTAATCAAAGGTAAATACACACCTGATTCATTTGATTCTGTGCTTGAACCATTTGGCGCACCTATTGGATTAACAGCAGATTATGGACGTAGTGCCTATGAATTTATGAATGGCGATTATTCTGAAGGCACAGATAGACTTGTAAACTCCCTACCCTTTATTGGACTGCCATATATCTTTGGGGACACTAAATCTATGCTTAAAGATTTAGGCAGATGATTGTGCGTTGGGTGCTTCATTTATGCATGATAAGAGGATAAAATGACAATATCATCAGGCAATAATACACCAAGAGAAGAGTATACTGTAGCTCAAGGAGTAACTCAGAATACATTTACTGTGCCTTTTGAGTTTAACAATCATACAGATATTACAATGTATGTTGATGGTGTTGCTCAAACATTATCATCTTCTGATATATCTGGTGGCAATGGTTCAACAGGTACAATAACTAAGTCTGTTACTGGTATTTCTGGTAATTCAAAAGTTATTATTGTGCGAGATGTTCCATTAGCACGCACGACTGATTTCCCTGCAACAGGTGCGTTTGATATTACTCAACTTAATACTGAGTTAGACACATTTTTATATAATGTATCAGACGTTCAAGATGAAGCAGAACGTGCTTTGCGTCTGAAAGATAATGATGCAAGTGGAGATATGACACTTCCATTAAAAACAGATAGAGCTAACAAAGTTTTAGAATTTGATTCATTGGGTCTTCCTATAGCAGTAGCAAGTGTAACAAATGTTGCAACAACATCTACATCAGGACTCATGAGCAATACTGATAAAGTTAAGTTGGATGGAATAGAGGCTAATGCCACCGCAGACCAAACTGCAAGTGAAATATTGACAGCGATAAAAACAGTGGATGGTGCAACATCTGGGCTAGATGCCGATTTACTTGATGGGCAACATGGTTCGCATTATCTTGATTACAATAACTTCACTAATGTTCCCACGCTGACGACTACGCTTGTGGCTTTAACCGACACAACAATATCCAGCGTAGCCGACAACGACATAATAGCCTACGATAGTTCATCGAGCAAGTTCATCAACCAGACACCAGCCGAAGCTGGGTTTGCTACTGTAGCGACTAGCGGTAGTTATAACGATTTATCTAATACTCCCACAATTCCTACTAATAACAACCAACTGAGCAATGGTGCTGGTTACCTCACATCAACCCTGTCAGGTTCATTAGATGCCAATGGCAATGAAATCATATTAGATGGGGATGGTAATTCGAGTATCCACGCTGACACTGATGACCAAATCGATATCAAAGTATCAGGCACAGATGTTGTAAGATTTGTAGATGGACGAGTAGACCCAGCAAGTAACAATAGTATTCAGCTAGGTACAGCAAGCAATCGTTACAGTTTTGTATTTGGTAATACTTTGAATGCTAGTCTTTTGGTTACTGCTCCATACATTACTTCTACAGTAGGTACAGGCACAGCACCATTTAATGTTTCTTCTACTACAAAAGTAAATAACTTAAATGCTGATTTGCTTGATGGTCAAGAAGGTAGTTACTACGCACCAATAGCATCACCATCTCTAACAGGAACACCAACAGCACCCACTGCAAGTGCTGATACATCGACTACGCAGATAGCTACAACTGCTTTTGTACAACAAGAGTTAGCTCAATTAGTTGATAGCGCACCTAGTACACTTGATACTCTTAATGAAATTGCCGCCGCTATCAATGATGATGCCAATTTTAATACAACAGTTACTACTTCTTTATCTAATCGATTGCGGATTGATACTAACTCGCAAAATCTAACCACAACTCAAAAGAATAATGCTATTGCTAATCTGGGGATTATCAACGCAACTACTATCTTGAATGGCTTTATGAGTGCCGTTGATAAAACAAAACTCGATGGTATTGAAACTGGTGCGACGGCTGACCAAAGTGATGCTGAAATCAAAACTGCTTACGAAAATAACAGCGATACAAACGCTTTGACCGACGCTCTTCTAAGCAAACTCAATGCTATAGAGGCTAGTGCTACGGCTGACCAGACTGCCTCTGAAATCCGTACACTGGTCGAAAGCGCGACAGATAGTAATGTGTTCACCGATGCAGACCATACTAAATTAAATGGTATAGAAGCTAATGCAACAGCCGACCAGACTGCATCAGAATTATTAACTGCAATTAAAACTGTTGATGGTCCTTCCAGTGGATTAAACGCAGACCTTTTACGTGGACGAACAGATACTTATTTGCTTGATTATAATAACTTTACAAATACTCCAACTATCCCAACAAATAATAATCAATTAACAAATGGCGCAGGCTATATAACATCATCTGGAAATGCCGCCACAGCAACTACTGCTACTAATGCAAATAAGATAAAAACTACTGCTCTTTCTTCATTTACCAATAGTTTCATAACCTTTGTAGATAGCAACAATGGCACAGCATCTTTTGAAGATGTTCACACTGTCAGTACTCTTAAATATAATACTGGCAATCATATATTATACGCATCAAATTTTAGCGGTAATGGTAGTTCCTTAACGAACGTAGACGCAGATACTTTGAACAGTCAGGCGGCTAGTTATTATTTAGATTATAATAATTTTACGAACACGCCAACTTCATCAACGCCTAATAATGCAACAATTACATTAGCCGCAGGAACTAACCTTTCTGGCGGTGGTAATTTTACAACCAACCAATCTTCCAATGAAACAATTACATTTAACTTTAGTGGTACAATCCCAACAGCAACAAGCGACCTGACCAATGATAGTGGTTTTATCAGTAGCACATTGTCTGGTTCTTTAGACTTAAATGGAAATGAACTGATACTTGATGCTGATGGTGACACGAGCATTCAAGCCAGTTCCGATGACAGCGTGGTTTTCAAAGTTGGTGGTAATAACGAGTTAATACTCAATATTTCTGAACTAAGACCTACTGCTAATAATGGTTTAAGTCTTGGCTCAAGTTTACTTCGTTACTATAATGTTTATGGGTCTATAGGTAACTTCCAGAGCACCACCGTAAGTAGCCAAATGACATCAACAGTAGCCACTGGCACTGCTCCAATGGTTATCGCTTCGACTACTAAAGTAGCAAACCTTAATGCTGACTTGCTCGATGACCAGACTGGTTCTTACTATTTGGACTACAATAACTTTACTAACACTCCGACTATACCAACGGCTACAAGTGATTTAACGAATGATAGTGGGTTCATAACTTCTGTTCCTGCACAATCATTTTCTTCTTTAACTGGAAAACCAACAACGATAAGCGGCTACGGTATTACTGATGCATTTGATGGTGCGTATAGTTCTCTCACTGGCACTCCAACAATACCAAGCAACACAAGCGATTTAACCAATGACAGCGGCTTTATAACCTCTGCTGACGGCGGTAACGCACAAACCCTAGACAGCTTGGACAGCACTCAGTTTCTGCGTAGTGACACTGCTGATACCATGTCAGGTAGTTTAACTATTACTGGTAATACAGAAATACAAGGTGGTTTACTTGATATAAAAAACGCTGGCTCACAGTCAGAATTAAGAATGTACTGCGAAAGCAACAATGCGCATTATGCGGCTCTTAAAGCCCCTGCACACGCAGATTTCAGTGGCAACGTAGATATAACGCTACCAGCTACCGCTGGAACATTAGCCCTTACAAGCTCTAACATTACTGGTAATGCGGCTACAGCTACCACAGCAACAAACTCAGATACTGTAGATAACAAGCACATATCTGTTGTTACCAGTTTACCATCTTCACCAGACGCAAACACAATTTATTTTGTAACGAGTTAAATATGATTATCGACAACTATGAAATATTAGATACTGAACCTTTAAAACTAGTTATACGAGTTTTTCATAATGAACAAACAACGGATATTACTGTGTTTGAAGACTATTCAAACATACCCTTTACCGCTTGTTTAGATGAATGTTCTTTAAAATCTAATGAATGGATAGAAAGCTTGTAAGATGGCAATATACTGGATAGACCCTTATCTAAATACAAGTAGTAATGGCAATGGAACAACAGATACTACAACAGAAAATGGTAGTTATGCTGCTCCTTTTTCTTGGTCTAATTCACAGTTGTTTGCTGGGAATACTAATAGTCCAACTGCTATAACAACGCTCAATAGTACGACGTTAGCTAATGGTGATGAAATAAGAATAAAGGGTTTACCTTTTGCAACTTTATTTCAAAACTTAGGTCAAGTTTATTTCCAAATTAACGATCAAAGACCTGTAACAGGTAACTCAACATTCTCTTCTAACATAGACACTAATGTTCGTGTGTTTGCTTATGATACTACCTTCACAAATCTTTTTCTTCCAGATGCTGTAAATAATAATATCAACTGGATGTTTGGCGCATTTGATACTGCCGTTAATAGCACAGATATTAGGTCAGACTATTTTGATACTAATGAACAGTTTTTATATAGATGTGGATTTACTAGCAGTAGTGGCGGCACAGCAAACGGATATACCTATCCTGATTTATACCAATTAAAATCTGCATATTATACAGACGGTGGTGAGGTTACTATTGCCGATGGTCATTATGGCAATACACATTTTGCTTTTTTTGATAGTAATCTAGAAATAAAAATAAGTTCTGGTTGGACTTCTGAAACACAACGTGGCGGCATAAGTCTTATGCACTATTCTAGCGGTAGTACATACAGAACTTTATATTGTTTTAATGCTTTTGGAGCTAATCAACTGTATGGCAAAGCATCTAAGTTACATATAGATTGCCCAGAGCTTATTTGGGTTATTTCAGATTTTACGTATCACGATGATTTAATATCAGCGTATAACGGTAGTAGCACCGCATTGACCGCTTCTATTGGTGGGGCAATAGGCAGAGTGTATCATTATAGACCTTTTTTTGGTCATAGCAGTGACGGCACTAATAAAACCTATGAGTTACGTCAACACAACGGTCGTCAAGGTACAAGTTATTTTGGAAACTATGGCAATTCACAAAACACAACTGTTAAGTATTACTTTATTATAATTCAAGATATATACAATTTTTATAATTATTTTGTAAATGGTATCGATTTACACCTTGGAACATTTATTCACAAAAATGCTAACTACTATAGTTCTTATGATGGATTTTGGAAGTTAACTGTTAGTAGTAGTGGCACTTATCCAGAATTTAATAGTATGACATTTTTGCCAGGAAGTTGTTATGGGTTTGCTTCTCATAATACTTATTATTCTGGAAAATCTACTACAATGCTCCCATCGAACTCTACAACTGGTAACTTTACAAATATCACATTAAATTTTCCAACAGGTACAGATACAATTTATCGTCCGTCTCTAGCTGGTAGTCCTATGGTTGGTATTCCTAATTATTATCCCCCACTAAAAGGAAGTGGTTTAGGTGAAGAGGCTACTTATGTATCCGTAGCTTCTATTCCTATAAATGGAAATAGATGGTTTGATGTTACCTTAGATATTACACCAACTTTTCCATTGGTAAATGCACCAATGGGTATTTTAGAGTGTGGCGGTTCTGATTATCGTTCTGCAATATGTGATATAAATGCATTGGGTAGGGGAGTTACAACTACAAATGAGTCTGTGTTATATCCATTTGATGCTAATGACTATGATGGCAAACCGATTGTAGCAATTCCACATGGAAATCATGGCAATAGTGGCTCACCAGCATTAATGTATAATGATACTATTTCTAGCGTTGATTGTTTAGTAATACAGCATAGTCGGGTATCTGGTTCATATGAGTATAGATTACCTTTTGTTTTGAAATTACCAGATAGTTGGAATAATGACTCAAGTGATGACGTAATAAGAGTCCAGATTGATATAGCAAAAAGTTCTTCTTTCTCTAATATTAATCAACAATTTTACGCTATATCCAGAAATGGTAGTTCTACTTCTCCCCACGTCATTGGTTCAAATTTTACTGTTACAAGCACAGATGTAAGTTCTCCTGACCAAGAACAATTTAATCTTACACTTAATGGTCGAAACACTAATCCCAAACCTACATCACTTTTTTGTTGGATTATATTTAGGTTTCCAAACAATACAGATAATATGAAATTTTATATTACAGATATAGCTTCGAGTGCTGTCTAATGGCTCGACCTACTGTAGTATCTTTTGAAAGTTTTCTGAAAAAGTTTAATGTTACAAGTTTCGTTTCATTTTCTTTATCAGCAACTAGTACATCAACAAGTGGTGACGTAGGTAATCCCAGTGGTGGGGGTGGTGGTAGTGGTGGAGCTACTAATATCCGTATCGGATCAACAACACCAACAAGCATTTATGTCGGTAGTACGCAAGTAACTGAAATTTATGTCGGTAGCACAAAGGTGTGGGGATAATGTCTGACGATTTACACGCCCATGAAGAATTATGTCTTGAACGATATCGCGGCATTCGCTTGCAATTAGATAATCTAGAAAAGCGCATGTGGCGGTTAGAGGGTTTGATTATGATTAGCACCATAACAGTTATTGGCGCGACAGTAGCTGTTATAACAATGGTGGTCTGATGGTTGTAGCAGAAGCATTAGCAGGCATAGCGTTAGTAAAAGGTGCAGTAGATGGAATCAAGTCTGCTATTGGTACAGCTAATGATATAGGTGATATTGCGCACTTTATTGATGACCTGTTCAAAGGTGAGCAAGACATACAAAAGAAAAGAAAGAAAGCTAACAAAGATCCATTTAGTGTTCACTCTGTTGCAGAAGAGACAATCAACGCAAAGCTTGCTCAAGAACATATGGATGAGATGAAGCAGTTAATTGACCATAGGTTTGGTCATGGCACATGGGCAGGTATTATTTCTGAAAGAGCAAAGAGGATTGCTGAAGCAAGAGAGCTAGAAAAACAAGAAAAAATTAAACGCAAAAAAGCACATGATAACTTCATGCATAACCTTGAAATTACAGGTAGTGTGTTTTTGGGTGTGGTTGTATTGGCTGTATTAGGTTATTTGTTTGTATTTGTTTTATAAATTGTGCGTTTTACTACTGCATTAATGCTTTATAGTGTGCTTGAAAGGTAGGAAAATGCTTGGGGTTATTAGTAAAATATTAGGGTCTGGAGATGTTGTTGCTAAAGGGCTAGACCTTATCGACAATATGCATACTTCAACTGAAGAAGAGATACAAACAAAGGCAAAGGCTAAAACAGATTTATTAGCCGCATATGCACCATTTAAAATCGCACAGCGATACTTAGCATTGATGTTTGGTCTTACATTTTTATCTAGTTATTTACTGACACTTGGCATGACTATCTTTGATAGAGGCAATCCTGATGATGTAACCAAGGTAATGGAACAGTTTAGTATGAACTATGCCATGTTAATTATCTTAGGTTTTTATTTCGGAGGGGGCGCAGTCGAAGGATTTTTAGATAGGAAAGCTAAAAAGTGAAAACATATTTAACGAACCTTATAGCTAAGCATGAGGGTAAACGTCTTGCCATGTATCATGATACAGTAGGTGTACCTACTATAGGCTATGGGCATAATTTATTAACACCTATATCAGAACGTGCGGCTATGGTTATCTTAGAAGATGACGTTGATGTTGCATTATCTGAGTTAGATGAGAACATGGAATGGTGGCGCGACCTTCCAAACAAAGCACAGATTGTTGTAGCTTCAATGGTATTTAATCTTGGCTTCCCACGTTTTTCTAGATTTAAAAAGATGATTGCCGCTCTTGAAGACAGAGACTTTGATGAGGCCGCTAATCAAATGCAAGATTCCAAATGGTTTTTCCAAGTAAAGTCTAGAGGCATAGAGCTGTGTGAGATTATGAGGCAAGCTAATGAAGACTGATGAAGAGATTGTAAAATTATATCATGAGCTTGGTACTTATAATGCGGTTGCAGAAGTAGTAGGTTGTGGCACTACTACTGTATTTAGAAAAGTAAAACAATTTGAAGAGGCACAGTTAGATAAAGGGTACATCTTACCAGAAATACCTGACGATGATTTACCTATTGAAGATGTAATAGACCATCTTAAAAAACGATTCTCTAAGCGCAAAGAAAACAAAGAAGCAAAGCATTGGATGAATGTCGATATGAAAAGCGACATGCCCATTGGATTGCTTTGGCTTGGCGACCCACATATAGATGATAATTATTGTGATTGGGGTCAGCTAACGAGTCATGTTGACCTTATTAAAGGCACTGACGGACTCTATGGATGTTCGGTAGGTGACTACCAAAACAACTGGATAGGCCGTCTAGCACGCTTATACGCGGAGCAAGACACATCTTCTAAGACAGCTTGGCGTTTGGTTGAGTGGTTAATCTCAAATATGGATCCGTTAATATTAATTGGTGGCAATCACGATATGTGGTCTGGCAGTGGCGACCCTTTGAAATGGATTGCAGGTAGTCATACAATACATGAAGAGTGGGAATGTAAAGTATCTTTAAACTTTCCTAATGGTCGCAAGTGTAGGATACATGCCGCGCATGATATGTCTGGTCATAGCCAATGGAACTCATTGCATGGTCAAACAAAGATGGCACGGTTTAAACAGCATGCGGAGCTTTATATAAGTGGGCATAGGCATAACTGGGGATTAGCTCAAATAGAAAATGTTGAGCGCAAGACTACATCATGGCTTGCAAGAGCAAGAGGATATAAGTTTCATGATACATATGCTGTTGTAAAAGGATTTGACCAACAGAACTTTGGGCAAGCTATCTTACAGGTGATTGACCCCCACAACGACAGCCCTGTTTCTTGGGTTCAATGTTTTGCTGACCCATTAGAAGGTGTTGATTATCTTCAGTATCGCAGACAACTGCGGCAGTAACAGCCGCATATCCTGCTATATCTTCCCAATGGTCTAGCTTATGTGGTGATTCCATGATGCGTGCTATCTTCACAAGCATCATCATCACGCCCACATCTGTAACACCATAGGTTTGTTTCTTGTGGTCATAGGCTGTCCAGAAACGAGCAATGTTAGAGAAGTTTTCTCTTGGCGTGCCGTAATCCTCTCCTCTATCTTGGATAGTTTGTTTACATCTCTCAAGTAATGCCACTGCAAATTCATGCTGTTTCATTTAATGTTACCTCCTAGAGATAAACCTCTGCGCCAACCAGATATATTTTTGTACCCTTGCTTTGTCATAGTGGGGCATTTGAGTGGTGCAATTCGCCCATAGGTTTGCACCTTTGAATTATTTTTTGTAGCTAGAGTTTTTTCGTTTAATAAACGAAGCTCATCTTTAAATTCTTCTAATGTTTGTGTGCTCATTTTGTGCTCTTTTTAAAAAAAACTGCATTATTAATATCAAAATGCATCACATTATATCACAGTGTTTCTCAATCTTTTGCATTAATGCAGTATTCAAATTACGTAAGAATGATTTGTAAGTGATTGTAATATATAGGAAAGATTGGTCGGAACGGCAGGATTTGAACCTGCGACCCCTACACCCCCAGAGTAATGCTCTCTTGTTTTAACCTTTTGTTTTTATTAAATCTACCTTTCTTATAATAAATTGATTGTGTCAATAATGTGTTGTTCTGACACTGATGCATACCGAAGAACCATACGTTCAGATGACCAACCCCCAAGCTTCATTAATGCAGGCATTGTTGCTCCTTTCATTGTGAGCCTCGATGCCCACTGATGCCGCCAATCATGTA
>VMHT01064356.1_pt1 | contig 11862 bp, 9 predicted proteins | sample 4693611 | NCBI WGS metagenome assembly VMHT01 (sample SAMN12280063, study PRJNA550983) | marine metagenome | isolation source: seawater sampled from same location over 5 years 0.02-0.2 micron viral filtrate | place: USA: collected off the coast of southern California halfway between the port... ...
CTCGGCCGTGAAGGACTGGACCGTTGACATGCCCGACAGGTCGTTTTCGAGGAGGGCATTCATTTGACCGGCTGCATTTCTGACCTTGGCGTACCGCGGCTCCAAACTCCGTTGGTATCGAAACGAGCCCCACACGATGATGGGAATGGGCAGCACGGCAAACAGGGCGACTTCCCACGAGATCAACAAAAACACAGCGCCGACCACCAACACTGTGGTGCTCACCTGCAACAGGTCGTTGGCTCCTTTGTCGAGGAACCGCTCAAGCTGGTTGATGTCGTCGTTGAGGATGGCCAGAATGTCTCCTTTCTGGCGCTCGTCAAACCAAGCCATTCCTTGCTGTTGCACGTGGTCGAAGGTGTCCAGGCGCAATTCGTGCTGGACGGTCTGCGCAAGGTTTCTCCACAACACCGCGTAAAAGTACTCAAACAACGATTCGAGTCCCCAGATGATGAACGTCAGCACCGACAGTGCAACGAGTTGGTGCCACGGATCAACCAGACCTGCGGAGGCCAAGGTGGACTCCTCCCGCAGCACGACCACGTCAACGGCCAACCCGATCAACAACGGCGGGGCTAGGTCCCAGAACTTGTTGAGAATCGAACAGAAGGCTGCAAGCCGTACGGTGGCCCGATGCGGCTTCATGTAATCCAGTAGGCGACGAAACGGTCCTCCTTCGCCCATGGCCATCGCAGGGGCCGGGGCTTTGAGAAGCCTCGCTTCAGGTCAACACGGGCGCAAGCCCTATGCCCCTTCCTCGCTGACGGTTCCACGAGCATCATGAACGTGGGGGAATCCAGCGTGCTGGAAAAACTACGCCGACCAGCAAGTGGCGCTCGTCACATCACCCTCATCGATCCGGCAAAACAGTCCCCCGATGTAGCAGCCCAGCGAGCCATGGTCGCCGTGGAATGCGGCTCAAGCATGGTGTTCGTTGGCGGCTCAACCGACACGCCCGACGATGTGGTCCACGCCACGTGCGTTGCGATTCAAGAAGCGTTTGAGCTTCGAATGTTTGCAGCCAGCCAAGATCCAACCGGGGCGGAGAACCGGTGGGATGTCCCCGTGGTGCTCTTCCCCGGCGGCGCCCATGCTCTTTCCCCTGCTGCCGATGCCATCACGTTCATGATGCTCATGAATTCAACCAAGCGAGCGTTTTTGGTCGGTGAACAAGTTCGCGGGGCCCCTCACCTCGACCGGTTTGGAGTGGAGGCGCTTCCTACGGGGTACGTTGTGTGTGCGCCTGGCGGTCGCGTGGGCGAAGTGGGTGGTGCGGAATTGATTCAAGCCACGGACACGGAATTGGTTCACGCCTATGCGTTGTGTGCACGCATGTTTGGCTTCTCGCTTCTGTATCTTGAAGCAGGAAGCGGGGCTCACACACCGGTTCACCCCGATTTGATCTCCACGGTCGCTGCGGTCGAAGGCCTGACTCTCCTGGTCGGTGGAGGGTTGCGCACGGCTGAAGACGTGCAACGCGCCGTCAAAGCTGGAGCGGAGTGGATCGTCACGGGCACCATCACGGAGGACGCTGCTTCTCTGGATGAACTGAGGAACAGGTTGACCAACCTGGTCAAGGCCTGCACTTCTTGAGTTCATTCGTCCTTGTCGTCGAGGACAACCGGGTCTCCCGTGCCGCCCGGAGAGGGTGGTCGCGGACCGTCAACGTCCATGCCGGGGTCCAGTTCTGTTTCTTCGGTTTCAAGCGCTATCTCTTCCCCTTCGGCAAGTTTTGCCATGTCCTCGGCAGTTGGAGCCTTGATCGTCCGCTCAACGTCTGGAGCGTTGGCGTAAAGTTCCCGCTTTAATTCTCGACTTTCGTGGCTTCGAACCAGCGACAACGAGTCTGCAAACACACGACCGACGACTTCTCGAGTGCGCTCGCTACGACGGGCTGAATGGAGTTCATGCTCCATCGAACTTCGCTGGTCTTCCAGCTCACGAAGTTCAGCCGTTCGATCCTGCAGAGCGGCTTCAAGGTCGGTCATTGTCAGCGTCACTTGTTGGATTCGTTCGTCGCGCTCAAACACATCGTTGTGGAGGCGTCGTTCTCGTCGTCGCAGGGATTCGTATTCACGATTCCTCTCAAGGAGACGTCGCTTTAATTCTTCGATTTGTTCGACCAGATAGTCGTGTTCGGCCGAGACCGAACGCGGGCCCTGCATCACGCGCTCCAACTGCTCTTCCAGTTCTGCAAGGCGGCGATCTCGAGCATCGAGCAGTCCACGCAATCGGTCGGCGATGTCCCGAAGGCGCTGGCGCTCCTCTTCCAGTGCTTCTGCTGCAGCCTTTTCAACATCGAGTTGGCGCTGTCGTTCGTCCACCTGCTGTTTCAGCACGCGCACTTCGTCGGCGGTGACCGAGGTCAACCCCGCATCCGCGGCTTTTTCCAACGCTTCGACCATTTGGCCAATTCGGCCTTCCATCTCACCAATGACGTCGTCTTGTTCTGTGGTCAGCGTTCGGAGTTGAATCATTTCGGCTTCCATCGACGATCGTTCCTGGTGAGAGATCGACGATTGCTGAGCAGAGAGTTCCTCTTTCGTATCGGAGAGCAACCGCTCAAGGTGAACGATTTGCGCCTCGTTTTCCTTCATCGTCCGCTCCGCCTCAGCCAAGCGAGCCACTTCGGGCGCGACGTTGTCTTGCCGTTCGGCAAGGTCGAGCTCAACCACGCGCAGTCGTTGTTTTACGGCCACGAGTTCATCGTTGCGTTTCCCCAATTCATCCCAGGCGACGAGCACCTCTTCGACGAGTTGTTCAACGGGGTATCCTTTGAGCATCCCCTCAAGGGCCGCTCGCTCATCGTTGGATGAGGAACCCACTCTTCGAATCCCACCGGGCGATGAACTCTCTACGGCCATACGGCAACGCATCGCAGATTTACCACACTTGAACCTTCCCAAGGTCGGGGTGGGAGAAAGGGGGTATTTGCAACCCCTCTGCAACGGCCGAATCAGTTGATGGCGGTGTACATATCGTCGGGCATCTCACTGGCAAGCTTCAGCGCACCGGTGGCGACGGAATTGATGGCGTCTTCCACGCACCAAACCCGTACATCACCGATGTCTGCGATTTCGCCCGCCAGACGGTCGGCGATGCCTTCGATGAGGGAGCCGCCGCCCGAGAGAATGATGTTGTTGCGGAGAATCTGTTGATATTCGGGGTCAGCACCAGCGACGTTTCGCTTGATGGCGTTGCCAATCTTTGGAATGATGAGTTCGCAGGCCTCCAAAATGAGGTCTCCAATGTCGACCACCTGGCGCTTTCCGTCCACGGACAACTCGACGGTTACTTCGTGCGCCTCGCCACCGACGTAGGACGAAGCTTCCTTCCACTTTCGGACCATGTCTTTGGTCACCTGGGCCCCGGTGTACTTCTTTTTGATGAGTTCCATCAGTTGCAGGTCAAGCCAGTCGCCGGCTTCGGTGATGGTCACCTGATCGTCGTCGGTAGGGAAGGTTCCGTACACCCGTGCGATGTCGGTGGTGCCCGCTCCGATGTCGACCACAATGGATCCGGCGATTTCGTCAATGCCGTAGGCGGTGGCGAACGGTTCCGTGACCACCATGATGGCGTTCACCTGACCGCGAAGTGTGGCGACCAGATTGGATTTGTCGGTGAAGGACACGTGGCTGGGTGAGCAGATGACGCCGAGGACCTCGTCGTATTCTTCAGGATCCACGTTCTCGAGCAAATGGGACACGAAGGCTTTGGCCGCAGCCAAGTTGGCTTCGTCGTCTTGAGTCACACCGGCAGCCATGGGGCGGTAAAGGTTACATGCAAGTTTGTTCTTGAGGGCATCTTCACCGAACAACACGTCTCGCCCGAGGAAGTTTCGGGCCACGGGGTCCTTCGGGCGACCAACGACGGTCTCGATGGTCTGAAGTTTTCCAGCGCTCGAGGCGATGGTCGATTGGTAGGTTCCAAGGTCAATTCCAACATACAGGCGGTCGCTCATTTTTGTTCACCATTCCGGGGGGGGTGGTCCTCCGAGCATGGCATTGGACTTCAAGGTTGACCTTGCCCATCGGTGGGCAGTCTTCTCTCTCAATTCACGCAATCTGTCTTGCGCACTCCGGTTTTTGTCGACCCGGGCACGCACCCTCGGGTCTCATCGCAAATCGTTTTTCTCGAAGGCTTTGGCCGAATCTGTCTCGTAGTTTTCATCGTTGGATGGAGCGGCCCTGAACTGGTCAAGCCAGGCCGTCAACTCAGCGCTCAACACGTCGTCCCGAGCTCTTCTTTTCGTTGACGTAACGAGGAGCGCGATGCTTATGCCGAAGCCAGCAAGGAAAATCAAGGCGGTCACATCGCTTTCATCCGATAGGAAACGATTGTTTGCAAACACGTCCTCTTCATCCGCCACGCCATCGCCGTCGCTGTCGATCCAGTGGTCTTCATCGTCAGGGAGATCGTCTTCAACATCGGCCCACCCATCGCCGTCTCGGTCTCGACAACCGATGTAATCGCCTTTGTGAGCTGTTCCGTATTGGTCTGGGCAGCGATCGATGTTCGGTGCGGTTGTCAGTGCACCTGCAGAACCGGGGTCAGCAAACCCGTCAAAGTCTGCGTCTGGACAACCGTGCATCCCGTTTCTGTTCGCCGTTCCAAAAACACCCGGGCAAGTGTCGGAGAAATTATCGGCGTATGAATCTCCGTCCAGGTCAGGGCAACCCAGCTCAGACCAGTAAGTTGCGGTTCCGTGCTCACCGGGGCACACCTCGCTCTCATCAGCAAACCCGTCTCCATCGGTGTCGGGACAGCCAATCTTGTCGTACCAAGAAGAAGTGCCGTATACACTCGGACAGGCGTCTGAATTGCTTCCGTAGCCGTCATCGTCCTCATCGGCCCATTCAGACGGGTCGTCTGGAAAGACGTCACCGCGATATCCTGATGCGTTGTCGCCGTAACCGTCTCCATCGCGGTCCGACCACTGCGTCGCATCGTTTGGAAACGCATCCTCCACATTTCGGAAGTTCACATTGCAATAGTACATTGGGCAGGGCCCGTCGTACGACACACCGGGAACGGTAAAACCGTCACCGTCAACGTCGGTGGTGCTTTCGTGCAACCACCCAAAGGTGTGTGTTTGGTACGAAGCCGTTGGTGAGTATTGTCTGTTTGAAACCGAGATGATGCGTTCATCTTCCATATTTTCTCTGAGCATGCCCTTCTGGAATTCAACATCATAATTCCAGTACACAATTGGGGGAGTGTATGAGGGAAAGGGGTCCCAGTTGCCCGGCCATGACCCAAACTGCCGACCTTGGGTTGTTTGCATGGAACTGTGCCAAAATAAGATCTCCAATTCCAATTCAATTTTTGTTGCGTTCTCTATGCTCGCATCTTGAGTTTTGTCGAACACGTAGACCCAACTACGGTCGGTTGCCCCAACCGAACTGCTGAGGACAAGGATGGAACCGCTCTCCTGGTGAATCGTGCGCTCGTCGATGGTCACTTCAATCGATTGTATCCACATCGAGCATGAGATTCCATACCTGGTTTCGGAGTAGCAGACATCGGTCGGGGCGATCATGATGAACCACTGATTTGCGTCGTCACAACCATCTCTGTTGTCGTCCATGTATTCCCACGCTTCCTCAGGGCACAGGTCGTTGTTGTCCAACACCCCGTCACCGTCCTCGTCGTCAACGCAACCATCTCGGTCGCTGTCAAATTGCGGGAGCGCCGTTTCGTATGGACACAGGTCATCCGGGCTGGGAACGCCGTCGTTGTCCCCGTCGTCAAGGCAACCGTCCCTGTCCTGGTCAAATTGAGGATGAGCGAAGTCGTCTGGACATGCATCAAACGTGTTGAACACCCCGTCCCCGTCGTCGTCATCAAAACCCGTGGAATCGCGCTGAACCCCCTTCACTGCCAGGGCAAACCCGACCGCATCGCCGTCCAACCCGACGGCGCCTTGCGTACCACCTGGTTGGACGAAGCGTGCAACAACATCAACGTCGATGTACGACGATCCGTAGAGATAACTCCAGGGGATGTCGATACCGACAACGGTCTCGTTGCTCGAGGGAAACGCCGTTGTGTTGTTGGTGTCCACCACGTCAGGGTAGAATTCGGTGGGCGCAAATCCACCCGACCGCAATCGGTCGGGCAGCAGAATTGTACCGTCCTGCAGGCGGACACGGAGTTGAAGGTCGTCCACCATGGCGGGCTCCGGTTGAGCAGGAAACGCCATGCGGATGCGCACGTCTTCGCCGTCCACGAGGGTCAGACGATTGGTGAACACGTCCCCCGTTTGCAAGAAGGGGCCCACACTCCCCTCTCCAGACCACGCTTCACCGTCCACGCCAGAAAGGTTCTGCGTGGTGCCTCCGTGTTGAGAAAACCAATCTGCGACGCTCTGGTTGACCAACCGGTAACTGTCGTGAATCCACACGTCACCACCGGGCGCTGCAGCGCTTGGGTCCACCAAACGACTCAGGTTCAACACCCCCCATCCGTCGTAGGGGTTGTGAAGATCGTAGCCTCCATCGCCCCCGTTTCGAACCGTCTCGGGAAGGGGCGTGGTTGCCAGTGCAAGCGAGGCTCGCAACAACGAACCCGAGGGAGTGAACCCCTCTCCAAGCTCAACACCTCTGAACAAGGGCGCAGGGTCGGCCCATTCAGGTTTGATATCGGACAAGTAATGAACGGTCAGGGCGTCGTTCTCATGGGCAATCCACCCGTCCTGGTAGAGTTGCTGCACGACTGCAGCAGCACCCGAGGCGTGCGGCGTCGCCATGCTGCTGCCCGACGAGGTGCGGAGATTTTCGTTGTTGGTGTCCCAGAACCCATCCGCTCCGGCGGACTGAATGTTTGCCCCGGGTGCGAGCATGAAAACGCCGTCCGTCCCCGTTTCGGTGGGCCCGTAAGCGGTGGAACCCCACCGTTCCGTATCGAGCGATTTGGTGCTGGCGCTGACGGCCACCACGTTCCGTCCGTTGGCCGGCTCGAGGACCCCTTCGCCGCTGTTTCCCGGGGCGATGACGGCCAAGGACCACGGCATGGCTCGAGCGTAGGCATCAAACCGACCCGTCCGCTCGGTGTAGGCTGTGGTGTCGTCTCCCCACGAATTTGAGTGAACGACGCCGCCGTGAGCGGAGGATTCCCAGAGCAACGCATCCACGTTTGGAGGCACCCACCCTTCTGACGACACAATGTCTTGAACCACCAGCCGGGCGCCGTGAGCCAACGTGGAGCCGTTGCCGGGTTGCCCCCCTTGGCGGGCGCTGTGAACGTCGTGACAAGCAAGGGATCCAATCACGTGGGTTCCGTGGCGATAATCGCTGTGTCCTGGCGTGTCGTTTCCGTCTAAACTGGTGTTCAGGTGAACGATTTTTCGATGCTCCTCACCGAACACACCAATCGCCGGATAAGGGGCGTCGACTTCCGCATGCTCTCCAGCCGGCCCGCTGGCGTTTCGGAAGCATGCATGGTCGGCGTCGATGCCGCTGTCGGCGACACCGACGATCACGCCTGAACCGTTCAGGCCCATTGTCCAGAACGGGTGCTCAGTCATGGAACCCACTTCAATCAGAGCTGAGGCCTGACCGTTTCTCGCCCGGGTGGTGAGCACGGGCTCGATCCACAACACCCCGTCTGTTTCCAGAAGCGGACCTAAAGCACTGGAGTGAGGTGGGCGAACCGTCAGGGAAGCAGGCAGATTTCCGTGCACGTCAAGCGCCGTCGCACCGATGGAGAATCCGAGTGTTTTGAGCGTGTTCTGCACGTTTGCGACACCGTCGTCCGGTAGCCTTGGTTCGAGCAACACACGATACTCCGCGACGTCTTCCAGCGGTTCAATGCCGTTTCGTACCGCAGCGTTGTCCGATGGTTCGACAGTAAACCCTGTGTCCAACGAAAGCGTCTCATCAATCATCCAAACAAGCAAGGTGTCCGGCCGCAACGTTCGCAGCGGTTGAACGCCCTGATTCTCCAACATCGCCCATCGTTCCGATGTCCATACACCATCATCGAGCACGAGTACATGTTCACCTTTAGCGAGCGATTGGCTCTCGACGGGAGGCCCGGGGGCCAAACCCGACACCAACGGCGCGAGCAGTAATACGACCATCCAAACGGCCCCCCGCATGCATGTTCCACTACCCCGTGTTTCCTTAATCTGTTTCCCTGCGGTCCACCGGCGCGCCAGCGCGTTTAAGGATGGATGGCAGGTCGGAGGCTCCGATGAAGGCCTACCGAATCTCAGGAACCGCCCCGTTTGGCAGCCAGCGCCAGCCCTTTTCCTACGACGTTGCCGCAAACGACGTCGAAGCAGCGATGGAGAAGGTCCACTCCATTCTGGGGTCTCGACACCGCATCTCACGACGGAAAATTACGATCGAGAGCAGCGGCGAAATCGACCCGCGCACCTCCAACGAACCGGCTGTTCTGCATGAATTCAGAGAAGAAATCGCTGCTCAAGGTGGACGCATTTCGGCCCGCTCTGAAGAAGAGTGACCCGACCTTTCGCTGCGACCTCATCCTGTTAGGACGGGGCCTTCTTCAACCTCAACCAACACGGAGAATCGAACGACATGGTGGACCGTGCCCAACTGCAACGTCTTGCATCCGAGGTTGAAACGCTGCGCAAGCGCTTGGATGAAATCAACCTCCGAATCGAGCAAGTCGATGCCGTGCTGGCCGAACACGCCATCACCGACGCCGTGCTCGAAACCCTCCTTTCTCATCAACAGGGGGCCTCCATCTCCACCCACCTGCCCATCGGCTCGGGCGTAAGTCTGCCCTACCGGCACAACGGTGCCGCAGAAGAAGGCACGGCTTTGGTGGACCTCGGAACAGGCGTTTTTGGAGAGCGTCGGTGGAGCGATGCACGCATCATGACAGGGCGGCGTCAAGAGGACATCCAACAACTTCGAAACGAACTCAAGCAGCAATCGGACCAGAGCGAGGCCGCCTTGGGAAGAGCAGCGCAGGCCTTCAATCAACTCGCCGAGCAGCTGAAACAGTCGCCCAGCCCTCCTTCCCCCGCCTCCCAACCCGACCATCCCGCCAGTGACGCCGCAGAACCCTCCACAACCGAATCCACTCAGAAGCGACCTCGTCGCCGAGGAATGTTTGGTGCCGATTTGACGCTTGACGACTGAGGGAACAGCATGGGGTTGTTTGATCGATTTCGCAAGCGTGTCGCTCAGGTCGCCGATGAAACCGACGACGACGCTCTGTCCGTTGTGGCAGAATCCGAAGAAGCGAAGGCGTATCTGCCCACGACCGCTCCTCAAGAGGACGAGGAATGGGACGATGTTGAAGAAATTGAGGCGCCTATTGATGGGTTAACCATAACAAGAACCCACGTTCCTGCTCACAAAGCCCAACCAGATATGGGTGGTGATGATGATTGGGACACGTGGGACGACGATGAACCCCTTGCACCGGTGGTGCTGACCAAGAAAGAACGCAAACTGTTGGAACGCCAACAGAAAGAACGACGCAAGCGAGAGGAGAAAGCCAAGAAAGCCATGAAAAAGCGAGGCGCCGTTGATGTCGCCCGTCCACAAGGCTCGAAAGTGGACCTGTCCATGATGCGAACGACCACGGGCCGACAACTTGTGGAGGTGACTCAGGCACCAAAAGGGTCGAGCAAAACAGCAGCCATCGAGTTGGAGGGCGGCCGTTCCATCGATGTCGATCTCGGCGGGGGTGTTGTGGCCGAAGGCGGCCGCATCATCAAGTCGGGAGAGGCTCTTGAGAATCTTCTCGAAGAACTCGAATGGGTCTTGCTCGAATCGGACATTTCCTCCCAAGCCTCCGCCGCGATCATTGACAGCTTGCGCAATGCGCTCGTCGGGGCGCGCCTTCGTCGCGGCGCTCAACTCTCAAAGGTCCTCGAAGCGGCACTTAAGCGCGCGCTTCATGCACTGCTTCAGGCCGGTTATTGGGACTTTGACGCCAGCGTTCAGAGTTTCATCGAAGCCGGTGACGTTCCGGTGGTCATCATGCTGGTCGGGGTCAACGGAACCGGCAAAACCACCACCGCAGCAAAAATTGCCCAGCGACTCCTCAACAACGGTCACAGCGTCATCGCTGCCGCAGGCGATACCTTTCGGGCTGGCGCCATTCAGCAGCTTGAATCGCATTGCGAACGCCTTGGCATCCGATGCGTTTCCAGTCAGCGCGGAGGGGATTCCGCCGCCATCGCCCGAGACGCGATCGATTCGGCCAAAGCCAAAGGCATCGACGTGGTGCTTGTGGACACGGCCGGCCGCATGCAAAACAAAACCAACTTGATGAATGAACTCAACAAGGTCCGCAAGGTCACCAATCCTCATTTGACGCTCTTCGTCGGCGATTCACTCGCTGGGAACGATGCGGTTGAGCAAGCGAAAATGTTCCAAGAGATCATGCGATTCGACGGAGCGGTGTTGACCAAAATGGACACCGATGCTAAGGGCGGCGCCGGCCTCTCCATCGCCTACGCGACCGGCCGACCGATCGTGTTCGCAGGCATCGGTCAGGGCTACGACGACCTGATGCAGTTCAACCCCGACTGGCTGCTCGACCAACTCTTCGAGTAGGGCGTAGGGAACAAAAACCTCCTGCGCCATCGGAACGGTATGGCCGATATGTTTGCCGATGAAGACGCCGCACGTTTTTTCCAAATGGTCCAAATGCTGCAACGTTCAACCCTGCTTCAGATGGGCTACCTGCCCGATCAATCGGGGCAACATCATTACAACATGGGCGAAGCCCGAGAAGGGATTGAAGTTCTTCGAATGTTTCAACGAAAAACCGACGGGAATCTTAGCCCTCAGGAAACCCAAATGCTTCGAGCGGTGATCAGCGAACTTCAGATGCAGTTCACCAAAGCGCCGCAACGACGACGGGTGCAGCAGGAGGAGGAAGCCCAGAGCGATGTGATCCGAGAGACGTTCACTCAACCACAGGATGGACCGGTCGAAGACCTCTCAACTCCACCAACGAACGAAGAAGAGTAGCGGTTGTTTGATGAGTCATCGCCTCTTGCGTGGTGACGATAGGCATGGGTTTGGTCACCGAAGTTGATGACGATGCGGCCCCCACCGTGCTCATTGTTGACAACAACCCGATGTCGTCAATGCGCTTGTCCAATTTGTTCAAGACCCGCAACTTCAGCGTTGAATTCTGCGAGGACGGCGACCAGGCCGTTGATGAATACATACGCCTCGACCCGGAACTGGTCGTTCTCTCTCTTGACATACCTTCCCTCGACGGGCATCTTGCCGCTCTTGAGATGCGAGAGCATGGTGGAGAGCAACGCATCGTGTTCGTTGCGCCGGCACGAATGGCCGACCTTGCCACCAATGCGTCGTATTCTGCTGGGGCCGTGACGTGGCTCCAAAAACCGATTTCCGGTGAGAGCCTCGAAGCCGTGTGGTCGACGATTCTCGGGCAGATCCCTGAGGCACCGGGGCTCGAAGACCTCGATCAGCTCTATCCCGATCGAGTTCAAATTGAGGCGGACGCCGGGCCGCTGCTGGCCCCCGCTCCTCTTCCGTTGCCCGTCGGATCGTACCTCCCTGCGGTCAATGAACTTCCTCCGCTTGACGCCCTGCCAGAGCTGAGCGTGGCCGTCCCCGTTCAACAACCCAAAAGGGCACGAGGACGCATTTTTCTTCTCCTGATTCTCCTCGCTGGCGCCGGTGCCTACGCGGCGTATGTCCGGGGACTCCTACCGGTGTGAGGCCTGCTGCGAGACCCCCCCCTTCAGCCCACGGGGCACGATGCTTCTCTCTGGATGCTTAGGGTTAAACGAGAACGCCTACCTTCTCGAGCAGATCTTTGAGCCAACCCGTTCTTCATCACCATCCTCATGAGGGACTGCGCCTTGAGCCACGACATGCGCACGGCCGTGGCCAC
>VMHT01224214.1_pt1 | contig 11862 bp, 6 predicted proteins | sample 4693611 | NCBI WGS metagenome assembly VMHT01 (sample SAMN12280063, study PRJNA550983) | marine metagenome | isolation source: seawater sampled from same location over 5 years 0.02-0.2 micron viral filtrate | place: USA: collected off the coast of southern California halfway between the port... ...
GAAGAAGTTAGCATTGATGGAGCGGAAGCAGACAACGAGTACGTTGTTACTGTTACCTCTGCTGGTACCGCTACTGGCACCATTGATCTGACAATGTTCTACGTCGTAGACTAAAATTACGGGTTCGGAAACGTAACATTAATATTCTAGCTTAGAGTAAATAATGGCAGCCTCAATTACTAATATCTGCAATAGCGCACTCAATCAGATAGGCGCTTCTAATATCCTCAATCTTACTGAGGACAGTAAAGCCGCCCGTATCTGCAATCAGCGATATGAATACATACGAGATTCCGTTTTCCGGGCGCATCCCTGGAAAGCACTGACGCGTAGGGCGACACTTGCGCCCGATGCAGCCAAACCTGCATTTGAGTTTAGTAACGCTTTTACGCTACCAACCGATCCTTACTGCTTGCGCGTGCTGTATTTGCGCTACCACGATATCCCTTATCGTCTCGAAGGCAGGAAGATACTCTGCGATGAAGACACGGTAGACCTTGTTTATCTAGCAAGAATTACCGATACCAGCGAGTATGATTCACTTCTTCTTGAGACATTAACTGCTGCGATTGCGGCAGATGTGGCGTATCCGTTGGTTGGCAGCAACAGCCTGGCGCAGCAAATGAGGATTACATACGAAGACAAGCTGAAGGAAGCGCGATTCGTTAGCGCTACTGAAGGCACCCCTGCAAGCATAACCAGTGTTTCTGACTCTGGCGCTATTGAGGCAGACACGTTTATACGATCGAGGTTCTAAGTCATGGCGAAATCCAGTGCGCCGTTCACTAACTTTACAGCTGGTGAGCTATCGCCAAGGCTGGACGGTCGCACCGACCTTGCCAAGTATTTCAACGGCTGCAAAAAACTCCAAAACTTTTTAACCTTCCCGCAAGGTGGCGTAACTCGTCGCCCAGGCACAGAGCACATTGCAGCTGCGACCAGCCTTACACCTAACACAGTAAGGCTTATACCGTTTGAATTTAATGTCGAGCAGACCTACGTACTCGAATTTACGAACAACAAGTTTCGAATATTTAAAGATGGCGGCATTGTTGTCGATGGGAATAGCAGTCCTATCGAGGTAACGACCGAATACACATACCTCCAGCTTAATGCTCTTAAATTTACGCAGTCTGCCGATACTATGTATATCGTGCATCCTGACCATCCACCTAGGCAGATTACTCGCACAGACCATGATGCCTGGACGATTATAGATATAAATTTTCGTCGAGGCCCGTTTCTGGACCCAACGCTTGATGACTCAACACTTACCGCTGATGGCAGAACAGGCAAGGTAATGATTACATCTAGCGAGTCAAATTTTTGGGCTAACACTGACAAAGATAGGCTTGTAAAGCTGCACCATGGTTATGCAAAGATCATTGCCACTCAGGCGGTGAAAATCACAGTGGATAATTTTCTTGGAGTTTTTACTGCTGGAGAAACTGTTTCCGTAAGCGGTGTTAGCGGCACTGCCACTTTTGAAGAACAGGGCTCAAATTACATTATCGTTAGCAACTGCACGATAGCATCGCTCGCAGATAACGCTCTTATATCAAATGGCGATCTAAATAATTTAGCGCAATGTCGAGTTAATGGAGCGCAATCAAACCTAAATGCAACAGATGCGGCTTGGGCTGAAGTTCAAGAAAACGACGACCTCGAAGAGGAGTTAGAGCCTAGCTTTACAGCTACCACGATCAGCTTCCATGAGGGCGATCCTGACGCTACTGGCTTGGCGCACAATGACTTTATCGAGGACAGCTCTGGTCATTTTATTGACGAAGGCTTCAAGGCCGGCATGCGTATTAGTGCTAGCGGCTCTGACAACATAAACATAACAAGTGTCTCATCATCTGGCTCAAAGATGAGAATAACAACGGACGGCCCTCACAATTTAATCAATGGAGATTTAATTACATTAAATGGGATTACCGGCGTTACGGTTTCATTCCCTTCTGGCGCCACCATCACTGACTATACCTACGAGGTTCAATTAGACGACACAAACCCAGAAACAGAGTTTGATCTTCTTGACCCCAAAACGAGAAAAGACGTAACCGGAAGCGGAGGCGCATCAAGCGGAGTTATAATCAACGGCAACAACTTTTCTGCTGCGCTTATCGTTGCTGTGACAGATAGCATCATCACGCTGTCTACAAGTAACGACATACACTTTCAAAACGAAGGTCAGAGCATAACAATTACCGGCGACCTGACTGCCGATGATGAATACCAGCTAGGCGCGTTTTCAGATACGACTGGCTACCCTGCTTGCGTGGCGTTCTTTGAGCAACGCCTTACATTCGCTAATACGGCAAGCCAACCACAAACGCTATTCTTTTCTGTTAGTGGCGACTACACAAATTTCACTGCCGGCACTAAAGACGACAGCGCGCTGATCTATACAATTGGATCTAACCAGGTAAACGTCATTCGCTACCTAACTTCGTCGCGTGTACTGCTAGTTGGCACCTCCGGTGGTGAGTTCGCGGTGCGCGCTGGCTCTGTAGATGCGCCGATTACGCCACTCAATACTCAGATTAAACAGCAAGCCAAGTACGGCAGTGCTGATATACAACCGTTAGTTATTGGCTCTACTGCGTTATTTGTACAGCGAGAGCAGCGTAAGATTAGAGAGCTTGTGTATAACTTTGATGTTGATAGCTATGTAGCGCCGGATATGACGCTACTAGCGGAGCACATAACTGAAGGCAAGATCAAAGAGATGGCCTATCAGCAAGAGCCAAACAATGTTGTTTGGTGTGTGCTAGAAAATGGCAAGCTAGCAGCCATGACTTATCGACGAGAAGAGGATGTTGTTGCCTGGCATGAGCACCTGCTCGGCGGCACTTTTACTGATGGCGGAACAACATATAACTATGGTTTTGTAGAAAGCATTGCATCAATATCAAGCAGCGATCGCACTGAAGAAGAGGTGTATGTGGCTGTTAGGCGTACAATAAATGGCGCTAATGTTCGCCACATCGAAAGACTAAAGCCGATAGGCTTTGGCACTAACGCTGAAGATGCTTTTTATGTAGATGCTGGGCTTACTTACGATGGCGGGGCTACAACGTCAATTACTGGGCTTGACCACCTAGAAGGCGAGGCAGTCTCTATCCTGGCCAATGGCGCTACCCATGCAGATAAAACTGTGTCGTCTGGTAGCATTACGCTGGACCGATCTGTTACCAAAGCACACGTTGGGCTTGCTTACGACTCTATTTTGCAGACTATGCGGACAGATGCTGGTGGCGTAGAGGGCACAGCGCAGGCTAAAAACAAACGAATTAGCGATATAGATATCCGCGTATTGAATTCTGTAGGCGCTAAGATTGGACCATCTGAGTCAAATCTTGACACTATACCCTTTCGAACAGTACACATGGCTATGGGTAATCCCGTTCCGTTGTATACTGGTGACAAATTTATCGAGTTTGCTGGCGGCTATGACAACGATGGATTCGTGGTCGTCAAACAGGATCAGCCACTACCGCTGACAATTCTGTCTATCTACCCTCGATTGCAGACGTTTGATAGGTAATTTATGGCAGATCCAGTAACAGTAGCGTTGGTCGCAGGAAGCTCTCTACTTAGCGCTAGATCCGCAGTTCAGCAAGGCGCTGCGGCTAAAGCGGCAGGTCAAGCTAATGCAATGATGGGCGAGAGAAACGCTCGCATTGCAGAGCAAAACGCAGAGCAAATAAAGCGGTCAGCTGAGTTTGATGTAAACAGGTTCCGCTCTAACTTTGGAGAGCTACAGGCCACGGCCTCAACAGCCTACAGATTCAATGGTTTTGTTGCTAGCGAGGGAACTCCGGCATTGCAGCTAATTGAGAATGCGCGCCAGGCAGACGAAGAGATCTATACCATGCGGTATAACGCTGCTACTCAATCTCAGCAAGCGCTTGAGTCGGCAACAGAAAGTAGACTTCAAGCTAAGTTAGATCGTATGCGCGGCAGGCAAGCTCAGAAGGCAAGCTATTATCAAGCTGCCGGATCTTTGCTTAGGGGTGGCACCCAAATTGCCACGATGGGAGATTAAGCGTGAGAGTACCGACATATAAAGCGCAGACTCGCCTCACCGAACAGGTTGGCGGTCGCGGCATGGGCGTTCGATACACAGCCGATGATTTTGGCGCTGGCGTGGCTAGGGCCCAGGGTCAGCTTGCACAAAACATTGGCGATGCTGCGCTAATGGTCAATCAAAGCCGAAAAATAGCCGATGAAAAGCAAAGAATTGAGGATGAAAAAGAAGAGCGAATTAATGTTGGGTTAGCCAAAGACAAGGCCGTAAATGAATTTCTTGAAGAGTCTGAAAGCGCAAGAGTAGAGGCTGAAAAGCTGCCAATAGAAGAGCGAGAAGCCTTTTATAACAAAAAAATAGAAGGCTTAAGAACTGGAATTCAAGGCCGGTTTGACGACGAGCAAGACCAAATTGACATTGGCAACAAGATTGATCGAATTGCTTTAGGAAAGCGAATCGGAATTAAGGACAGCATTAGAGTCAAAAAGATTGAAGACTCTATAGCCGAGAATGCCAAGACAGAAAAAAATTACATTAGTGATGCAATTAACGGGCAAGGCGCTGCGTTAGAAGGAACGCTGTCTCAGCTCGAAGAATTGTATGGCGGGATGGTTAAGCGCGGCCTTATGACCGCCCCTGATGCCGAAAAAAGAAAGGCCGAAGTAAGAGAAAAAATCCTTTTTGAACGCGAAGTAAACGTAGCAAATGGAATCAACGATCCTGTCAAGGCTCAGGAGTTCATCACCCGCATTGAAGCAGATGAGCGCTTTGACCCAACGGTGCGTCGTCGATTGGCCGCTATGGTTTCTGGAATTCTTGCTGGCAAAGAGTCCGACCTAAAGGCTCACAAGTCTCAGTTTACTGATGATATTGCATCGCTTAATGATGTTGTGAGCGCTGGCGTACCTATACCTGAGAGCGATATTGAAAGCATCATGCAGGCTGGCTTCATGCTGGATGAGGTGACCGGCGATACTAAATACTCCAGAGATGCGCAACAGATATTTGAAGCAAACGAAAATACAAAGATATTTGCTCAAAACACATCCATAGATGCTATTGATGCAGTGATAAAACAGGCAAAGGATCAGGCAAGAGGTGAATTCGTAAACATTGAGGAGCGAGGCTACTCTGCCGCAAGGGTAACCCAGGGAGAGGCCTTTAAGGCAGAAATGCAGTCTGCTTACGTGAAGGGTAATGGCTTAGATTTTTTGCAGAAGGTTAGCCCAAGTGATGTGCAGGCATTTGATTTTGCTGACTTTTCTGGATCTCTTGCAAGACGGCAAACTGAGATGCGCAATTTGAACGGCAAGGTTGGCTACGACGAATTTACTAATAAGCCGCTTTATGAGCAAAAGTTTTTTACAGAAGAAGAGGCTGTCCGAATAGGTCAATTGATATCAAATGCAGATCCAGAATCTCTTGCATCTTATGCAGTAGCTTTCCAGCAGGCAGGTAGAAACAACCCGCAGATTTGGGAGCAGATTGCTGGCACTGGCATAGACGGACAGATTTTTTCTATGGCTGGCGCTATAGGCAGGAGCGGCGTTGCTGAAACTATATTCAAAGGACGCTTGATGATTAAGGCCGACCCGTCAGTTAAGCCTTTGCCGTCTGACTACTTGTATGAGTATGAGCAGATTGTTGACGACACTTATATGCGGCCTGGCACAAGTGGCGAGACTAACGCTACGGTCAAAAATGCCGTTATTTCTTATTACGTTGGCTCGGGTGGCAGCAAAACAGAGTTTGACGAGGAATTATTTCAGCACTCAATAGACGCTGTAACTGGCGGGATCGGGACAATTAACGGCCACAAGCTAGAGCTACCACCTGACGTAAATGAAGATTTATTTCAAATCTTAATCGACGAAATGACCCCAGATATGCTGCGAGAAAAGTTTGCGCCTAACGGATTCGGTCATTTAAATCTGTCTGATGAAAGGGCTATTGAGAAAATCCAGCAGGGCCGAATCATCAGCTTGAGGTCTGGCCGCTATGGGGTAGTCGATGCAAAGTCTGGCCTACCACTACTGGATGTTCTTGCAGAAGACGGTACTAAGCAGCCATTTGAGTTCAAAATCGATCCTAAATTACAGATATACCTTAAATCAAAGGGTGTTGGCATATTCCTACCGGCCTCTCAAAAGATGTATAGAAACCCAATGACTGGGCAGAGATACTCAAGGTAGCCGGGGGTTATATGCCATTTGTATCTGAAAAGGACAACAAAGGATTTGATCGAGTATATGGCACCCCTGTCACGCCATACGAAGATCCACTAAATCCAACCTTTGGTGAGGTGGTAAGCTCAGGGTTTGGGTCTGTTGTTGATGAAGATCTTACTATATCCAGATTCCTTAACCAGCAATTTAGAAATGAGCGCCTAAAAAGAACAGAAGACCTTATACGGCAAGGCGCTATAAACAGAGAGCGCTATCAAGATCAAAGCGGCCTTTTTGACTTTAACCGACTGCATAGAGATTTGCGCGGCACCGATTACGATGGCCTTATCGACGCCGACTATCAGGTAAGGGAAAAGCGCAATGAGATGCTAAAAAAGCGCAGAGAGGGCAGAGACGCCATTCTTGCTGAAGGCTCTGGTTTAGCTCAGTTTATAGGTATGGGTGGGGCATATATGTTTGCCGAGCCAGTCAGCCTACTCACGTTACCTATCGGCACTGTGACTGCGGCGCACAAAGGCCTCACTGTAACTGCAACTGCTCTTAATACGGCAAAAAACACAGCAGCCTTAAATGCCGCTAGCGAACTGGCAATACAGCCGTTTGTTTATGCCCACAAAGAAGATATTGAATCTCCATACTCATACCTAGACTCAATAGCTGCAGTTACGTTTGCAGCCACCGGAGGGGCAGCTCTTGGCGGTGTGGCTGGCGGTATTGCTGGCTATTTCAGGTCAGTAAAAGACCGCGCAAGCCTTGCAAGGCTTGGTGTAGAGCGTAACGCCAAAGGTGAAATTAACATTAACACTTTGCCTCTCGATAAAGGCAAAGAAAGCAAAGTGTTGGCTCTGCGGATCATGGAGGCTGAAGAGCAAAGCCCTACGGGCAGAATATCTGATAAAGAAGCGATGGAGGTAATCCAGGATTACTACAACCCAATTGCAGATCTTCCAGATAATTTGCAAAAAGCTATGCTGTGGGCGCAAGAGCAGGGAGAAAGCTTTACGACTAGCGGCCTGCAAAAGCATTTACGCATAGGGTACAACCCAACACGGCAGGTCATTGACGACCTAAAAGGCATGGGCTTGCTTGCTGAAGACGATGCTGCAAATGTCTTCGTTACCAAGGCGGGTCGGGCGGCAGAGCCTGACATGGCCGCTAGGGCGCTTGATGATGTCGCAGACTATGTTGACGATGCAAACTCAAAAAAGCCAAAGTCACCAGCTAGGCTTATTGACGACCAAAATTCTGAGGTCATTCAATACAAAAAGTCTTACGAAATTGCTCGGGATGATGCAAAAACTGCTTTAGTTGCAGAACGCGACAAGCTTGAAAAGTCAGCTAAATGGAAAAACATTATAGGGGGCAAAAAGGGCTTTGGCGGCCTCAACAAAAAGGCCTGGGCAGCGGAAGGCATAGATCCCGCTACATGGAAAGGCACTACTAAAAAAGTAAAAAGCAAAAAAGACCCAAGCAAGCTTGTTGACCGGGCGGTTCCACCTTCTGATTTTCCTCCTGGCTTTTGGAGGGCTGGCGATGAAGGCCTAACCCCTGACGGGCTGATGGAGATGCTCAGAGATCGGCAAGATCTAGGCTTTGTTTACGAAAGGTTTGACGATGTTACAGGCGTTGGCGCAAATGAAGCAATGCAGCTTGTAGAAAGCATTGTAGAAAACCCAAATCGCTATGTAGATGACATTGTACAAAACCAAATTGATGACATTGATATGCGCATTGACGAGCTTGATCGTCTGTCTGACGATGAGCTAAAGGCGTTTTTTAGCAAAAACTCTGAAGAGGTTATGCGAGAGGACATCGAGTTAATAAAAGAGTATGAGGAAGGCAGGCGCTCTGCTATGGAGCCTGCAATTAAATCTGAAGACTTTTTGCCGCCAGAATACTCGGGGTCTCCTGCCGCTACGCTGTCTGCTAGAGAGCGAGAATTACTCGAAAACGCAGGTTACGCTGATGACCTTGATGAAGCTATGGCGCAATACCAGGCTCTTGCAGAAGATAAGCGTATCTATACAGTAGACGGGGAAGAGGTCGACTTTGACCAAATTATAAAAGGCTTAGATGAACAGCTAGAAGAAAGTAGCGCGCTACGGAGGTGTGTGTACGGTGAGTGATTTTGCAACTTGCATACCAAAGGTGGCAAGCAAGCTTCCAAAAGAAGTGCGGCAGCGCCTTACCGCGTCTAATGACCCGAATAGGCTACTTGATGAATATGTAGTAACGGTTTCTATTCAAAAAAAAGAAGCGGCGCTTCAGGCGGTAAGGCTAGCTGAGGCAATGGATAAAATCGACTCACACCCCAAAGGTTTTCTTGAAGGCTTGCTGTCCTTAATGGCCAAGGATAGGACTGGCAGAAGCGCATACAACAACGTCGACAAGGCGGCTGAGTATTATCGAGGTGTCTTGCATTCTCGTAACGCAGATATGCTTGAGAAAATGCGCACTAAGCTTTTTGGTGTACTGCAAGATAAGGCAGGTCTTGAGAAGTTTGTTAAAGCCGTATATGGGGCAACGACAGACGACGCCTCTATTAACACAATGGCAAAAGACTGGCTTGAAACGGTAGAGCTGGCGCGGCGAATGAAAAACAAAGCCGGCGCAAGCATTAACAAAAACGAGCGCTTTCTGTTTCCTCAGAATCACAACGACCGAGCGATTAAAAAGGTTGGCTTAGAAACCTGGAAAAACAACATCCGCCCGATGCTAGATAGGGCCAGGATGCTGGACGATAACGGCAAAGAGCTTACAGAAGAGGCTTTTGAAGATTTGCTTAATTATGTCTTTGAGAGCATTACTACTCACGGACTTAACAAGGTAAAAGATTTAACAGTGCCGAGATTGGGAAAAAAATTGTCTCGTCGCGGGTCTGAACGTCGCATTCTGTACTTTAAAGACGCTGAAAGCTGGATTGCTTACAACAAGACCTACGGCAAGGGAGACATCTTTACCACTCTTACTGACTGGCTTGATAGCCAGGCGCATGACACGGCGCTACTTGAAATCATGGGGCCAAATCCCAACGAAACATTTGCTGTATTGATGGGAATGGCTGAAAAGAGAGGCGTTGGCAGTGCCGGTCGAGCGCTTGCAAAATCCGTGTTTAGTGTTGTGTCAGGCAAAACAAACAACATTGAGCATCACGCCCTTGCCGATGGTATGCAGGCATTTCGTAATATTATTACTTCAGCTTTTTTAGGAAAGGCGTTTCTTTCTGCAACATCAGACACCTCATTTACAGCAATTACTGCCAAATACAACGGCCTTAGCCCGGTGCGCACATTTGGTCGATTGCTAAAACAACTAAACCCTGCAAGCACAAAGGACCAAAAGGCAGCCGTGCGCATTGGGCTGATAGCAGATTCTTGGGTTGGCATAAGTCACGCGGCTAACAAATACGCTGATATTTACGGAACCGGAGCTACAGCTAAAATATCAGAGTTTATAATGCGCGCCTCGCTGCTTAAGCCTTGGACTGACTCTGGGCGCAAAGCTTTTGGCATGGAATTTTCGGGAGTGCTTGCTGACAACTTTGGCACGCAATACAACAAACTAGACCCACTGCTCCGCAGAGCGTTTGATACTTATGGAATAACGGCATCTGACTGGAACACCTTCAGAAAACCAAAAAAGTTTGTTAACAAAGGCGCAGAGTTTGCAGACTTTACCCAGAACGGCGGAAAAAAATTCCACCAAATGGTTATGAGCGAAACTGATTTTGCAGTGCCTACGCCCGATGCAATGGTTAGAGCAATTACAACCGGAGGGTACGCAAGAGGCACGGGGGCCGGTGAGGCGTGGCGCTCTGCATTTCAAATCAAATCCTTCCCGATTACGATTGCAATGACGCATTTTTATCGCTTTGCAAACCAATCAACAATGGCCGATAAAGCGGCTTATGGCGGACAGCTTCTTGTTGCTACGACTGTTATGGGTGGCTTGGCGCTTCAGGCAAAAGATATTGCTGCTGGAAGAGATCCCAGGCCCATAAACACCCCTGAGTTTTTTGGTGCAGCGCTTGTCCAGGGCGGCGGCATAAGTTTGGTTGGCGACTTTATGTATTCTGACTACAACAGATACGGGAATAGCTTTGGCAAGACTTTGGTTGGACCGATAGGAGACTTTGCTACCGACGTAGGGAAGTTAACTCTTGGCAATATACAAGAGCTTATTCCGCTAGCTAGAGGTGAAATTGACGAAACTCATGCTACAAGAGAAATGATTGAGTTTACTGAAAAGTATTTTCCTAGCACCTGGCAGGTGCATTTATTTAAACAAGCATTTTTCAACCAGCTAGAAATGGCTGCAGATCCAAAAGCTGCAAGGCGATATAGGACTTTGATGAAAAAGCGGAAGCAAGAGTATAATCAGGAATATTGGTGGCGCCCAGACACAAAACTTACCGATGTAATTGCTGGAAAGGCGGACATACGCGCTCCTGAGTTTGAGGGGATTATTGAGGATTAACCAATGACAGTATCAAGCAGCACAAATTTAAATAGTTATTCGGGAAATGGCAGCACTACTGTCTTTGCATACGGCTTTAAGATCTTTGCTAATGCTGACTTGCGCGTCATTTTAAAGAACAACACTACGGGTGTCGAAACAGTGCAAAGCCTGACGACCCACTACACAGTCAGTAATGCAGGCTCGGACTCGGGCGGCAATGTGACGTTTGGCACTGCGCCCGCCTCTGGCAACACTGTTATTATTCGTCGCAATCTGGCGTACACACAGACTACTGACTACGTTGAGAATGATGCATTCCCTGCCAACGCTCATGAAGATGCGCTTGACAGGCTGACCATGCTCAGCCAGCAAAACGAGTCCACTCTCGATGTCTCAATACAGTTCCCAGAGGGTGATTTAGGGTCTGGTCTAGAGAACAAGACGCCATCAGCTGTTGATAGAGCAAACAAGCTGCTTGGCTTTGACTCTACTGGCGCAGTAACTACAGCGGTAGTTGCGGCAGATGCGCAGACCATTGCGGATATTGCGGCTGATATTACTACTCTGGCGCACATCGAAGATGGCACAGACGCGACTGATGCGATCACCAACGTCAATACCATCAGGGCAGACGTGTCTACTGTATCGAGCGTATCGTCTGACGTATCAACCGTAGCCAACAACACAAGCAACATTGACACTGTAGCCACTGATTTGAGTGGAGCTGATAACATCGGCACAGTCGCGGGGTCTATCGCCAACGTCAACGCGACAGGGTCCAACATCTCTAATGTTAACTCTGTGGCAGGTAACGCCACCAATATCAACACAGTTGCGGCTGACCTAACTGGCGATGATGACATTGGAACCGTTGCAGACGGTCTTAGTCCATACGTAAAGCCAGTTGCGCTTACTATTGACGATGTGACTACAGTTGCAGGCATTGCGTCTGATGTGACTGCCGTGGCGAATAACAACTCCAACATCACGTCTGTTGCTAACAACGAAGCAAACATTAACGCAGCAAGCGGTCATGCAACTACTGCATCGACAAAGGCATCTGAGGCATCTACATCTGCGACAGAGGCTGCAACATCTGAAACCAACGCGGCTACCTCTGCGACTAATGCGGCTACTTCAGCAACCAATGCGGCTACTTCAGAAACAAACGCGGCGGCTAGTGCC
>VMHT01049888.1_pt1 | contig 11860 bp, 9 predicted proteins | sample 4693611 | NCBI WGS metagenome assembly VMHT01 (sample SAMN12280063, study PRJNA550983) | marine metagenome | isolation source: seawater sampled from same location over 5 years 0.02-0.2 micron viral filtrate | place: USA: collected off the coast of southern California halfway between the port... ...
TCACCGAAGTCAGCATTCAACAAGCGGCTGTCTTCGTCACGCATAACTTCCATCATGATTGGGTCAATTACCAACCAGCGACCTTGTGAGTCTACTTGCTGTTGATCCAACAAACGGGCCATACGTGAAACCAACATAGCTGGTGAAATAGTAGCTGTTGGCAGTGCAGTAGCACCTGGCAAACGTGCGGCAACTGGAATTGAGTGATCAGCAGCACTTGTAGTAGTGATGTTACCGAAGTCACCTTTTTTCAGTTTGTTAGCTGCAAGCAGTTCGTCTGAACCAGCAGCAGTGTTTGCTTTAGTACCGTTTACAACGTTGTTTACGGTGTTGGCATTACCATGCAAAGCTGATTGCTTGTAGCCAGCCAAATAACCAAGAACTTCTTGGTCGTGCTGGTCAGCCAAACGATAAGCTGCACGATTGGTTGCAAGATCCATAAAATTGACGTGACTATGAGCCTCCTCGATGTCGTCCATTTTGAACGCAAAGTAGTTAGCTTTATCTACAACCAGTGAAAAATCTGCGTCAGCCAAATCTTGTGCTGCAACAGTTTCGCCACGAGTGTAAGCACTCACTGAAATTTCAGGTTCTTTAATGATACGCACTGTATCACCTTGATTAGCGATCTCTCCAAAATAATCAGAGTTAGTAATGTCGCCACATACAGTAGACTTGCGGAAAGCAAGTTGTACTTTTTTAGAGTAGATTACACTTGAAAAGTTTCCGTTTGGAAGGTTAGTGTATCCACTTGCGGATGCAAAAGCCATGATAAATCCTCCATGATATTTGGCTTAATAAATAAAACCCACACAAGGTGCTTAAGGTTAATCGAGTTATGTGTGAGTTTCGGGATACAAAGCTTAAACACCTATAAAGAGGCTGATTTTTTTTAGGGTGCGTATTGTATCCAGTCGGCCAACCAGATATTTAACGGGCCTATACTTAATCAGGTAGTTCTTATTTTGTTTAGACTTTATGTAGTAAGGTTTGGGAAAGGTTTATAGTATAAGAGGTAGTCTAAAAAGAGGCTCTTAAAACTATACGTACTTAGTTATATGTACAAGAAAGGATTTGTCAACACCTATCGTGCACTACCACTAAGATCATACACGAATTTCCCTGTTCGCATAGCCTTAGTAATTTCTGCTTCACGAGATTCAAACTCTCTGGCTGACATCTTAGCAACCTCTGACTCTCTAATCATGGAGCCAGCTTCAGTAGGATCAACTTTAGTTCTTGAACCTTTGCCAATAGTTTTGGCTGCTGCCTTAGTCTTAGCCTTTTTAGCTTGAGGAGTCTCTCCGCTATCAATCTTATAGAGATCAATCACTCTAACCACTGAGTCAGGATCGTCCATGTTTTCATATAAGGCATCACGCACCCATTTCGGTTGTGCTTCTGCCCAAGAGTGAAACTCGTCTGATTCTCTTAGCTTATCAAAGTCAGGATGAGATTCTCTAATCTTACTCTCAGCTGTCTTACGCTCTGCCTCATACTGTATTTCATCTAACTGAGACAACCTATCTTCAGCTTTCTTAAACATCTCTTGAGCTTTTTTAGCAGCGATAGTCTCAACGATACCAGCTACGTCAGGATATTCTTTAGCCCAATTCTCAATGTCTTCATCTGACTTTGGTGGAACGATAGACTCTTTACGCATTCTATCTTCAAAGCTACTAAACTTTTCTTCCCACTCTTTTTCTTTTTGCTGCATATGGCGGCGTAGGTCACCATAGCGTTTCTTAAAAGACTTTTCCTCAGAGCTTAGGTCTGAGTCATCTTCTTGTGCTTCAACTTCAATGTTGGCTTCTTCTTGTTGGGTATCACCCGTGGTCTGTACTTCGGTTGCCTCAAGTCCCTCGCCATCGGATTCCTCTTCGACGGTTTCACCTCTGGCCTCCGCTTCTAGTTTAGCAATCTCTTTTTCTTCGTCTTGTATACGTTTACGTTTAAGTTCGTAGTTATAACCTCGATCAACAAAACCTGCTGTCTTTGGGCTTTCTACTTGTGTTAGTTCAGGCATATCTTTCTCCTTATGTTGGGGCCAGCGGAATGCTGGGTAGCCTTATCTTTCTTTGGAATGCCTAGGGGTTTAACGTGATCCTAAGCCAGCACGTTTCATTTGGGGTTGTTCTGTATCTGGTTGTTGTACTGGGGCTGCTTCTACTGGAACATCCCTAGGAAAAAGACCTTGCATCTCAGGGAAGAGTTTACCTAAAGCATCTCCTATAGGTGTCTCAGGTACTCTTCTAAGAACTGATTTATCTTCCTCAGGTAAATTTAAAAACCTATTCAGAACTACTTCTTTGTATTCTTCAATACCTTCCATTACTTGATCCAATCTTTTTCTAGTCTATTAACCATTGCCTTGTAGGTAGTATAAGCGTTAGCAAGCATATCCTTTTTGATATACTCAACAGACTTATCAACCTGAGATCCAATCCAGTCCCAGTCTTTATGATCAGATGGAATAGATGCAACAATCTGAGGAGCTACTCTGTAATACTTTTCTACCTCTTCTGGTATACCTACTAAGTAAGTATCTCTAAAGTTTCTTAGGGTAGTCAATGTCGGTCCATTATCCGCTTCACCTCTACGTTCAACGATGGCTGTAGTTAGGAAGCAACTACCGCTATCTGAAGCCTCATTAGCATTGTCTGTATTAGAACTATCTCCAGCAGCCGACTCATTAGCCCGTCTGTTAGCTGTAGCTACGTAGTGATCTGTTAGGGCAGGGTTAGCCGCTAGAGATTCTTTTTCTCTATCTGACAAGTGATTAGTTACGTTAGCACTTGTGTTAGGATTAGTCTTATCTAGTCGAGTAGACTTGTCATTACTTGTAGAAGGTTTTGCAGCAGGCTTTGCTGCGGGTTTTGCTGCAGGCTTTGCTGCAGGCTTTGCTGTAGGCCTTGCCTTAGGTCTAACTGTTGTTGCCCCTGGTTTAAATACGTTTACTGTCTCACCCTTATCACTGGTTGAAGTTCCCACAAGAGTACCGCCTAAGTCTTCACCTCTGATTGGACCTTCTCTTACAATAGCACCGTCATCTCTAACAGTGGCACCCCTATACCCTGGGCTTTCTGATATAATGTACTCGTTGACGTTTTCTTTACCTTTATCACTTAAGTCTTCGAAGTAAATAACAGCATCATCAGGCGCATCTATACTTGTAGCAGCTTCAACAGCGTTATTAAATCTTCTAGTACCTTTAGCTACGTACTCGTCAAGTGTGTCAACAACCCCTGGGGCATTCTTAATAAAGTTGTCTATTTCAGTTTGGATAGCTGTAGCATCCTCGTCTTTACCTAAGAACTCAGCCATCTGTAGGTTTGCTTGGGCCTTAGAAACAGCAGTAAGTTGTCCTGCAGCATTAGCCATACCAAGACCAAGACCTAAGAATGGATTAATAGCAGAGGCTACAATTCCAGCGCCTTGAGGTATTTTAGTTGCATTTTCTAGTGCATCCTTAGCCCCTTGAAGAGGATCTTTTAGATTGACACCACTGTCCTCGTATAGAGCTTGAACACCTTCAGGAGTATTGGGATCTACCTTTGTTCTAATGTCTATGTCATCAGTTTGATCTTTGTCATCACTTGTTGCAACACCCTCAGTAGTTACCTCTGGTGCTGCCTCTTCTACACCAAAGTTAAGTTTAGTTCTGTTCTCTGGGGTATCTTCAAGGAACTCACCAAAGTCAGCTGGAACAGTACTAATCGGTCTACCATTCAAGATAAGGACGGATATTCTTCTGCCATCCTTGTGGATGTAAAAGGTTGTCTTCATACCACTTTCACCAGTAGGTGTCGCATCTGGTGTAGTAGTTGTCGTTGTTGAAACAGGAATAGCTGTTGTTGGAGCTTGTTCCATAGTTGTGTCTAATCCATAGATCTTATTTGGATCTGTAGCAGTCGGTGTGCTTACCTGTGGTACTTGAGGTGTAGTAGGTGGCGTTGGGGCTGCTGAGACAGGATTTCCGAATGGATCTAACTGCTGGCCTTTGTAAGTTGTTCCTACAGAAACACCTTCAGCTGCTTTAAGAGGTTCTTTGTACATCATAGCTTGCTGCTGGTACGGATCAGTAGGAGCCATCTGTTGACCTACCATACCACCCATAGCCATACCAGTCGGTTCTTCTGCTGACATAACTTCTTGAAGTAAAGCCATCTCGTCATCTGTTAGTTCATCATCATCTGGAATTGTCTCACCACCTATACGACCATTGACTTCCATCTGAGCAAGGTCAGTCTTAGCCTGAGAACGTAAGTCTTCGAAGAACTTAACACCATAGTATCGAGTAACGTCAGCAGGAACTACATACTCACCTTCGGACAGCATAGCTGGGATATCATCTCGTACTTCTTTAGGTGTTGATCCTGGTGGTACTTCATTCCCTGATACTGGATCAATTTCGTCTACGCCACCACCGAGAGCATAACCAGCACGGCTAGACTTAAACACTACATCCATTTGATCTTTCATTGCCATACCGCCTTCGTTAAATTTTTGCGCAGAACCCATGCCCTCTGGTGCTGATGCTGTAGCATCTACCTCAATATAGCCGTACAGTGGGTGTTCTTTCTTACCTACTCTAATAGTTCCTATTTGATCACCAAGTGTAACGTCACCTACTGTAGCAGGACGTAGATTTGGCTGAGGTACTTCTTCTTTAATTTTACCTGTCTTTTTATTTTTACGTTTAGCTTTTTGGGTAAGTCTATCCATTCTGACAGGACCAACAAACTGAGTGTCGAGTGTGTAGAAATGCTTACCGTCTTTACCTTTTGTTTCAACAGCAACAATAGGATGATCTAAGAAACGGTCACCCTCATCTGTTATCATTTTAAATCTTTCAGGCTGCAGTAGGTTAGTCCGAATTTCTGGTCCTGTATTACCAGTAGCAGCCTTATAGTTTGCCTTCATGTCAGCTATAGTTAAGGAAGGACCATCATAAAGGTTGGCACGGGCTACAGACTTATTGCTCTGCCCAAATGTTGTTTTCTTTTGAGAGGGGCGAGCAGATACAAATAAGTTTTCAAAGGTTTCATTGCTTACATCTTTAGGAGCACCCTTACCCATCATAATATAATTACCGAACTCAAGGTCTAACTCGATGTCAGCATCTTGAAGCATACCAACAAACCTATCCCCTTTGTAACCTTTCTTAGAGGGGTCAAAGAACTTACCAGGTCCAGGCACAATACTTCCAGCTGTTTCAGCAGACATAGCTCTCCCTAACCTAGGGTCTAAGTCAGCAGCCAAATCCTCTGAGGGACGAAGAATAGCTTCACCTGTTTTTTTAACTTCTTTGCTAGTAGACTTAACTGGAGTCATTACCTCTTCAAAGGTATCTTTCTTTCGGATAGAACCTACACCAAATGCAGAAGTAGTGCTTGTATCGATCTCATACTGAGAAGCTTTATTCTTTAGAGCCTTTAGTCCTTTAGATCCGAACTTAATTGCTAAACCACCAAGGGCTATCATAGCAGCCTCAGTTGCAGCAGACTTCCCAGCCTTATTTAATTCCTCTCGGATGTAGTCATAGTTACGTTCTTCTTCAGGTTTAGTGTACTCATCTATAACATTAACTATGTTACCCCCAGCCTCATAGAAAGGAACTAGAGTTTCACCTGCTTTATCTAGGCCTGCCATAAGTTCTTCTTCAGAAACATTTTCTTTTAGAAAGGAACCAAAGCCACTAAAATCAAACGCACCTTCTCCTCTAAAACCAGGTCTACGAGAAAAGGAACTAGTCTTCTTTAAGGGTGGCGTAGCTAGAGTAGTATCTTTCTTTTCAGTTTCAGTAGGGTTAATTGATGGAGCCGAAAAGTTTAAGTCACCCATCTGATTTGATAAACCAAAAGTATCTTCTGACACCATACCCCCTTCGTTGAAACCTAACTTAATTTTAATCTTATCTAAAAAGGATTCTTTATAAGAAGGTGCTTGAGGTGGCTCTCCTGACTCAGTAAGTATATCTTGAGCAGCTTCCATTAACTTTATATAAGGCTCATACTTTTTAACTAAAAATTTTGACCTGTCTTCGGGTTTCTTTTTTATTAATTTTTGAAACTCTTTTATTCTATTTAAATCTACTTTGTCTAAGTCAGAAGCAGGGTCTTCCCCTCTAAGAATAGAATTAGCTACATCATCAAACATCTCTGTAGTGCCTTCATGTGATTCTCCAGAAGCACCTATCAAAGCATTGAAAGCTCTCTTTCCGTATTTTTCTTGAAACTTTCTTTGACCAGCTAATGGCCCACCTGGGTCATTGTTTATTTCTTCAAAGATTCTATCAAAGCCTCTATGAGACATTTCATGTGACCAAGTACGGGGGTTAGCTGTATCAACGTCTGTTACAATAGAGTCAGGGGTTGTTGCTGAGGCAACCTCACTGGGAACACCCTCTGCTTTTAGCAATGAGGTAGCTCTTTTTTGGGATATACTAGACGGAACATAAAAGGCGTTATCCTTTATATCCAGACCAACTATTTTTTCTGAAAAACCTTCGGGTACTGTAAGGTTAGTTACTTTATCTCTTTCGTACCCCTTAAAACCTAAGCGAGCAATAGGATTCCAAGACATAGATGGATCAAACTCTGCCCTAGATTCTACGGTAGCTAGGCTGTATTGTCTTTCTGGATCACTGATTCTACGTCTAGGTGTTATAGACGTTTCAGGAGCAGAAGATTTCTTTTCCCCTAATCCCTTTGGTCTAGGTTTTGGTCTTAAGGATTTTTTAGGAGCCGCCATTTACTTTATCCCTCAAGCGAGTCAAAGATCGTAGAGCACGTACTTCACCTTGAAGTCTGTATAGTTCCTCTACTTCTGTTCGTTGTTCTAGCTGTTTGTAAGCAAACTGAATGCGAACCTCTAACTCTTCTAGCATCGCATCCCAAGAGTCTTTGTTATTAACTACTAACTTTAAGTTCATGCAGCACCTTGCTGCCCTGTATTACCTGAGAAGCCCTGTTCTCCTGGCTGAGGCGCTGTACCAGTTCCTATGTTACCACCCCCTGCTCCAGAAGTATCCTGTACTCTAGGGGCTGCTCCCGCTCCCTGAGGGCCACCCTGAGGTGAGGGTACACCTTGCTGAGGTTTTGCTTCAGGATTTTGAGCTTGGAACTCTTTTAGAAGTTCTGCTTGTAGTCTAGCATCAGCCATCGAGTTGACTACCTTATCGGGATCAAGATCCATAGACTTAGCAATCTCTCTGATAATGTAATCCATCTTAGAGAACGGAGCTAAAGTTGGATTCTGAGTAATCTGTAAGAACTGAAGTAAACGCTGGCTGCGAACTTCATTAGCCATTAAGCTTTCAGTACCTTGTGCTTTAACTTCTAAATCACCTTTAATCTCTTGATCAAAATCAAACTGCATATTAAAGTTAAAGAAAGCTTTACCCAATGGAGAAAGTAAGTAATCGTCTACGTTCTTAACCACATTACGAATAGAACCATTAGCAGCAGACATAAGCATACTAATACCGCTTGCAGTCCTACCAACACCGCTAACCCCTGTTTGACCATGTGCAAAAGACGGGAACCCTGTTGATTCATCTGCTAATACCCTCGCCTTATCGAAGAGTTGCATGTTCTCATTAGATACATTGGGAAACTTGGTCCCAAAGATTCCTTGACCAGGTGCCCCTCCCTGCCTCCTAAACACCTTGCCAGGGTACACGGAGAGGTCTTGCCCTGGGACGAGATTTGTCTCGTCAACCTCGATGATAAGATTGCCAGATAAGGCGGCATTGTCAACTGCCATTCTCATAAAGCCATTCATCAAAGTCTGCGTATCGTCCATATTCTCAGCAATACCTACACCAAAGAAGCTGTAAGGATTAACTTCGTAAGGTACAGCGTAGTAAGGAATGTAAGAAGGTGTAAATGGATTAAGAACTAAACGGAGAACCTGCCCATTGCAGATCCATACGTTTACAGAGACTTGATCCACATCTTCCATATCTTCTGGGATGTCTACGTTTTGATCCTTTAGAATCTCAGTATCCATGTAACCCCAGAACTCTAAGACTTCAAAGCGTTCACTGCGTGACTCCTGCTCATCATCGTCCATAGCTTGTTCCCACCACTCTTTAGTGTAGGATTCACCCATAGAGATTGCTGTATCAATAGAGTTTGTGCGGAAGAAAGGTCTGTTCTTAAGTGCTCTGAGTTGAGTGCGAGACATCTTGTGACGCTCGATGATATACTCTGCGTCATCCATGTTAGATGCATCAGGATCTGGATAGAAGTTCCATATAGAAACAGAGGAGCACTTAGGTACAGTCTTAATAAGAGGTGAGTAGTCTCCTTCTTCAGACCAGTTGGGGTACTCTTTGTCTACAGCAAACGGACCTTTCATAATGCCTGTACCAAACAGAGCACACTCAAAGGCTGCTGTACGTAGTTCTTTTCTAGCGTTTGATTCCTCTAGTTGATCATGGATCTTCTTCTCCATTTTCTTAGCGGAAATCATAGCTGGATGAAAAGTAATTTGAGTAGGTGACTCAGCTTCACCTTCCATAAGGTTTTCTTCTACGGGTGCTAGTTTTTCTTTTAGTCCAGCTAGTCTTTCTCTAAAATCTACAAGAGTTTCACCTGGCTCTAAGGTTGGAACGCCTTGATCCTCAGGGGCTTGTTGCTCATTCATTTTCTTAACAGAGTCTTCTGTCTCAAGACGAACAGCTTCTGTTACACCATCGGGTAAGATAGTGGGGTCAATACTAATAGGAAACTTGTTAGCTCCAAAAAGAACTTCTACAATCTGACCGTAAGCAGCTAGAACTTTAGTCTTTGTGACTTTAACAAACACTCTAGACTTTTCAGTAGAAGTAAACTGGACATCTGGTCCATACAGACCCCTGTAGTTTCTATAAGCTCTAATCCAGCGTTGCTCTTCTCCATTTCGAGCAGTCTCAGCTTTACTAAAACGTTGTTGGATATAACCTACAATAGTACCTACTAGAGGATCACTAGTATCATTCTCTTCGGTATCCTCAATGTAAGATACTTCAGCATCTTCCATATAGACTTCTTCAGCTAAGATGTCATCTTCTTCCATAAGTATTCCTTAATATCCAAACGTTGAGTCTGCTGCCTGAAAGCCTGTACGTTGTGAGCTAGAGTCAAAGTCAAACAAGTTACTTCTAGGTCTTGTCATAATCCCATACCGTAATGCATCGTATACGTGATCTTCTGCTTTTGTGTCTACATCTTCAGGGTTGTTTTTATCTATGGGCAAGGCGGGTAGTTGAGCTATCGTATTGTAGCAAGTACTAAAGAAAACTAATCGAGGCTCTTCAGTAAACTCATCTACCTGCAGTCTTCTGTGTAGTTCGTTTTTACCTGCTATACGAGAACCTTTAGATCTATCTGCTGGTCTCCACCTACAACCTTTAACTATCATTTGTTCAGCCAGTGATGGCCCAGTGTCACCACGCTTATGCCATAAAGAACTATCCAGAACACCATATCTTATTTTCTCATCTGATTCAAGGTCTAATACCATATCAGCTAAATCAGTTGCTAGTACTTTAGATACGTAAAGTTCCCGATAGACTATAAGCTGTTCATCTGGGGCAACAGCAAACCAAACAACAGCACTGTAAGATCCGTATCCGTAGTCAGCTGCTCTAAACCTAGGCCAGCTTTGAGGTATCTCATAAGGTTCTACCACATGTACTTTACGAGTAAATTCAGGAAAAGCGGCCCCTTCATTAATGTCCCAGTCTCCCTCAAGCAACTGCCTTCTTTGGTGCTCAGGCAGAGAGAGTAGGTTGGCTTCGTACATCCCGTCATCAGACAGGTAAGGATTATCAAACAAAGTCGCAGGGATAAACTTTCTCTTAAATAGAGGGTCACCTTCCCTGCTATGTCCTTTAGGCCAACAGATAGTTTCTCCATCTTGATCTGTAGCCCAAAATGCACGATTAGGAGTACCTGGATCAATAAAGGTTCTTTTAACCCATTGATGACCTGGACCCCCTGGGTTACTCGTAGCCCTCATGTATAAGGGTAACCCCGAAGCTTTTGTAGTACGTAGCCTTGAACGCATGTAATTCCAGGAATAGTCTGAAGGCCACTGCGTAAGTTCGTCGAAGCCAATCCAGTTAAAGGCCTGACCTTGGTATCTCATAACGTCATCGTCACGGTCTAGGTAAGACATCCAGAGAGTTGCACCACTAGGAGCTACCCAAGTCTTATCTCGTTCCATAAACTTAATACCTGGTATAGCCCTTGGGTATAGCTGCTTAGACACTGAGATAAGTTCTCTTAATTCTTCTGTGCTTCTCCGTACAATTAACATCCTAGCATTAGGGTTGTTTAAGTATCGCACTGGATCAGCTACTAGACTATACGACTTACCACCACCAGCGGCACCACCGTAAAGTACTTCTTGTTCTGTAGCAGCTAAGAAGTTTGTTTGAGGACCAGGGTTAGGCTCAAAGATAATATCTTGCTTAACTTGCTCTAAGTCTGCATCAGCTGGCTTCGGAACTGCTGGGGTCTGACTCACTGTCTCCAAAGATTCTTTTGGCAGCTCTACCACCAATTCTTTCTTTTTCGATTTTCTCCGCTTTCCTTGCCGCTTCTTTATACTTTTTGGCATACTTCCTATAGCTAGAGGAAGCTCGTCTGCGCTTTTCTTCGATCCTGACACGTTTGTCTAACCCTACATGTGATATATACCTACCTGACTGTTGAGATAACCACTTAGCTACTTGCCTTAGGCTGTACTCTCGTAGGAATAGTTTTGCTTTTTCTAAAAGTTCTAATTCTTCTGGTAAGGGTATTAGTAAATCAGGATCTTCTTCATCCTGTTTGTATCCAAAGGGTACATGTCTTCCAACTCGTATAATCGGATACCACTCTCCGCTTTCTCCTCGTAGTGGTATCTGCCAGTCTATCTTAGCTGGGTACTTTGCTTCAGACGCTCTAGCAGTTTTAATCTTCGGCATCACTATCTTTTGATGGTAAAATAAATAGAGGCTCGGATGCTTTAACCTCTATCTTGTCTGTCTTAGTAAAACCTGCTCGATCTAAAATGTCCTTAGCTGCTGTCATTTTTTCTTTGACACCTAGATCTGTTGGATCAGCCATTACACTAAACATAGTATACGCAGCCTTGGTGGATGACTGAGCAATAAATTTTTTAGTTCTCTCAACAATCTCATCTTCAATAGCTCCTACAACCTGTGCTGTAGCTACACCTTCGGCGTATCCTGCAAGCTTTTTAGCTTTAACAGGATCACCTCTGGCTTCATCAAACAGAACATCTAAGAACTTCTGTTGTTTTTCAGTTAGCTGTCTTGCCATAAACAAGTCCTTTGTAGTCTTACTGGTTTTGACCAAAGACCTTATTGTAAATCTCACCACGGGAAATACCCATATCGTGAAGGTCTTTGTCTTTGAGGTTCATAAGAACCCAGTAGTCTGCTCTACGTTGCTGATGCTCTTGAAAGCGTGTTAGTAAGTTTCTAAACATATTTCTAAATCTCCAGTTAATTTGTGCGTGTTGGCTAGGATACCAACTGGAGACTAGTTATATACGAATAGTTATATCATACTATAGATAAGATTGCAACCCCGTTATGCATTAACTGCGGTTCGGGTCAAAGTACTCTTCTACAGAAACAAGTACTTCCATAGTATTTGCAGTTTCACCATATACCATAATCTTATCACCTGAGTGTAAGTTAAAGTATCCACCATTAACTAGATTAACTACAGAGTGTCCTGCCATACTAAGTCCATTAGCTATATAATGATACTCGTTATCGTCGGCATGATAGAACTGTACAAACACTTTCTTAGTAGAAGTAGAACTATTACTAATGTGTAGATACCTAGTAATGGCA
>VMHT01192454.1_pt1 | contig 11860 bp, 11 predicted proteins | sample 4693611 | NCBI WGS metagenome assembly VMHT01 (sample SAMN12280063, study PRJNA550983) | marine metagenome | isolation source: seawater sampled from same location over 5 years 0.02-0.2 micron viral filtrate | place: USA: collected off the coast of southern California halfway between the port... ...
GTTTTTTCATATTTCGTTTCCATTTAAAAAAATTGAGTGAAAAATTTGCGATGAGTATTCCAATGTTTTTGCTACTGAACAATACTTTTCCAGAGAGAGACTCACGGCTCTTTTGGCTTTTTCGGGGGGTATTTCCCCCGCTATATGTACCACTACATCTATTTTATGGAACAGGGAAGGCACTTGATCGGGCTCTCGTTGCCCCTCTACTTCAACCCTGAGGTCCTTGGGATTAATTTTTTGTTTTTTTAGGATGGCAATAATGTCTATACTGCTGCATCCGGCAAGGCCCATAAGAAGGAGTTCCATGGGACTGACCCCAGCTACTTTTCCTTCCTTTTTAGAAATGTTGTCCAATACAACCTTATGACCATTTTGATTTTTGACCTCAAAAAGATAATCTTGATTTACTCTATTTAATATTACTTTCATGCTGGTTTGAAGCGATTGTTGTTTATTTAAAAATACCACTTAGAATTTTGGACACTGCAGCGTTTTCAATTAAAAAGGCATCGTGTCCGTGAATAGATTTTATCTCGTGATAAAAAATATTTTTTTTGATTTTTCTACCTCTCTCAAAAGTTTTCTTATCCTCCTCAGCAGTAAAAAAAAGATCACTGTCAATGGCTATAATGTGAATATTCGATGAAATATTTTCAAGTATTTGTTCAAAAGATTTTCCATTTCTCGTAATAGAAATTGACGCCAAAAAAAAGTTCATTGCTTTGTAAGCATCTAAGAGAAATCTTGATTTAAGTTTATCTCCATGATGTAGGAGCCAGCTCTCGACATTGTAAATATTTTTTTCTTTGTTGATTGTTCTTCCAAATCGCGAAGTAAAAGAGGCTGGAGTTCTGTAGGTGAGCATGGCATGTATTCGAGCGTCTTTTAAAGGCTCACTGGAATTTTCTAAAAGTCTTTTTTGCAAAAAAGTATTTGCAATAATCCAATCAGAAGCCTTCCAATCTGCAGCTACAGGAATTAGATTCTCAGTCAACATGGGGTACAGGGCTGCCATCTCCCAGGCAATTCCTCCTCCAATCGATCCGCCAACAATGGCGAATAATTTTGAAATCCCCAACTGTTTAAGACTCAGGTAAAAAATTTCTGCTATGTCTCCAGTATGAAAATCTTCGAAATTTTTGAGAACGTTATCATTAACGCCATTTCCTGGGATATTAAAAGCAATGATGGCATAGTGGTTGGTATCTATGGTGCAACCTGGCCCGACAATTTCACTCCACCACCCCTCGGGACCGGTGACATTGGCGTCACCGGTCAGGGAATGATTAATGAGAACCACAGGAGCCTGATCTATAGCTTGTCCAAATTGCTGATAGTGCAAATCGATTTGCTTATAAACTGCTCCAGCGTCAGTCGTGAAATCCTCAATGGAAATTGTTTTGACCACTGCCATGAAATATTAAATCGACTTTAGTGCCTGATCTAAATCATTTTTCAAATCATCTATGTTTTCAATCCCAACAGACAATCTAACCAAGTCAGCGGAAACACCAGTACTTTTTTGTTCCTCCTCGTTGAGTTGCGAATGTGTGGTACTGGATGGATGGATGATCAATGATTTGGTATCACCAATATTGGCCAATAGTGAAAAAATCTGTGTGGTCTCAGTAACTTTTTTGGCAGCTTCAAAGCCTTTTTTCAATCCAAAAGTTACAATGCCACTATTTCCTTTTGCCAGGTACTCTCCTGCCAATTTTGCATATTTGGAAGTTGCTAAGCCGGGATAGTTCACCCAGCTCACTTCGTCTCTGGCCTCTAGCCATTGCGCGAGCTCAAGTGCATTTTCAGAATGCTTTTGCATTCTTACCTCAAGGGTTTCCAGTCCTTGAATGACTTGAAAGCTATTCAATGGACTGGGTGCACTCCCCAAATCTCTGAGTCCCTCTACCCTTACCCTCGCAATAAAAGCGATTGGACCCAGTGCATCGTGATACTTTAATCCGTGATAGGAAGGCGAAGGCTCTGTAAATTCTGGGAAATTCCCATTAGAATAATCAAATGTACCTGCATCGATGATGACACCGCCAATGGTAGTTCCGTTTCCAGTGATATATTTAGTCAAAGAGTGAATAACAATATTTGCTCCGTGTTCAATTGGATTTAACAAAGCAGGGGTAGCGATGGTATTGTCAACAATCAAAGGCACCTTAGCGGCTTTTGCTTTTGTGCTGATTGATTTTAAATCCAATACATCTAATTTGGGATTACCCAATGACTCTACAAAAAATGCTCTGGTATTGGGCTGAACTGCCTTACTGAAATTTTCAACATCATCTGGATCAACAAATGTGGTGGTGATTCCAAATCGTGGCAGGGTGTTGTTTAACATATTAAAAGTACCCCCATAAAGACTGTTGGACGCTACAATATGATCTCCAGATTTCAATAGGGTCATAAACGTTGTTGCAATGGCAGCTGTACCAGAGGCAGTAGCTACTGCTGCAACCCCTCCTTCAATGGCAGCCAATCGCTGCTCGAGAATGTCATTGGTGGGGTTGTTCAATCGTGTGTATATGTAGCCTGCTTCAGACAACGAAAACAGATTCGCTGCATGATCAGCGTCATTGAATACATACGATGATGTTTGATAAATTGGGACCGCTCGGGTTCCTTGGGTTTGTTTCACGTCATGCCCAGCATGAAGTGCGTTGGTTGCTAATTGTAAACTCATAATTTAAAGGATTTTTTGATTTGATTTAAATAGTCTAATTTTTCCCATGTGAAGAGTTCAACTTCCGTCTCTACTCTTCCACTGTATGGGGATTGAAAGATTTTTTTAATTTTTATGGGTTGTCTTCCCATATGGCCGTAGGCGGCAGTTTCGAGGTAGATGGGGTTTCTAAGTTTAAGTCGCTTTTCGATGGCATAGGGTCTGAGATCGAAAATATCACTGACTTTTGCTGCAATTTCAGCATCTGAAAGTGGTACATTGGCGGTGTTGTAGGTATTGATATTGATGGAGGTTGGCTCAATCACCCCTATGGCATAGCTCAACTGTACCAATAGTTCTTTGGCTACACCGGCAGCAACAAGATTTTTAGCAATATGTCTTGCAGCATAAGCAGCACTGCGATCTACTTTACTGGGATCTTTTCCACTAAACGCTCCACCTCCGTGAGCGCCTTTACCGCCATAAGTATCTACAATAATTTTTCTACCTGTTAGACCTGTGTCCCCGTGGGGGCCACCAATCACAAACTTTCCGGTTGGATTGATGTGATAGGTGATCTTGTCATCAAATAGCTTTTGAATGTGGCTGGGTTCTTTATCAATTACCCTTTTGACCACAATGTTGATCAAATCACTCTTGATTTTCTCCAACATGGCATCATCATCCTCCAAAAAAGGATCGTGTTGAGTAGAAACCACTATGGTATCAATTCTTATGGGCTCACACGAATCGCTGTACTCAATAGTAACCTGAGATTTAGCATCGGGGCGCAGGTAGATTATCTCACTATTTTCTCTTCGAACCGCAGCTAACTCAATCAATATTTTGTGCGATAAATCCAAAGTTAAAGGAATGAAATTGTCCGTTTCATCGGTAGCATATCCAAACATAATTCCTTGGTCACCAGCACCCTGATTTTCTTTTTCGGCTCTGTCCACTCCACGATTGATATCTTGTGACTGCTCGTGAATCAATGAAATTACCCCGCAAGAATTTCCACTGAACTGATACTCATCTTTGGTGTAACCAATCTTGTTGATCGTTTCTCGCGCTATGTGTTGTACGTCTAAGTAAGTGTTACTTTTTACCTCACCTGCAAGAATTGCTTGACCTGTTGTGACCAAAGTCTCACAAGCTACTTTACTGTCGGGATCAAATGCAATGAAATTATCTAAAAGTGCGTCACTGATTTGGTCAGACACCTTATCTGGATGGCCTTCGCTAACGGATTCTGATGTAAAAAAGAATGACATATGTTGCTTTATTTTTGGGGGGATCTGACAAGATATGTCTTAAAGCAACACTGCTTTAGCATTTTTTTAAGAGGTTGCAATCAGTCAAATCCTTCCTCGTTACAGTTGCAAATATATACAAAATTTATAAAATCAAAATTTTTTATTTTGACATTTAAAAATTTTAAAAATCATTTCGAATTTGACCTATCAAAAAACAAAAAGTAGTTATATTGACACAAGTAAATTAAAATATGTATTTCGCAATTGCTGGAAATATTGGTGCAGGAAAGACCAGTTTGGCAAAACTACTCTCTGAGCATTACGGATGGGAAGCCCATTTTGAGGATGTGATTGACAACCCCTATTTAGATGATTTTTATAATCATATGGAACGGTGGTCATTTAACCTACAGGTCTATTTTCTGAACAGCAGGTTTCGACAGCTTGAAATTTTTAAAAGCAGTGACAATAGCTTCATCCAAGATCGAACAATTTACGAGGATGCCAATATTTTTGCCCCTAATTTGCATGCGATGGGGCTGATGAATCAGCGAGATTTCAATAATTATCAATCTCTTTTTTCACTAATGGAATCCATGGTTAAGGGGCCAGACATGCTCATCTATTTAAGAAGTACCATTCCCAATTTGGTCAGTAAAATCCACAAGAGGGGAAGGGAGTACGAAAATTCAATCAGTATAGAATATTTGAGTCGCCTCAATGAAAGGTATGAGGCTTGGATATCTACCTACGATAAGGGAAAACTCTTGGTTGTAGACGTCGATGAAATCGATTTTGTCGAAAACAAAGAAGATTTGGGGAAAATCATTGAAAAAATTGACGCTGAGCTAAACGGTCTGTTTTGATGAACCTATTTTCTCTAATTCTTTAACATTTTTTGAGGACGTATAGACTTTTTAATCTTTTTTTATTCTAAATGGTTTTCCTATTTTTGAGGCCATTTAAAAACCAACATCACATGACGATTATAATTGATTTTTTACCTGCTTTTGGACTTATAGGATTATTGTTTGTCTTTATCAAAAACAATTGGGTTACAAAACAAGAAGTTGGAAATGAAAAAATGGCGAAAATTGCGCACAATATTGCCAAAGGAGCCATGTCATTTTTAAAAGCTGAATATAAAATTCTCTCCATATTCGTGGTTTGTTTAGCAATACTCCTCTACATAAAAGGGAGCAATGAAGAAGGTTCTCATGGTATGGTTGCCTTATCCTTTGTGGTTGGAGCGATTTGCTCAGCACTGGCAGGATTCATAGGAATGCGCGTTGCCACAAAAGCCAATGTAAGAACTACCAATGCTGCTCGTAATTCTCTTGGAAAAGCCCTTGAAGTCGCTTTTGCAGGAGGCTCGGTAATGGGTCTTGGTGTGGTTGGTTTGGGAGTTTTAGGGCTCAGTGGACTGTTTGCCCTCTATCAAACTATTTGGCCTGGAGCTGAAAATTTAACTACTGTGCTCAATGTGATGACCGGTTTTTCCATGGGGGCCTCCTCCATAGCACTCTTCGCCCGTGTGGGGGGTGGGATATACACCAAAGCTGCCGATGTTGGAGCTGATTTGGTAGGTAAAGTTGAAGCGGGAATCCCAGAAGATCACCCCTTAAACCCAGCCACTATTGCAGACAATGTTGGTGACAACGTTGGTGACGTAGCTGGAATGGGAGCTGATTTATTTGAATCTTACGTGGGATCAATTATCGGTACCATGGTACTGGGTGCTTTTATTATTACACCAGAATATGGTGGACTGGGAGCTGTTTATTTACCCTTAGTTTTGGCAGCACTCGGAATAATTGTATCTATAATCGGTACCTTTTTTGTAAAAGTGAAAGAAGGAGGTAACCCGCAGACTGCCTTAAATGTTGGAGAATTTGGATCCGCTGGTTTAATGGTAATTGTCTCCTACTTTGTAATCAATATAATGATACCAGAGTCAACACAAGGACTCCCTTACGGAGCAATGGGTGTATTTCTCGCTACGCTGTCAGGACTCGTCGCTGGACTTGGAGTTGGAAAAATCACGGAATACTACACAGGTACAGGTACCAAACCTGTATCCGGTATTGTTCGACAATCAGACACAGGCGCTGCTACAAATATTATCGCTGGTTTGGGTGTGGGTATGATGTCTACTATGGTTCCTATTTTGTTGATCGCTGCTGCCATATTGGTTTCTCATCATTATGCTGGCTTATACGGCATAGCAATTGCTGCCGTTGGGATGCTGGCCAACACTGGGATTCAACTGGCCGTAGATGCCTACGGACCCATTTCAGATAATGCTGGAGGTATTGCTGAAATGGCAGAACTACCGGCAGAGGTAAGAGAGCGCACAGATAAATTAGATGCTGTAGGGAACACTACTGCAGCCATTGGGAAAGGATTTGCAATTGCATCGGCGGCCTTAACTGCATTGGCGTTGTTCTCTGCTTTTATGCAGGTCGCAAACGTAACCGCCATCGATGTTTCTAAACCCAAAGTAATGGCGGGTCTTCTTGTTGGGGGAATGTTGCCTTTTGTTTTTTCAGCTTTGTCAATGAATGCCGTTGGACGAGCGGCCATGTCCATGATTGAAGAGGTAAGAAGACAATTCAAGGATATCCCTGAACTCAAAGCCGCGTTAGAAATCATGCGTAAATACGACGCTGATATTTCTAAAGCCAATAAGAAAGACCGTGCGATTTTTGATGCAGCCGACGGTAAAGCGGATTATGAAAAATGTGTTGAAATCTCAACCAAAGCCTCCATCAAAGAAATGGTTGCCCCTGGTTTACTGGCGATTGTAGTTCCCGTAGCAGTAGGGCTTATTGGCGGAGCAGAAATGCTGGGCGGTCTTCTGGCTGGTGTTACTACTTGCGGTATTTTGATGGCCATTTTCCAATCCAATGCAGGAGGAGCATGGGACAATGCCAAGAAAATGATAGAATCCGACGGAAGAAAAGGATCAGATGCTCACAAAGCAGCCGTAGTTGGCGATACAGTTGGTGATCCTTTTAAAGATACCTCGGGCCCTTCATTAAATATTCTACTGAAATTAATGTCAGTAGTTGCTTTAGTTATAGCGCCAACAGTGGCCATTGAAGATACTTCCATGGTTGGTCAAACGGGTCAGTCCCAAAATATCATCAATATTGTTGAACTTGAGGAGGACAAAGCAGTTGCTGAAAGTGATTATGTAGTCGTTGACTCGAAAAAATAAGTTTTAAAGCTTGTCTTACAATCAGCAGCGTTTACTGATTTACATACATTACTTTTTTCACGGCTTTAACAACATCTTCGCTATTGGGAAGCCACTCCGCTAATAATACAGGGGAGTAAGGTGCTGGAGTATCCGCAGTATTGATCTTTTCGATAGGCGCATCCAAATGGTCGAATATTTGATTTTGAACTTGATAGGTTATGTCTGTAGATATATTTCCAAAAGGCCATGATTCCTCCAATATCACCAAACGATTGGTTTTTTTAACCGAAGTAAAAATAGTCTCATAGTCCATAGGACGAATCGTTCTCAAATCAATAATCTCGCATTCAATTCCTTCTTTTGAAAGTGACTCTGCTGCAGCATAGGCAGCCTTGATTATTTTCCCAAAGGATACGACAGTAACATCACTTCCTGCTCTTTTGACATCTGCTACACCAATGGGTAAAGTATACTCTCCTTCGGGTACCTCACCCTTATCACCATACATTTGTTCTGACTCCATAAAAATAACAGGATCATTATCTCTGATGGCTGATTTTAGAAGTCCTTTAGCATCATAGGGATTGGAAGGAACAATCACTTTAAGGCCAGGGCAATTGGCATACCAGCTTTCAAAAGCTTGGGAATGTGTGGCGGCTAACTGGCCAGCAGAAGCTGTGGGCCCTCTGAATACTATAGGGCAAGGGAACTGCCCTCCTGACATCTGTCTAATTTTAGCAGCATTATTGATAATCTGATCTATCCCCACAAGCGCAAAATTAAACGTCATAAATTCTATAATCGGGCGGTTACCCGTCATGGTAGAACCTACACCAATTCCCGAAAAACCCAGTTCTGAAATGGGCGTATCTATAACACGCTTTTCTCCAAACTCATCAAGCATTCCTTTAGAGGCCTTATAAGCTCCATTGTATTCGGCTACCTCCTCCCCCATCAAATAAATGGTTTCATCTCTTCGCATTTCTTCCGACATGGCCTCACAAATAGCTTCTCTGAACTGAATCGTTTTCATTAATATTTTCTTTAGTGATGCAAATTTAATTAAATGCTAAATGATTTATGGAGATATAAACCATAATTTTGCTAAAAAGGCAATACAAAAAGGGATGATTTTCCAATGAATTACCCCTCAAATTTATTAATTTGGATATAAGATTTATGAAATTAATTCAATTAAACATCAAGGGGATTTCTTACAGCGAAACGCAAACAGGTGCTTATGCACTTATTTTAAGTGAGGTGGACGGAAACAGAAGGCTCCCCATAATCATTGGAGGATTTGAGGCACAGTCTATCGCCATCGCTTTGGAAAAAGAATTGAAACCAAAACGCCCCCTCACCCACGATCTATTTAAAAATTTTGCCGACCGGTTTAACATATTTGTAAAGCAGGTAATCATTCACAAGCTGGTAGACGGCGTATTTTACTCCAGCTTAATTTGCGAGCGGGACAAGATTGAGGAGATTATCGATGCAAGAACTTCCGATGCCATAGCAATGGCATTGAGGTATGGCGCACCCATTTTTATTTATGACTCGATTCTCAAACAGGCAGGTTTTGATGAAAGTACCATGAAAGAAGACAGTAAAAATAAGGGAAGCGAAGATTGGATTCAAAATTTTGTAAAAGAACAGAGTAAGCAAAAAGCCATTCCCGACGATTTAAAAAAACTATCTATCCCCAAGCTAAAGTCACTTCTCGATAAATTTGTCAATCTCGAAGACTATGAAAAAGCGGTTAAAATAAGGGACGAAATTTCCAAGAGGGAATCAAAAAAGTAACTGTTAATCTTTTTTTGAAAACTAATTTTTTTTTTACCGCTTGGCTTTGCACCATGATTTATTTTTGAATTAAATACCCACAATTCTCATGCAGCAATATTTAGATCTGATTCGACATATTCAAGACAATGGAGTTAGTAAAACCGACCGAACCGGTACAGGTACAAAAAGTGTTTTTGGCTATCAAATGAGATTTGATTTGGCGGAAGGTTTTCCTTTGGTTACGACCAAAAAAATTCATGTTAAGTCTGTTATTCACGAGTTGTTGTGGTTTTTGAAAGGGGATACAAACATCAATTACCTAAAAGAAAATGGGGTCAGAATATGGAATGAATGGGCCGATGAAAATGGGAATTTAGGCCCCGTTTATGGGCACCAATGGAGAAATTGGAATGATGAAGGGATTGATCAAATCAAAAACACAATTGACACCCTAAAAAACAACCCCGACAGCAGAAGAATGCTGGTGTCTGCCTGGAACCCAACTGTGATGCCTGACACTTCTGTCTCTTTTTCGGATAACGTGGCCAACAACAAAGCCGCTTTACCCCCTTGTCACGCTTTTTTTCAATTTTATGTGGCCGACAAAAAACTCTCCTGTCAACTGTATCAAAGAAGTGCAGATCTTTTTCTTGGTGTTCCTTTTAATATTGCCTCTTATGCATTGCTAAACTTGATGGTTGCCCAAGTATGCGACCTCGAACCTGGAACTTTTGTCCACACCTTTGGAGATGTTCATATTTACACCAATCACCAGGAACAAATTGAGGAGCAACTAAGCAGAAAACCAAAACCATTACCAAAAATGATTTTAAACCCCGATGTGAAAGATATTTTTGATTTCAAATACGATGATTTCACCCTCAACGGTTACGACCCACATCCGCTAATTCGTGGGAAGGTGGCGATTTAATTATTGCTGAGCTTCTTTTTTCAGAATATTTACCAGCTGCTCTATCTCTTCAATAGAGTTGTAAAAGTGGAGTGAAAATCGCAAATATTTACCGCGGATAGCAGTTCTGATATTACTATCCTCCAGCCTATTGTACAATTCCTCCGAGGCAGGTATACTAACGATAGAGCTGTGTTGACTTCTTTCGTAAAATTCAGGAGTGTTGCCCACCAGATGCAGCTCTTTTTTAAGGGTAGCCGCCAACATTTTATTTCTTTCTACCAATTGCTTATAATCATTGGAAATCAAATAATTCATCGCAAAAACTAATGAAGCTGCCCCCAATATATTAAAGTGTCCAGCAAAAACCCTTTGATAGAAATCATCGCGGTTGATTGTCGCCATTTCAAAAAATCGATCGGAAAGCGCCACGAATCCATTACCAAAACCCGCCAGCAGCCATTTATAGCCACTGCATACCACAGCATCAAAAGGGGAATCATTAAAATTAAAATAATCCGTACCGATAAACTGTGTGGCATCGCCAACGATTAGCAACTGAGGGTATTTATCTCTAAGGTTTTGTAAAAAATCGAAATCTATTTTTAATCCATTAGTGTATTGAACAATGCATCAATAGATTGATTGGCCAAAGCATTCTCAATACGCTGTTCCAAATCTTCCGCTATGGTGAGTTGGAAAAAATTAAAATCTCTTTCATTGATGGCATCTACAAGCGAGTGGTAATCTTCGTTGACATACAATATATTACTCCCTTTTTTAAGTCCATCTAATACGTATCTAATACCTACTGAAAAATTGGATACAAAAAATGTATGCTGCTCGTTTGAACCGATAAACTGGGCTATGGTCGCATGGGTTTCGTCCAGCTGTTTATAAGCATTGATTTTGTATTGATCCCCGTCATTTAAGTAATTTTGTTCAAATTCAGTTCTAAATTGGTACAAGGATTGAGACATTAACCCAACATAGGCAGTATTGAAATAAGAACATGATTTCAGCGCTGGGAAATCGTTTTGGAGGGTCATAAATAAATTAGAAAACGTACATTTACGTCAAAATTAGTCTATTTCAATATATTTTGACTTTAATTTCCATTATAATTCCAAAAGCAAGTTTCACGTTATTTTCAAGTCCACGAGTTCAGTGGGAAAATACGTCAATTTTATAATTTAATGCCAAATAGCCTTGGGCAATATCAAGTATGAGTAAAAAACCAAAACTGACCCTTATCGCTGCGATTGACGAAAATCGTGTTCTTGGGAAAGACAATCAATTGATCTGGCATTTGCCCGAAGATCTGAAGCGTTTTAAACGATTAACGACAGGTCACGCCATCATTATGGGAAGGAAAACTTTTGAATCGTTACCCAAAGCCTTGCCCAATCGACACAATATTGTAATCACCCGAAACCATGAATTCAACCAAGAGGGAGTAACTGTTTGTCACAGCCTTCAAGAAGCCATTGAGCAAGCTGGCAATGACGAACAACCTTTTGTTATTGGTGGAGGTCAGATATACGAACAAGCACTGGGTATGGCAGCGGTAATTGAGCTTACAAAAATTCACGCTCAATTTGAGGGGGATGTTTTTTTCCCCGAGATCAATCCACTAGAATGGAATATTGAAAAAGAGGAGTTTATTGAAAATAAGGAATTCGACTATTCCTTTATTACCTATTCAAAAAAATAAATTACAAATGAAAGCATACGTATTTCCAGGTCAAGGTTCTCAATTTGTAGGCATGGGAAAAGACCTTTTTGATCGATATGAAGAAACAAAAAGAATATTTAAAGTTTCTGACGAAATTTTAGGGTTTAAGATTTCAGAAATTCTTTTGGAAGGGAGTAAAGAAGCCCTCCAGCAAACCCGAGTTACCCAACCAGCAATCTATATTCACTCTGTAATTAGTGCTATGATGATGGAGAATCAACAAACACCCGATGCGGTTGCGGGTCATTCTCTGGGAGAGTTCTCAGCTTTGACCGCTGCAGGAATCATTGATTTTGAG
>VMHT01220643.1_pt1 | contig 11859 bp, 6 predicted proteins | sample 4693611 | NCBI WGS metagenome assembly VMHT01 (sample SAMN12280063, study PRJNA550983) | marine metagenome | isolation source: seawater sampled from same location over 5 years 0.02-0.2 micron viral filtrate | place: USA: collected off the coast of southern California halfway between the port... ...
GATGTTATTGTGTATGAAACCGTAAGTTCTTCTAATTTTACTACATACACTCCGTTATCACAAGCAATTCAGATTGACGCTAACACTACGCACTTTTCAATTCACGAATCTCCGAATGGATTCTATGAATTAAACTTTGGTGATGGTACTTCGTTCGGCAAATCACCAGAGCCTGGTGAAAAGGTTGAAGTGAAATACCTTTCATGTAAAGGTGCATTAGCAAATAATGGAACAGTCTTTCTTCCGACATCTGGGATTGATGTAAACGGAATTGAATATAGTCTTGCAATTGTTACAAATACTGAATCTTCCGGAGGCGCGGCAAAACAATCTATAGAATCAATAAGACAGCTTGCACCTGTTGCATATGCAGGTCAACAGAGGCTTGTAACATCTCTTGATTATAAAGGTATGATTGAAACAAACTTTCCACAGGTATCATCTGCATCTGTCTGGAGCGGTGATGAGAATGTACCTATTGATTACGGCAAAGTTTTTATCTCAATTAATTTTACTGATGGAACATCTTCTTCTGTCCAACAGGCTGTAAAAGATGCCATTGTTACAAATTATACTACCAACCTTTCTGTAATGTCAATTAAACCAGAATTTGTAAATCCTGAATATGTCTATCTTGAACTGAATGATAACTTTCAATTTGATCCTGGTCTTACTGGTCTTACATTAGGAGCAATTGAAACTGAAGTATATAATTATATCAAATCGTATTTTGATGTTTTTCTAAGGGATTTTGGTCAGATATTCCGTAAGTCAAATCTTGCGACAGAAATTGATGCACTGAATAAATCAATATTATCAAATGATATTGATGTAAAAATACAAATGCGTTTACCAGTTACTCTGAATGTTTCAAATACACAGACACTTTATTTCCCTGTTCCTATTGCTACTCCTGACGATGTTTTCCATAGAATTCAATCTGACACATTTGAATTTAATGGTATACCTGCACAGATTAAGAATCAATTAAATACTACGACTTTGCAGGTGTTTGATCTAGATGGTAATGTTTTACTTGATAATGTAGGTGGATATAATCCGGCTATTGGCCATGTATCAATTATTGGATTTATTCCGAGTCAGGTTATTAGTGGTAATAGTTACATTAAGGTTAGTGCTTTACCTCAAGATGATGGTAAAATAGAACCTTTAAGAAATTATATACTCGCTCTTGATAAAGATAAATCATCTGCAACAGCAAGAACAGATAGGCAAACACCAAATCTACAAGTTAGTATCTAATGGCAAACTTTGAAACAAAAAAAGAATTTCTGAGAATTGATCCAAACTTTAGAAAAAGTTTGGTACAAGAAGTATTACCTGAATATTTTCAGCTATCATATCCAAATCTTATAGCATTCTTAGATGGTTATTATGAATTCTTAGATTCAGATGAGAATGTGGGTGGCGCAATTGCCGAACTACATACTGTAAGAGACTTACAAGATTCTACTCTAAAAAGACTTGATTTTGTTTTTGATGAACTTGCGCTTGGTATATCGCAGTCTCAGTTTCTTTTTCCAAGAGAAGCCCTTCGAAATTTTGGTAATTTCTTTAGAGTAAAAGGTTCTCTTTATTCTGCTGATGGATTCTTTAGAGCTTTTTTTAATGAAGACATTGAAGTCATATATCCAAAAGAATCAATTCTTAAGATTGGTGTAGATCCAATTGGACCAGAGCAAGCCTTTGTTCTTACTGACGGCAGGCTATATCAAATCTTATCAATACTTATTAAATCACCGATATCGCTGAATACTTGGGAACAACTATATCGCAAGTTTGTTCATCCAACTGGATTCTATCTTGGCGCACAAACAGTTATTGAAGGTCAAGGTAGTATAACTATCTCGACATCGTCGTCTAATCCAGATCTAGATCCAACTTTAAAAGTTATTGGGTCAGCATCCTTTAACATACTTGCTGAGAATGATACTACTATTTTAATCCCTGATGATGGTGGTGATTCTGATGGATGTCCACAGCGGATGAATCCTTTACGTACTATTAACTTTTACGATGGTGCTAATAAATCAATGGCATACTATACTACGTGGTATAGTAATCTAGATGAATGGGGTGGATTTCCTCGAGATGGACTAACGTTTGATGATTACGCAGACTCAGCAAATGCATCTGCAATGAGATTTGATAATCAATATGAAACAATGGATCATCGTATATATGAAACATTCTGTGTACCTTATGTTGACGATGGTCATATTAGCGATAACAGTCAATTAACAATTGGTCAATATGTTGTCGAAGGTCTGTAAAACCAATATAAATAACAATAATTCAATTTGTAGGATTTAATATGGGCAAGCAAACTATTAATGTCGGAACTACCGGTAATGACGGAACCGGTGATGATCTACGTACGGCCGGCAATAAAATTAATGATAATTTTAATGAGCTTTATACTGATGTAAGAGGCTTGCAAATTGCTAGTGGCGTTTCATCTACATCTTTTGGTGTATATTTTGATAGTAATCAAATTAGTTGGGAAGGCACCACTGCAGATTCATTTGAAACAGCATTAAGTGTTGTTGATCCTACAAAAGATAACACTATTTTACTGCCAGACTCAAGCGGTACTCTCGTTCTCGATACTAATATTGGAGCTGTGGTGAATGCAGCTACTATTGGTATTATTAATAGTACTGTTGATTCGAGTTATATTGCATTACGTACCGGTGTTGCTCAAGACTCAGGTCAAACTCTTCTTATTGTCTTAGCGAATTCTATTGATTCAGTAGATGTTCCACTTATTGTCGATAGTGCATATGTACAGGCAAGACAATTGGCTGGTACAGACTCTGCACTCTTTACAAAATTAACTGCGATTGCAGGGCATGTCGTACCTTCAATCGATAGCACATATGATCTTGGTGATTCTGCACGTAAATGGAAAGACTTATATTTAAGTGGCACTACCATTCATTTGGGTGATACGACCATTAAAAATGATGGTACAAATATTGCATTCGGTCGACCAATTGAAGCGAATATTAAAGTCGCAAATTCTATGGATCTTAAGGGCAACTCGATTGTAGATTCAAATGGAGTAAATGTTAGATCGCCAAAGGTTAACTTTAAAACAATTGATGGCGTTGATTACATACACTTTAGTCAGTCTGCGCCACAAATTCGAATCGGTGATTCAGATACTCCTGCAGGTTATATACAATTAGGTCATAATTCAACAGATAACGGTTCTGTCGGTAAAGGCACTATGCACTATAACTCGACAGACAACACATTTAATTTTAAAGACAGTGATGGTTGGTTCTCTCTACCTCGTGCTGCATTTGATTCAGCAGATGTAATATCTACTATTGACAGTGATTATGTGAAAGCAAGAGCTGTAGAGCCTGATCTGAGAGAATATACTGTAGCAACAGTTCCTAATAGCCCACGGAATGGTAATTTAATTTTTGTAAGTAACGGTAACTCAGGTGCCCCATGTCTGGCAGTATATGACAGTGATGCGGGATTCTATAAGAGAATCGTACTTGGCACCCAGATTAGTACTTAATAGGATATAAAAAATGCCAGCAATTGTAACAGACGCACTAAGAAGACAAATTGCACAAGACTTCTTTGATCAATTTACGAATGATACACGAAAGTATTATATTGGTGTAGGACGGTCAGAGCAGTGGGATTCTTCAGATACAGTACCAACGCCTACAAATACTCCAACAACTGTTGAAGCATTTCGTAATAGCTTACAAGCAGTGAAGAAGGTTGAAGCAACTTCATTGGTTGTACCGCGTAACAACTGGTCATCAGGTAGAATTTATTCGCAATATGATGATCAACAAGGTGGATATCCAACTCAGCCGTATTACATTATGAATGAATCACGTCAAGTCTATGTTTGTTTAGAAACTGGCCGTGATGCGACTGGTGCTGCTGCACCATCAACTGTACAACCTACTCACGCTAATCTTGATTCTCGTAGAGAAGCAGATGGCTATGTATGGAAATTTTTATTTACAATTAGTGCAGAAAGAGCAAATAATTTTCTTTCAGGCAACTTTATGCCTACTTTATTACAAGATGCAACAGATTCTAACTCAACAGGCATTCAATTAAAACAAAGAGCTGTACAAGATGCAGCAACTGCAGGTGAAGTTCTCAGTATTATTATTACAGATGGTGGTGCCGGTTACACTAGTGTTCCTACTGCAACACTTACAGATCCAAGTGGAGCAAATGCTTCATTTAATATTACTATTGATTCTGCCACAGGACAAGTCGTAAGAATTCGTATGGATGATAGTACAAACGGTGATGTTGCAGGTCATGGGTCTGGTTACACCAATCCTGCAATTACATTTAATGGTGGCGGTGCAACACGTAATGCTTCAGCAAGAGCAGTACTCGGACCTGATTCTGGTATTGGACGTGATCCTCGTGAAGATTTAAAATCTGCTTCAGTAATGTTCCATGCAGATCTCAAAGGTACAGATAGTGACTTTATTGTTGATCAAGACTTTAGACAAGTTGGCTTGATTCGTGATATTAAGAAAAATGATAACACTATCTTCGATGAAACAACTGGTAATGCATTGTTCTCAATGAAATTAAGTAGTATTATTACCGAGTTTACGGCAGATAAAATCATTGAAGGACAAACTACTCTTGCACGTGCATATATAGATGAAGTAGATTCAGATATTCTTTACTATCATCAAACGATAGAAACAGGTTTTGTAGCTTTCCAGACTGGTGAGCTTATCGAAGAAACAAACGGCGGTGGTGAAGGTGTTATCGATTCTGCTGCTATATTACCTGAAGTATTACCTTCAACAGGTGAAGTACTCTTTATTGATAATAGATCACCTGTCGATAGAAGTACTGCACAAAATGAAGATATTAAAGTTATTATTCAGTTCTAAGGATTAGAGGATGGCAACGCTACTTAACTCAAGACTTTTAAGCAACACTTATAAAGATGATTTTCTAGATAGCGATAGCTATTATAGAATTCTCTTTAACAGTGGACGTCCTCTGCAAGCACGCGAACTTACGCAGATGCAGACTATTGTCCAAGAACAACTTAAAAGATTCGGTAATAATATTTTTAAAGAAGGTGGTGTTGTAAAACCTGGTGCGGCTATCCTAAACAATGCTTATGAATTCGCAAAATTAATCACAACGCAATATGCTCTTCCTTCAAACTACAATTCGTTATTGGGTAATACATTTACTGGAAATATTTCAGGTATTACTGCTCGTATTATTGAAGTTGTACCAGCAGAAGGATCGGATCCTGCAACAATCTATATTGCTTATACTAATGGTCCTACTGCTCAATCAGGTTTAACGACACCTAGATTTACTCCAGGAGAATCAATTACAGATGGTTCTACTACGCTTAGAGTGCAAGAGGTAAATACTGGTGCAAATCCGGCAGTCGGTAGAGGTCTTAGATACTCAGTTGATGCTGGGATTTATTATGCAAAGGGTTTCTTTGTATTTACAGAAGCGCAGAGTTATATTGTTTCTAAATATACAGACACTGCAAATGAAATTGTAGGCTATAAGATTGTAGAAGATATAGTTAACGTTGATGATGATCAAGGGCTTTATGATAATCAAGGAGCTGTTCCAAACATATCATCTCCTGGTGCAGATAGATTACGAATTAAATTAGATCTCACAAAGCAATCTGTTACAACAGTCAATGATAATTTTATCCCAATTGCAACTATCAAAGATGGTGTTGTATTTCGAACAGTAGACGAAGATAACTCATATAATGTTTTAAGAGATGTAATCGCAACAAGGATCCATGAAAATTCTGGAGACTATATTGTAAAGCCTTTTAAACTTTCATTTGAAGAAGATTCTGATCAAGATAACTTAATTATGAATGTAAGTCCTGGTACCGCGGTTGTGGATGGTTACAGAGCAAATTTATATTCTCCACTTAAACAAAGAATTGCTAAACCTTCCACTACAAAAGAAGTGCCAAATGAAGTAGTCGCCGCCGGTTTTGGTAACTATGTTTTGGTTGATAATGGTACGTCTAACAATACCGCAGGCATGCCTGATATTAACAACTTCGATAAATTAACTTTAAAAGATAATACTGGCTGGACTGGCAATAGCACCGGTACTGCACGTATTCGGCAGATTGTAAGAGATACTGGCAATTTCCTTCGTTATTATCTTTTCGATATTCGAATGAACTCTGGACAAAACTTCAGAAATGTACAAAGTATCGGTCTTTCGACTTCTGATTATTTTAATCTGTATAGACCACTCGGTAAAGCAGATCTAAAAGAAGTAACAAAGAATAATCTTATTTTTTCAGTTCCGTTTGACAGACCACAGGCTTTAGATGACATTAGTCTTACAACGCAAAGAAGATTTCAAGTAACAACTGATGGAGCTGGAGCTGCATCTCTTTCACTTACAGCTAGCGGTGAAACATTTGCCAATACTTCAGATTGGATAGTTGCACCAGCAGGTGATGATATATTAAATACCGGACTTACATTTGCATCAAGTCCTGTAGGTCAAGTTGCTGCTAACATTACAGGTTTAAATGCTGCGACAACATATGAAATCCTTGCTTATATCAATAAATCAATTGGTCTTATAAGAAGTAAAACCAAAACTGAAACAACAATTACAGTTGCTCCAGATGGTAATGGTGATATTCCTCTTGGTAAGGCTGATATTTTTAACATTAAAAGAGTTACAGTAAATGATTCTGATGGTCTGGATATTTCAGGTCGTTATGAATTAGATAATGGTCAAAGAGATAATTATTATGCTCTTGGTAAATTGATCTTAAATGCAGGCAATACTGCGCCAGCCGCCGCATTTGTAAGATATGAATACTTTACACACGGTGCAAATGGTGATTTCTTTGCAGTTAACTCATATACTGGACAAGTTGATTATGATCAAATTCAAAATGTAGATCTTGCAAATGGTGATAATATTAATCTAAGGAATGCAATTGATTTTAGATCTGTCATGGACTCTGATGGCGAATTTGACAATGCTGCAAAGGGTGCTAGAATTAATGAATTACCTCAAGTAAATGATACTGTACAGGCAGATATATCATATTATCTTTCAGAACGAGCAATATTGACAATTAATGCTGATGGCGTTCTAGTATTAAGAAAAGGTGATCCTTCATTTAATCCTCTTCTTCCTAAAATTCCTGTAGGTAATTTAGCACTTTATGATATTATTTTTAATGGTAATACATTAAATGATTCAGATCTACACATGGTTAAATACGATTATCGTAGATATACAATGCAAGATATTGCAAAGCTTGAAAAAAGAGTTGATAGAGCTGAAGAAGCAATTGCATTAAATATGTTGGAAATTGATACAAAAAATTTACAAGTTTTAGATTCCAATGGTTTAGATAGAACAAAATCAGGTTTCTTCGTGGATAATTTTTCTACACAATTATTTAGTGATACAAAAAATCCTAACTATAGAGCATCAATTGATCCGCAGTTAAATTTCCTTGTTCCTTCATTTAATGAAGATAATATTAGACTTATATATGATTCTGATGCATCTACTAATGTAATTAAGAAAGGCGATAACGTTTATCTTAAACATAGTCAAGTAGAATATATTTCGCAAGATCAAGCCTCGAAGGCAGTTAAAATAAATCCATTTGAAGCTGTAATTTATTTAGGTGATATTACATTATCTCCAGCATCTGACGAATGGAGAGAGACAAAGATTAGAGCCAAAAAAATGGTAGACGGTGGTACTAAACTTGATACTACTCAAGCTTATCTTTGGAATAACTGGCAATGGAATTGGGGTGGCAAAAAGATTGAAAATCTTCAAGTCGGCGATAAAACAAACACGAAGACCGAAACAACATCAAGTAAGATATTTTCTAATGTAAATAAAGTTGTATCAGAAGAAACATTGCTTGAAGTTATTGATACTCGTATAATTGATATTGCATTAATTCCATTTATGAGATCTAGAAAGGTATACTTTAAAGCTCAAGGTTTAAGACCTAATTCTAAGGTATGGGCCTATTTCAATGGAGTAAGAGTTGATAGTTGGGTACGTGAAGAAACATTTGTAAGAATGTCTAATGATCACAAAGAATATGGCAATACTCAAAATAAAGCAACTCAACATCCTGAGGGATCATCTGAGTTAATTACTGATGCAAATGGTGCAGTCGAAGGTTCTTACTTTATTCCAAATACAAGTGCAATTAGGTTTAGAACTGGAACTCAAGAATTTAAAATTTTAGATATCAGTGCAGATAATGAAACAAGAAGTGGAACAATTGCTCGAGCGTTATATGCTAGTGTAGGTTATTTAGATACGATTGATCAAACAATTAAATCAACTCGAGTTCTAAATGTTGAGGCTGTACGTACATCTAAAAATAGATATGTTGCATCTTCCAGAAACCATGGTGGTGGCGGTAGAGAACATACTACTCAAGGTAATTATTACATACAAGGCACCGGTGTTGCGGTTGCAAGATATGATCCTAAAAATCCAGGAAGATCACCGGGTGCATTGGGTGGCAGAACTTCTGGTGGTAACAGCGGTGGTGGCCGTTGGTGTTGTTCGCAAATGGTTCATCATGGACTTTGGTCTGAACAAAGACAATTTGCACGTCTTACTGCGTGGTCAAGAAAGCAGCCGGATTGGTGGCGTTCTGGATATAATGTTTGGGGTAAAGTAATTGCCAAACATCTTTTGTCAAAAAATAAAGTTAGTATATTTGGTTTAGAATGGTCATTTAAATCTAGAACAGACACTATGCAAGCGTTTTATGATCATCATGTAGAAAAGAAACCGTTTACTGCCAGAACTGCTTTGGCAAATTTGATTATCTATCCTGGTGTGTTTATTTGCGGTCACATTTGGAAGGATATTCCTACCATACCTAGACTTGCAACAAAAGAAGAATTGAGATAAAGGACAGGCAGAATGAGTACTTCACTTGGATATCAAATAAACAGAAATCCACTCGCACAATCTTTTTATGTGGAAGATACTAACGGTGTCTATCTCACAAAAATTGATTTATTCTTTAAAATAAGAGATACGACATCGCCTGTTTGTTTACAAATAAGACCTATGATAAACGGATTTCCATCTACTGCAGAAATTGTACCACAATCAATTGTATATGTAAATGGATCTTCGATTAATACATCCACAGATGCCACTGCAGCAACTAGTTTTGAATTTGAAGAACCACTATATCTTAGAGGTTTACAAGATTATGCAATTGTTGTAATTACTAATAGTGCAGATTACGAAATTTATATTGCACAAATTGATGAGTTTGAAGTAGGAACAACAGCAGGTAGAATTTCTAGAAATCCAGCCCTTGGTTCACTTTTCTATTCCGCCAATGGTGGCACATTTACTGCGTCACAAGATCAGGATTTAGCATTTAAGATTTATAGAGCAGAATTCGATAATACTGTAAGCGGTGAAATTGTTCTTAAAAACGCAGCACTACCACAAAAACTTTTAGATCTGAATCCTATTCAAACTTTTAGCGGTAGTTCAACAGTAAGAATTTCAGATATGGGTCATGGATTTTTGGTTAACGATCCAGTAACAATTAGAGGTATCGATTCTGCTGCATCAATTGGTGGTATTCAAACAACTAGCATTATGGGTGCCGCAAAAACTATTTCTGCAGTTGATTGGACTGGTTATGAAATTACTGCAGATAGTGATGCAGATAGTGATGCAATTGGTGGTGGTAATCTTGTAACAGTTACAAAAAATATTCCATTTGGTGCATATTATAATAATAGTCAATTGCTCATACCAGATAATACGGGCGTGTTTCCATCTTATAAACCGACAACATTTAAATCATATGGTGGAACTGAATTACCATATACGCTAGAAGCTAATTATATTGAAGGAACACTTCAAGAAACTGATTATACAAATAAGCCATATGTAATTGCGAATAATGCAATTGAAACATCTGAACTTGGTGCTGGTGTTAAATCATTTACACAAGAATTTTTAATTAACACAGATGATTCTAAAGTTTCACCTATGCTTGATTTGCAAAGATCTTCTGTTACTCTTATTGATGCAATTATCGATAATCAGGATTCTGCTGCTACTGTTGGATATAATGTACCTCTTAATTGGGTTCCAGAAACTTCCGCGACTGGTGGTTCAGCAGCTGCAAAACACATTACGCGTAAAATCGAATTGGTTGAACCAGCTGTTGGTCTAAAAATTATCTTTGCTGCATATAGACCTTCAAGTACAGATTTTGATGTTTACTACAGAACCTGTGAAGAAGGCACTGACTTAACAACTTTAGATTATACTTTGCTTCCTAGTTCTAGTAATAATCCAACCGATGAAGAAATTATATTTAGAGAATATCAATATTTGGCCGGAGGACAAGGTGGAGATCTGAAAGAATTTACTAAATTTCAAGTTAAGATTGTATTTAGATCAACAAGCAGATCTAAAGCACCGATTATAAGGGATTTAAGAGTTATTGCACTGAGCGTTTAATTATGAGTAGATATGTAAAAGTTGAAGGAAATGTCGGATTAGTACGAGATAATGTAACACACGCAATAATCAATACTGATTCTGAAAAAATACGTCAAGCAAAGGCTATTAAACAGGCGAGAAAAAAACAAGTCAATGAAATTGAAGATCTCAAAAGAGATGTCAATGACATAAAATTAATGCTTAATCAAATCGTGGATAAACTTAATGGCGCGTAAAGTAATATTTAATATCAACAATACGCTTGTTGCCACGATTAACAAGATTAATCAAATGGATGAGTGGCTTGGTGATCTTGACGACCTCAATAAAAGAAATTATAATGCACCTTTACGAAGCTATTTAGGTGGTTTCGAAGATAACGAGTACGTAGAAAACGGCGGGCCAGCAGATCAGTCGGCAGTTGCTGCTGCAGAATGGTTACATCAAGAATTAGCAAAAGCAAGATTTGCTATGTTCGGGCAAGAGCTCGTTGATAGTGATGATAGTATTGATAGCAATCTTGAAATAGCAACAATTCGATTTAACAAAGTTGTTGTAGCAGATAGTGCAGTATTTGGTAGATTAACAACTTTTGGATTTAGAATTCCTGTTGATTCTGATCTCAGTCCTACTTCAGCAACTGTTGTAAGAGACAGTCTCGATAGTAACTTCATATATCCTTCATTTGAAGGTGGCCCACGATTTAATACTGGTCTTACCATTGACAGTGGTTACATTAGAAATTTTTCAGGCAATCATCTTGACATTGGCAAATGGTTTACAACTGACAGTGGCTTTAAAACTTTCTTTAATGATAGCACAGACAGTATAGGTAACTTTGTACCTCTGTTTGATTTTGGTTTGACTATCAGAGATAGTGCTTATATTGGCACAATACATGGACCGCGCAACTTATTTAAGTTTCCAAGACCGCGTAAACCTGGTTTTCCGGACGGTTATACATTTGATTCTTCTACAATTGATATTATTACACCGCTTGGGTTTGATTCTGGTAAGAGTACAATTACGCTACTAGCACCAGACTCTTTAGATAGTTCTCAAAATTGGACTCTAGATTATGACAGTGGCAAATTTAAAAAGATATTAGTTGATTCTGCTACATTTGATACTTGGTGCGTAGAATCAGACAATGATAATATATACGTCCCTTCTCCTATACATATCAAAAGATTTGTTTTTGATGTCGATTCTTCGTTTGATTCAGAAACTCCGCCGTTATTGCTTCCAGGTGGCGTTGATTCTTCTTACAGAGCAGTTTTTCATAATAGACTTGATTCTGGTTTTGAACATACAAGTTTTTTA
>VMHT01177117.1_pt1 | contig 11858 bp, 7 predicted proteins | sample 4693611 | NCBI WGS metagenome assembly VMHT01 (sample SAMN12280063, study PRJNA550983) | marine metagenome | isolation source: seawater sampled from same location over 5 years 0.02-0.2 micron viral filtrate | place: USA: collected off the coast of southern California halfway between the port... ...
CATGCCAAAAAACATAGCAATCAGAATCGCGACCACAATATTAGGCAGGTGCTTTATGCCTTCCTTAAGCCAGGTTTCGAGCTTGCCATTTATCAGTGAATACACTTCATTTATTTGTGGAATATCCATGCAACTCCTTATCGATTAGCTTTGCCGGCATGTCGGGCCGAGATTCAATAATTGTTCCGGCCTGTAGTTGTATTTTAACTTTCTGTTTATGAAGACTAATTTAGATAGTTGCTACGAACCGTTTTTGCAAAAGTTTTATAAGACCGGGAAAATCATACTAAGCCTGTGAAAAAAGACCCCGAAAGCTGCGCCTTTTTCAAATAATGTAAAGATAACTGCGCGATGCCGGGGGGAAAAGGTCGCCCAGGCGGCTATGCTGAGGTCGCAACCGGGGGAGGGATTTGCTACAACAGATATCGCCTTTCTAGACAGTGGAGAAAAATTGTGTCGCAAAAAATGACAGAAGAACAAATCAACAGTGCGCTTGAGGAACTCAATAATCACATTGCCGATGAGACCCGTTGGGTCCGTGAGGGTGACACAATCAAAAAAACATTTATGTTTAAAAGCTTCATCCGGGCGTTTGGCTGGATGTCTCAGATTGCTATCTGGGCCGAAAAGCTACGCCACCACCCTGAATGGTTTAATGTCTACAATAAGGTGGAGGTAACTCTCACTACCCATGATGTTGGGGGACTAAGCGAACTCGACTTCAAACTGGCAGAAAAGATGGAAAAATTTGGTCACTGAAGCGCCTGAATCAGAAAAAACGTGGGATTAATGACCAATTTGTGCAATTATCCCGCGGTCAGTAAAAAACTAACCAAATAAACCAATTAGGGGCTTGCTAAGCATTAGTCCCTATGTATAATACGCACCACTTGAGCGGAGCAGGTCACAAGGACCACACGTTCAAAGATAGTTCGGACGCGGGATGGAGCAGTCTGGTAGCTCGTCGGGCTCATAACCCGAAGGTCGTTGGTTCAAATCCAGCTCCCGCAACCAAACATCTGATTGATCAAAATTAAGGTTCAGTCGTAGTAGTATCTAACAACATTATGTTGTCAAAAATTTCTGGCGCGGGATGGAGCAGTCTGGTAGCTCGTCGGGCTCATAACCCGAAGGTCGTTGGTTCGAATCCAGCTCCCGCAACCATTTTCTTCAATCCAGAAATTACACCAGTTCAGACGCGGGATGGAGCAGTCTGGTAGCTCGTCGGGCTCATAACCCGAAGGTCGTTGGTTCGAATCCAGCTCCCGCAACCACATTTGAAGCCACTCAATTTGAGTGGCTTTTTTGTATCTGCCCTTTCTGTATTTACCTGATTGTCTGCATCAAACACAGCCAATGGGTATTGGACTACACACGCTTTAGCCAAACTTCATACCTCAGGAGTGCCGTACTGTTGATACAGTGGCAGGGTTAACTCAATGCGTTTATTAATCTGTGTCGTGGCCCGGCCACTCGTCAAAAACGGGGACAGGAAAAGCGCAGGCTTTCAGAGTACTCTTCAGTCTTATCTAAAAGGATGTTCAGACAATATGCAATTTGTCGATTGGGTAGTAAACTTTTTTCAGGTTTCACCAGGCGCGGTAATACTTACTGGTACCTATTCGCCCACCTTAATAGGCCTTTCTCTTTTCATCGCTATCTTTGCCTCCTTTATGGCTTTTACGGTTGCGCATCAGGCCGCGACTGCAGCCAGTCACCTGCAAAAACAATTGTTGTTATTGGCCGGAAGCCTTGCGCTGGGAACCGGTATTTGGGGGATGCACTTTGTAGGCATGCTGGCCTTTGACTTGTGCACCCCGGTGCAGTACGACCTGCGCAACACGGTATTGTCCTTCATTCCTGGCTGGCTGGCCGGCTGGGTAGCGCTTAGCCTGCTGACCAGTAAGACCATTCATCTAAGACAAATTCTGATGGGGGGCTTTTTAACCGGGGCCGGAATTGGCTCCATGCATTATACCGGTATGGCGGCAATGGAAACCGCCCCCTTACTAAAATATGACGCCATTGTGTTCGGTTTGTCGATCCTCGTAGCGGTGCTGCTTGCCATGTTAGCCATCTGGATCCGATTTGGTCTGGCCCGCATGAAAAGCCTTTCCGGCGCGAACTATAAAGGCACGGTGGTGGCCAGTATCGTCATGGGTCTGGCTATAGGCGCGATGCATTATATCGGAATGGCAGCGGCGCGGTTTGTGGCGCCGCCCGGGGTGGTTCTGCCTGAACAGGAAGGACAGATTTCAGTACTGCTGGCGGCCCTGGTGACTTTTTTGATTGTGTTGTTTATTACGGTCGTGCTGGGGGTCAGCCTGCTGCTTAAATATCGTGATGCCTCCAAGCAAGCCAAACAAAGTCAGCGGACCCTGTTGGCAATGATGGATACTGCGGTAGACGGCATATTAACCTTTAACGGGCGGGGCAAAATCATGAATGCCAATCCCGCCGTCAGTAACATCACCGGTTACACCCGAGAAGAATTAATAGGTGAAAATGTTCGTTTGTTGATACCCGAGCACCGACGCCATATCTATGAACCGGCCCTGGCCTCCAATGGTCTTTACAAAATTAAAAACGAGATATTACATGGCAATCAGGATCGACAGGCCCGGCATAAGAATGGCCATATGGTGCCGGTGCGTGTGGGGGTGGGTCATACAAAAGTGGCAGGTAAAGACTATTATGTTGCCTTTTTAAGCGACATCCGCGAACGCATCAGTATGGAAAAGCAGTTGCGCAGTAATGAAGCAAAATTTCGGTCTTTCTTTGATAATGTCCCGGGGCTGGCCTATAGATGCCTGGATGAGCCGGGCTGGCCTATGTTGTTCATTACCGATGCTATCAAATCGATGACCGGCTATCCGGCCAGTGACTTTGTTTTACCGAATCCCCGGCGTAGTTTCTTAGATTTGTATCATCCGGAAGATTTACCCAATGTGGTTAAATCTCTCGCAGGGTCAGAGTATTTTGTGCTGGAGTATCGGATCATTCACCGGGATGGCTCGATTCGCTGGTTCAGAGAGCAGGGGGTAGCGGTACACAGCGAAGAAGAAAATGTAGGTTGGCTGGACGGCTTTATCTTTGATATTACCGAACGTCGCGCAATGGAAGAAGAGTTGGTTGAAGCCAAAGTTGCAGCTGAACAGGCCGCGGCAGCGCGATCTTCGTTTTTGGCCAATATGAGTCACGAAATCAGAACGCCGATGAATGCGATTATTGGGTTCAGTGATTTAATGCTGCATGAAGCCTTGAACAAAGAACAACACAAGCATGTGGTGACAATAAACCGCTCGGCGCGTTCCCTGCTTCATCTTTTAAACGACATTCTGGATAGCGCTAAGCTCGACAAAGGAAAGTTGGATCTGGATTTTCGCAATTTTGTACTCACCGATGAAGTGGACACCGTCATCAGCACCTTCTGGCTGGAAGCAAAACGCAAGTCGCTGGAGCTGGAAATTGTTATGGAGGACGGTCTGGAAGACGTGTATCACGGCGCTCCGGAACGTATACGTCAGGTCCTGGGCAACCTTATCAATAATGCAGTCAAATTCACCGAGCAAGGCAGTATTACATTAAAGGTAGGACCGGCGGAGGCGGGGCGTGTCGGCTTTACCATCCGCGATACGGGGATCGGGATGAGTAAAGAGCAACTGGCCCGGGTATTTGATGCCTTTGCCCAGGCTGATGCCACCATGAGCCGTAAATTTGGTGGTACCGGCTTAGGCACGACTATCAGTAAACAACTGGTGGAGCTTATGGACGGCACTATCTCGGCCAAAAGCGAAGCGGGTCATGGCAGTGAGTTTTATTTTGAATTGCCGCTTGCGCCCGCCAAAGCCGATGAACGCTGTATTAGTGACAGTGAACTGGAGGTACCGGCTCAGCATATTCTGGTGGTGGACGACATTAAACAGAATATTGACTTGATTTGTCTGCTACTTAAACGCCACGGGCATACCACAGAGGTGGCGCAAAATGGACAGGAAGCACTGGAGTTAATGGCGGCCACTAATTTTGACCTGGTGCTGATGGATCTTCAGATGCCGGTGCTCGATGGTCTGAGCGCGGCGCGTGCGCGCCGTGACTACGAAACCCAAAATCAGCTATCGCCAATGCCGATAATCGCGCTCACCGCCAGCGTACTGGTACAGGATAAAAACGCAGCGATGGAAGCCGGTATGGAGGGCTTTGCCAATAAACCTATAGATTATGAGCAGCTGAATCGCGAAATGGCCCGGGTACTCGGCTTAATTGACGATATCCCGGCGGCTAGCACCGAGCAGCCCCTGGAGGATCTCGATGTGCCTATGGTGGACTGGGCCAAAGGCGAGTTACTGTGGGGGGATGAAGCCACGCACATCGAAGAGATTCAGCGGTTTTTAGCCGGCCTTGATATGGCATTTTCAAGCTTGAAAAAGGCGGTGGCCACCGAAGATACCCAGGCCATCAAGTCCATAAGCCATTCTTTAAAAGGCGTGACCGGTAACCTGGGCCTGAATATGTTGATGACCAGTTTTCAGCAACTGGAGCGCAGCGCGACACAACCTGGTAAGGCGCAGGATTTGGTAGATATGGCCGCTATCCAGGTGAAGTATCTTCGTGGCGAGCCTACACTTAATAAACCCGCGCAAAATAAAGATGCGGCGGGACAGTTTGATGCTGATTCTTTGCATGGCGCGCTTAAAATTTTACACACCAGCGTGGTTCAAAACCAGGTAAATGAAGAAAACCTGGAAGCATTGCAAAATATGCCGGCCGGTGAATTTGAGCAACAGCTTCAGGAAGTGGTTACTGATATTGATGACTTTGAATTCGAACAGGCCGCGGACAAACTACAATCCTTACTGGCACAATTGCAGGCAGTAGCAGAAGAGGGATGACAATGCTAAACACACAACCGATGGCAACCTTGTTACTGGTAGACGATGAACCAGTAAATTTGCGGGTGCTAAAGCAATTACTGGCGCCACACTACAGTCTGGTGTTTGCCAAAAACGGAGAGGAAGCCATACGTCTGGCCAGTGAGCAACTGCCTGATTTGATTTTATTAGATGTAATGATGCCGGGAATGACAGGCTTTGAAGTGTGTGAAGCACTTAAAGCGCTGCCTGAAACCAAGGCGATCCCGGTGATTTTTGTCACCGCTTTGAGTGAAGAGCATGATGAAGCGCGCGGCTTTGAAGTCGGCGGCGTGGATTATGTGACTAAACCTATTTCGCCGCCGGTGGTACGGGCCCGGGTAAAAACACACTTGTCACTGGTTCAGGCCGATGAGCTTAAGCGTACGCGCTTGCAGGTGATACAGAGACTGGGTCGGGCTGCCGAATATAAAGACAATGAGACCGGCATGCATGTTCTGCGGATGAGCCATTTTTCTAAGGTGCTGGCGCTGGCTTATGGGTACTCTGCAGCTCAGGCCGATATTTTGTTTCATGCGGCACCGATGCACGACATAGGCAAGATTGGTATTCCTGATGCCATCATGCAAAAACCTGCCAGACTGACGGCCGAAGAATTTGAAATTATGAAAACCCACCCCGTTATTGGGGCCGAAATTTTAGGTAATGCCGATTCCAAATTATTACAAATGGCCAAATCGGTGGCGTTGACTCATCACGAAAAATGGGATGGCAGTGGCTATCCGAATGGGCTCAAAGGTGAACAAATTCCCATGGAAGGACGTATTGTGGCAGTAGCGGATGTGTTTGATGCACTTACCAGTAAGCGGCCCTATAAAGAAGCCTGGACAGTGGAACAGACCATGGCCGAAATGAATGCCCAGAAAGGCAGGCATTTTGAGCCCAGGTTAGTGGAGCTACTGGAACAAAACCTGGATGAAATACTGACCATCAAGGCCCAGTTTGAAGATGACTAACCCGCGCGGTTGCTAAGTTACTTCAGAGTCAGTATACTATGCGCACATAACCAGCTGGAGTAAGTATTAGCTATGAGTGCTTATGTTTTTCCAGCCGTTTTTTGTTGTTAGAAATCAAAAAATAACAGCAAAAAATGTGTGCAACTGCCAGTCTGGTAGTTTGGGTTCAGTTTTTTCCAAAAAGCCCCGCTGGTCCGGGGCTTTTTGTTGTATCGACATTGAGCCGTAGCTGCTCAGACAGGGTGTTAATTATCAGTTGGGCTTTAGGCCCTTTTTTTGTTTTTGGAGGTTAGGATTGGCAAAGCTTGAAGATAAGCTGACCGAAATGCTGGAGCCGGCGGTAGAGGCGTTGGGCTTCGAACTTGTGGGTGTCGAGTATGTTCGTGCTGGTAAGCACTCAATTTTGCGAGTGTATATTGAGCATGAGAATGGCATCACCGTCGATGATTGTGCGGACGTCAGTAATCAAGTTAGCGCGATCCTGGACGTCGAAGATCCCATTAGCAATGAATATAATCTGGAAGTTTCTTCCCCCGGTATGGAACGGCCGCTGTTCAAAGAAAGACACTTTGCAGAAGCGGTTGGTGAAATCGTACAGATTCGTCTGACAATGCCCATGGATAACAGACGCAACTTTAAAGGACCATTACTTGCCTGCGAAAACGGTATGGTAAGTATTGAAGTGGATGGCCAGCAGTTCCAGTTAGCTGTGGCGAATATCGATAAAGCTAACGTTGTTCCCACATTCGACTAACGGAACAGTACGCGCTTTCATATCAGGAAGCATTAGTGAGGCGAACATGAATAAAGAAATTTTGTTAGTGGCGGAAGCCGTTTCAAATGAAAAACAAGTGCCCCGGGAAAAGATTTTTGAAGCATTGGAATATGCCATTGCCAGTGCGACCAAGAAAAAGAACGAAGGCGACATTGAAGTACGGGTCAGTATTGATCAGCGCACCGGCGATTTTGATACATTTCGTCGCTGGTTGGTGATTGAAGATGATCAGGAACAAACAAACCCGTATGCAGAAATTACGATTTCTGCAGCGCAGGTCGACGAACCAGATCTGCAACTGGGCGATTATGTTGAAGAACAGATTGAATCAATTAAATTCGACCGCATAACCACGCAGACCGCCAAACAGGTTATTGTGCAAAAAGTTCGTGAAGCCGAACGGGCACAGATGATTGCTGAGTACGAAGATAAAGTCGGCGAACTGGTTACCGGTACGATCAAAAAGGTCAATCGCGACAATATCATTGTGGATTTGGGTAATAACGCTGAAGGCGTTATTTATCGTGACGATATGTTACCGCGCGAAACATTCCGTCCGGGTGACCGGGTCCGCGGATTGCTATATGTTATTCGCCCTGAAGCACGTGGCGCGCAGCTGTTTATCAGTCGTACGCACCCAGACATGCTGGTTGAATTGTTCCGCTTAGAAGTGCCTGAAATTGCAGAAGAGACTCTGGAAATTAAATCGGCCGCACGGGATCCAGGTTCACGGGCAAAAATCGCGGTGAAAACTAACGATAAGCGCCTTGACCCGGTTGGAGCGTGTGTCGGTATGCGTGGCTCACGGGTGCAGGCGGTTTCGGGCGAACTTGGCGGTGAGCGTGTTGATATTGTGTTATGGGATGAAAATCCGGCACAATTTGTTATCAATGCCATGGCGCCGGCTGAAGTTGCCTCTATCGTTGTAGACGAAGACAACAACACCATGGATGTGGCGGTTGAAGCGGATAATCTGGCGCAGGCAATTGGCCGTAGCGGTCAGAATGTACGTCTGGCCAGCCAGCTGACTGGTTGGGAATTAAACGTGATGACCATTGATGATCTCAATGCCAAACACGAAGAAGAAAATTCAAAAGTGTTACAGCTGTTCACAGAATATCTGGACATTGATGAAGAGTTTGCCGGTGTTCTTGTAGACGAAGGTTTCAGTACGCTGGAAGAAGTGGCCTATGTGCCTGTTAGCGAACTGCTGGCCATTGAAGGGCTGGATGAAGATACGGTCGAAGAACTGCGTAATCGTGCCCGTGCAGTATTGACCACTAAGGCGCTGGCCAGTGAAGAATCACTGGAAAGTGCTGAACCAACCGAAGCCTTGCTGAATTTAGAAGGCATGAGCAAACATGTTGCATATCTACTGGCCAGCCGCGGCATTACCGACTTAGAAGAGTTGGCAGAACAGGGCACAGATGATATTAGCGATATTGATGAACTAGACGAAGAAAGCGCCGGTAAACTTATCATGGCTGCCCGTAATATCGTCTGGTTTAATGAAGAATAAGGTCAACAAGGGGATAAACACGTAATGGCAGAAGTATCTGTAGAAAAGCTCGCCAGTGACATCGGAACGACCGTTGACCGTCTGGTTACTCAGTTTAAAGATGCAGGCATCACTAAAGATGCAAGTGAACCGGTGACCGAAGACGAAAAACGACAGCTTCTTGATCACCTGAGCAAGCAGCACGGCAACACAGGTGGCATCAGCGAACCAAGCCGTATGACGCTGCAGCGTAAAACCACCAGTACGCTGAATGTAGGCAAATCTAAGTCAGTTAAGGTTGAAGTACGCAAGAAACGTACATACGTTAAACGTAGCGACATCGAAGAGCAGAAGCGTCAGGAAGAAGAAGCGCGTCTGCAAAAAGAAGCAGAAGAAAAAGCTGCTGCTGAAGCTGCCGAAGCAAAACGTATTGCCCAGGAAAAAGCCCGTCAGGAAGCCGAAGCGAAGAAAGCGGCTGATGAAGGGGCCAAAGCAAAACGTGAAGCGCAGAAATCAGCGTCTGATCAGGCGCCAGCTGAGCAAAATGCCGGTAAACCTGAAGCTGAAATGAGTGCTGAAGAGAAAGCCGAAGCCGAAGCTGCCCGTAAGGAAGAAGAACGTCTTCGTCAGGCGCAGGAGTCAGAAGCTCAGAAGAAATACGAAGAAGAAGCAAAGCGTGCGGCTGAAGAAGCTCGTAAACTGGCAGAAGAAAATGAGCGTCGCTGGAAAGAAGAAGAAGAGCGTCGCAAACGTCAGGAAGCCGAAGAAGTACACTTGCATTCTAATCGTTATGCGCAGCAAGCTGAAGATGAGCAGGATCAGCAGGTTGAGCGCACCTCACGACGTCGCAAGAAGTCGAAGAAAAACGCAGGAGAACATTTGAAGCAAAGCTTTAATAAACCAGCACAACCCGTCGAACGTGTTGTGAAAATTGGCGCCACCATTACAGTTGGCGAACTAGCCAGCCGTCTGGCAGTCAAGTCCAATACTGTTATCAAGACCATGATGAAAATGGGCGAGATGGCAACCATTAACCAGGTTCTTGACCAGGAAACTGCCGTATTGGTAGTTGAAGAGATGGGTCACAAATATGAACTGGTGAATGACAATGCACTTGAAGAAGAATTGTTAGCCGAAGGCACCGACGGTGAAATTGTACCGCGTGCACCGGTGGTAACCATCATGGGTCACGTTGACCATGGTAAAACCTCATTACTGGATTACATTCGCCGCGCGAAAGTCGCTGCAGGCGAGGCCGGTGGTATTACCCAGCACATTGGTGCCTATAAGGTTCAGTCAGATAATGGCGATGTAACCTTCCTGGATACACCAGGACACGCCGCGTTTACCGCAATGCGTGCACGTGGCGCCACCGCTACCGATATCGTTATCCTGGTAGTCGCGGCCGACGATGGCGTAATGCCGCAAACTAAAGAAGCGGTACAACACAGTCGCGCTGCGGGTGTACCACTGATTGTTGCCGTCAATAAGATGGACAAAGAGTCAGCTGACCCAGAGCGTGTTAAAACTGAATTGTCACAGCTTGAAGTTATCTCTGAAGAGTGGGGCGGTGAGCACCAGTTTGTGAATGTTTCTGCCAAAACCGGTATGGGCGTTGACCAGCTGCTGGAAGCTATCAACCTGCAGGCGGAACTGCTAGACCTTAAAGCCGTCGAAAAAGGCCCGGGTCGCGGTATTGTTATCGAGTCACGTCTGGATAAAGGACGTGGACCGGTTGCTTCGGTACTGATTCAGGAAGGCGAGCTACGTGCTGGTGATATCCTGTTGTGTGGTGAAGAATACGGCCGTGTTCGTGCGATGCGCGATGAAAACGGCATTGAGATTAAAGTGGCTGGCCCCTCTACTCCGGTAGAAGTGCTGGGCTTATCGGGTGTACCGGTTGCTGGTGAAGACGCCGCGGTAGTAAATGACGAGCGTAAGGCCCGTGAAGTTGCTTCTAAGCGCCATCAGAAAAAACGCGAAATTAAACTGGCCCGTCAGCAGAAAGCTAAACTTGAAAACATGTTCTCAAACATGGCCTCAGGTGAAGTCAGCGAGCTGAACATCGTCCTTAAAGCGGATGTACAGGGTTCCGTAGAAGCCATCGCCGAGTCACTGGCGAAGCTGTCGACCAGCGAAGTTAAGGTGAACATCGTAGGTAGTGGTGTTGGTGGTATTACAGAAACCGACGCCACGCTGGCAGCAGCTTCTGGCGCTATCGTAGTTGGCTTTAATGTCCGTGCTGATGCCTCTGCGCGTCGCGTACTGGAAAGCGAAGAAATTGACCTGCGCTATTACAGCGTTATCTATAACCTGATTGATGAAGTGAAAGCCGCCATGAGTGGTATGCTGGCACCAGAATTCAAACAGGAAATCATTGGTCTGGCTCAAGTACGTGATGTCTTTAAGTCGCCGAAGCTGGGTGCGATTGCCGGTTGTATGGTTACTGAAGGCGTGATTAAACGTAGTGCACCGATCCGGGTTCTGCGTGAAAACGTTGTAATCTATGAAGGTGAGCTTGAGTCACTGCGCCGCTTCAAAGACGACGTACAGGATGTACGTAACGGTATGGAGTGTGGTATCGGCGTTAAGAACTACAACGATGTTAAGGTCGGAGACCAAATCGAGGTGTTCCAGGTGATTGAGGTTGCCCGCGAGATTTAATCTGCGGCAAGCACATTAGATAAAGCGGGGGCCAGGCGCCCCCGTTTTTGTCTGTGTAATATATATAGGAGTTTTATCATGGCACGTGAATTTTCCCGTACTGACCGCGTAGGTCAGCAGGTACACAAAGAAGTCGCCAGTATCATTCAAAACGAATACAAGCATCGAATTGGTGATATGCCCCTCATTACCGTTTCTGATGTTGAAGTGTCGCGGGATCTTGCTCACGCTAAAGTCTTTGTGACCATTTATGGTGAAGAAGTCGATCATAAAGCACAGGTTAAACAGCTGGAAGACAACAAAGGCTTTATGCGTAGTCTGCTGGCCAAGCGTTTAAGAATGCGTTCGGTTCCTAATCTGCACTTCTTTGAAGATACTTCAATTACCGAAGGTATGCGAATTTCGTCATTGGTCTCAGAAGTGGTGGCCAAAGATGAAGCCCGTCATCAGGATTCAGGTGAAGAGCAGGAGTAAATGGCAAAACGTCGTAAGGGCCGTCCAATCAATGGAATTGTGTTATTAGACAAACCAGTGGGCGGCTCGTCAAATCAGCTTTTACAAAAATTGCGCTGGTTGTATCAAGCGCAAAAGGCCGGACATACCGGAGCCCTGGACCCTTTAGCCAGTGGCATGTTGCCCATTTGTCTGGGCGAGGCCACCAAGTTTTCTCAGTTTCTTCTTGAAGCAGAAAAAACCTATGAGGTAACTGCCAGGCTAGGTGTGCGAACCACCACCTCAGATGCTGATGGTGAGATTATGGAAGAAAAACCGGTTAATGTTACTGACGCCGAAGTCACCCAGGCGTGCCTGAGTTTTCTGGGCAAAAGTAAACAGGTTCCTTCTATGTTTTCGGCACTCAAATACCAGGGTAAGCCTTTGTACCATTATGCCCGGCAGGGTATTGAGGTGCCCAGGGAGCCCCGGGATATTCACATTTTTGAGTTGGAAATTAAGCGTATTGCGCTGCCTGAGGTAGAGCTACGGGTAAAGTGCAGTAAAGGCACGTATATCCGTTCTCTGGTGGACGATATAGG
>VMHT01196587.1_pt1 | contig 11857 bp, 10 predicted proteins | sample 4693611 | NCBI WGS metagenome assembly VMHT01 (sample SAMN12280063, study PRJNA550983) | marine metagenome | isolation source: seawater sampled from same location over 5 years 0.02-0.2 micron viral filtrate | place: USA: collected off the coast of southern California halfway between the port... ...
GATCTGATTGAGGCTACCGTCTTTAATGTCGATGAGAACATTTACTGTTATCACCTGATCTGGCCGAAAGATAAGTCTGAGGATGGAACCAAGTCACTGCAAGTCAACGCGGAGCTGGTCTATCGCACCATGAACGTGTCGCCTTGGATCGTATCTCGGTTTATGAAAGTGCCGGGTGAGGTCTATGGTCGCGGTCCATTGGTCACGGCAATCCCAGACATTAAGACACTTAACAAGGTCAAGGAGCTGGTGTTAAAGAACGCATCACTTGCCGTGTCAGGCGTATACACAGCAGCCGATGATGGTGTCTTAAATCCGCAAACCATTCGGATCGTGCCTGGTGCAATTATTCCTGTAGCCCGGAACGGGGGCGCACAGGGTGAGTCACTGCGTCCGTTGCGTGCAGCAACTGACTTCAACGTCTCTCAGTTGGTCATCAATGATCTGGTGATGAACATCAAGAAGATGCTAATGGAAGATTAGTTGCCTCCTGACAATATGTCGGCTCGGTCAGCGACAGAGATCGTGCAGCGCATGAAAGAGCTGTCACAGAATCTAGGTTCAGCCTATGGGCGTTTGATTACTGAGGCAATGGGGCCGCTAGTTCGACGCATCCTGTACGTGATGGATGAAAAGAACTTAATCGATTTACCGCTCAAGGTCGATGGACTAGAAGTCAAGATCACTCCGACATCTCCATTGGCGCAAGCGCAGAATATGGAAGATCTGGAGAAGGTGTTGCAGTTTGCTCAAATTGCGCAAGCCGCTGGACCGGTTGGTCAGGTTGCACTAAATCAAGACAACCTAATTGACTATATTGCAGAGAAGATGGGCGTGCCGCAAAGCATTCTAAATAACAGGCAGGAGCGCGAGCAGATTGCTGCTGAAATGCAGCAGCAAATGATGGCGATGCAACAGCAACAACAACCACCAGGAGCAATGCCACAGGAGGCATAAATGGAAGGATGGGAAGGCTTGAGAGAGGCCGATACCAGTACGCTTCCGGTCGATCAAAAAGCGAATGATTTGGACACAAATTTTGTGCGCTGTTTTTCGACTGAAGCTGGGCAAGAAGTTCTTGGATACTTGAAGTCGGTCACAGTTGATGTGCCGTCATGGTATCCAGGCGAAGACCCCTCACACGGGTTTGCAAGAGAAGGGCAAAATTCTATTGTCCGGGAAATGATTAAACGTATCGAGAGAGGACGTAGCGCATGAGCGAAGCAGTCATGGAACAAACTGAAGAAAAGCAAGAGTCGTTACTTTCAGTAGCGCCAGAGGTAGAGCAAGGCGCAGAGCCAGAAGCTATGCCTCATATGGAGGGTGATGTAGCCGAGCCTGTCGAGTCAGACTTTGAGTGGGGTGATCGGCCTGACTTCATGGAAGGACTTGATCAGTTCTGGTCATCGGACGACGGTCCAGACTTAGAGGGATTGGCGAAGTCATACTCTGAGTTGCGCTCCAAGATGTCATCTGGCAAACACAAAGCACCAAAGGACGGCAAATACGATATATCCTCATTAGAGGGCGTGTCGGATGATGATCCGCTGCTCTCTAGCTTTACTGCATTCGCAAAGGACAATGGCTTGAGCCAGGACCAGTTCGACCAGATCACCGGCATGTATCTGCAAAACATGGGCGAAATGCTTGAAAACGTAGAAGTTGATGTGCAGCGCGAGATGGATAAGCTCGGCAAGAACGCAGACAAGGTTATACAGTCTACGTCTCAATGGCTCGGCAAGTTACAGTCGTCTGGCGTATTGACAGCCGAAGAGACAGAAGCCGTCGTAAATGCGGCTCAATCTGCCGATGTTGTAAAGGCTCTCAATAAGATAAGAGACTCTTATGGAGAGAAATCAATCCCGTCTATAGGCATCCAAGAGTCAGGGTCAATGTCTAGATCCGATCTTGATGCGATGGTTGCTGACCCCAGATATGGTAAAGACATGCATTATACTCAGGGCGTTGAGCAAAAATTCATGGAGTTTTTTGGAGAGAATTAACTAAAGGGGCTACAGCCCCTTTGTTTTTCCTAATAATCTGTTATATTCGACCCAACCGACAACTCATTTTCTTGAGCCGGACACCTGATTATAGCGGCCCATCAGGATAACCGTCACAGGTTTTACCATTAAATTTTTGAAAAAGGATAGAAACAATGGCAGTTTCAATTTCAAATGCCTTTGTCACCCTGTTCGACTCAGAGGTAAAACAGGCGTACCAGGGACAGCGTCTCCTGGCCGGTGTTACCCGCGAGCGTGCTGGCGTCGAAGGTTCTACAGTTAAGTTCCCTAAGATTGGCAAGGGTTCGGCAACTATTCGCGTTCCACAGACTGATGTCACTCCACTCAATGTGTCTTACTCACAAGTCACAGCGACCATGGAAGACTACATTGCTGCGGAATATTCAGACATCTTCAACCAGCAGAAGGTCAACTTCAACGAGCGTCAAGAGCTTGTACAAGTTGTATCTGGCGCTATCGCGCGTCGCATGGACCAAGTGGTTCTTGACGCAATCGCAGCGACAGGAACAACAGCTATTACCAATGACATTGGTGGAACTGACACTAACTTGAACGTAACCAAGTTACGCGAAGCGAAGAAAACCTTGGATGCCAAGAACGTACCAGCCGAAGGTCGTTGCATTCTGGTTCACGCAAATAACTTGTCCTCACTTTTGGGCGAAACTGAGGTGACATCTTCTGATTTCAACACAGTTCGCGCATTGGTTACTGGCGAAGTTGATACGTTCCTTGGCTTCAAGTTCATCACATTAGGTGACCGAGATGAAGGTGGATTGGCAGTCGATGGATCGTCTGACCGGACTATCTTTGCGTTTCACCGTGATGCCGTTGGCCTCGGTATTGGCATGGGGCAGCAGTCTCGCGTTGATTATATTCCAGAGAAGACTTCATTCCTGGTTGCGTCAATGTTCTCTGCTGGCGCGGTAGCGATTGATGATGAAGGCATCATCCCTATCATTTGCCGTGAATCATAAGGAGGACTAAAAATGGCTTATGCAGAAGCAGGACTACAGCCTATCGGCGGTCAAGCAAAAGCTGGTAACTCTCCTCAGATGTGGGCATACACCACAACTGACGCGATTGCCACAGTAAATACATCTGGTTATTTCAACAGCGCAGTTGACCTTTTGAAGGTCGGCGATCTGATCTATGTGCATGACTCAAACACACCAACAGCATCGCTTGTTGTTGTGTTGTCAAACACTGGAACAGTTGTTGATGTATCCGATGGTACGGCATTGTCAGTGGCAGACGCTGACTAATAGATCGACCCCCGAAAGGGGGTCATCTTTGATGAGGTGACGCATGGCATCAGGTGATACCAAACTTTCAATTTGTTCGGACGCCCTGGTAATGTTAGGCGAATCTCCGATCACCACTTTTTCTGGGTCGGATGTAGGCACTGTCTGCGACCGGCTTTATGACGACATAAAAGTAATGGCGTTAGCAATGTACCCGTGGTCATTCACCATCAATAAGGTGCAGCTCGCTAAAGGCACGGCACCAATCAATGAATACAAATATGCCTATAACCTGCCGACGGATACGCAACGCATCTCAGGCGTCCGCGCCGTGTTCAACTCGACGCAGGTCGGGGCGCAGCCACTGCAAGGCGGCTGGGAGATTCTTAACAAGACGTTGATTACAAACCAAGAAACGATTGTTATTGATTACCAGTTTGAGCCGGAAGAGTTTGATTTGCCGGCTTACTTTGTTCAGTTGTTAAAATATATGGTGACCTGGCACATTGCTGAGACGGTCACAGATCAGATTACCAAAGCTGAATACTGGCGGCAGATTGCAACTGGTTCTCCTGCTGAGAATATGCGCGGAGGATACTTTCGGGTTGCCGCGAATATTGATGGCGGTACAAAGCAGAATGAGGTTCTTACTGACTTTGCGTTAATCGGAGTACGCGGATGAGCCGGATTGTTACTGTACAAAGTAACTTCACATCCGGCGAGATTGATCCACGGCTAAATGGCCGGATTGATCTGCAACAATATTATAATGCGCTAGAAACTGCTCAGAACGTGACCATTGAGCCGCAGGGCGGCATCAATAGACGTGATGGGTCAGAGTTTGTTATTGACGTCCCTCGATCAACTGAACACGTATTAAATGCAAACTCAACACTATTGGCAGCAGCGCAGCTCGCAGTTGTGTTTCCTCCATGGGATGGGACTGAGTTGTTTGCAAGAAGCGCCGTCTGGTTTAAGCCAGATGGCACAAAGATGTATATTGCAATACGTCCAGATGATGACAATTCATATATTTATGATACGTCAGCTCCCCATCAAGATCACTACATGACAGAAATTGATCTTTCTACGGCGTGGGATTTAACAACCATAAGCGCTGCTGGAAATTTCGCCCTCTATGGACTTGGGCCTTGTGTTATTTCCTATAATGGAAGTTACGGGTTTAGAGTTATGGGTGATACCAATAAAAACATTAAGCGCGAGACGCTGTCGACTCCTTGGTCTTTTGCTACAATGACCGGAACATCTCTCACTCCATCGGCTACCTGGGGTGACGGACAAAACATTGATGCTGTTTATGATATTCAATTCAATGATGACGGCACTAAGATGTTTGCGGTTGCCAATATTATATCTGATAACATTTATTTAATTGAGTACTCATTATCCTCTGCCTGGGATCTAACGACTACAACTTATGTTGACAAGGTTTCTGTTGGCGACAGCTCTGCCGATCAAGACGTGCGCTACTTCCACGTTACCAATAGCGGAAAAACAATTCATTTCAAAGACAAGACATACACTGTTCCAAACGCCTGGGACTTGACGAGTATTGCTCAAAGCACATCAAGCGTGTTTAGTGCAACTGGCGGCATTACGATAGACAGAGATCGCGTCGGAGGATTGTACACATCCTTTAATACACAGGACTTCTACATCCGAGATGATGAAAGTCGAATGTATATTCCTTCTGATTACACATACATCACAACAGACTCAGCGTCACTACATGAGTATTTCCCTCAGCAAGAACCAACATTTAAGATGGTTCCGTTTGAGTTCTCAGTTGATGACTCTTACATGCTGGTATTTACCGGCAATAAGATGTTGATATTTAAGGATGGCGTGCAAGTCACAACGATTAACGGCCAGCCAGGTCAAAATCATCTTGTCGTTCCGTCGCTGACTAGCGCATACATTGATAACTTAAATTTTACTCAAGCGGCTGATTCGCTGATCCTGACGCATGAAGACATGCATCCTCAGTTCATTCAGCGGGGTGGTTCCGACTCTACTTGGACAGTCACTGACTTGTCCTTCAATCACGTACCAAAATACGCTTACACGTTAAATGTAGACTCACCTCAGTATTCGATTACTCCAAGTGCGACCACTGGAAACATTACTTTGACCGCGTCGTCCGTAACGACAGATACTGGTACGGCACAGGCTGGAACGTCAACGACATTGACGCTCAAGTCAGCAACAAGCTACACGTCCGACGATCAATGTAACGGCCTGTCTCTGCATTTAACCGGAGGCACTGGATCAGGCCAGCATCGGCACATTTCTGATTATAATGCGACCACAAAAGTGGCAACAGTTTATCCGGCATTTACAACAACCCCTGACAACACTACTCAGTATTCAATCAAAGCGTTTGGTGCAGACAGTGTTGATGAATACGTTTTAGCAGATAACGGCTTTGGCCGCGCTCGCATTACAGAGTATGTCAGCGACACAGTGGTTAAAGCATTTGTCGAAATTAACTTTTTCGACACTGACGCCCTGACATCCGGTAACTGGGAGCTAGAATATGGGTACGAAGACGTGTGGTCTGATTCTCGCGGCTGGCCTCGGTCTTGTGTATTCCATGAAGGGCGATTGTTCTTAGGAGGATCTAAGTCTCGGCCATCAACATTGTGGGGCAGTCGAGTCTCTGACTTCTTTAACTTTGACCCAGGCGAGCAGCTAGATGACTCCTCGATTGAGGCGACATTAGACACGGGCAAGTTCAATGCAATCGTTGATCTTTACTCAGGACGCAACCTTCAGATTTTTACTACTGGCGGGGAGTTCTTTATACCTCAGACGCTTGGTGACCCCATCACGCCGTCTACGCTGTCAGTCAAAGAGCAAACATCTAACGGGGTAAAGCCGGGAGTCCCAGTGGTCAACATCGACGGATCGACATTGTTTATACAGCGCCAGGGGAAGTCTTTATCTGAGTTCTTGTTTAATGACTCGGTCGCCGGATATGTGTCAACGAGAATTAGTTTGCTGTCATCTCATCTACTAAAGTCACCGGCATCAATGGCTGTTCGCAAGGCAACCTCAACAGATGAGGGTGATCGGGTGATGATTGCAAATAGCGATGACGGGTCAATCGCTTGTTTCACTTTATTAAGATCAGAGCAAATCGTCGCACCGAGCGAATGGACTACGGACGGTAAATACATTGAGGTCGGGGTAGATATTTCGGATGTATACACTGTCGTTAAGCGAACCATTGGCGGCTCTGATAAATTCTTTATTGAGCGCTTTGTTGAAGGCTTAAACACAGACTGCGCGAAAAGCGCAACGGTAACCGCATCAACATCCGGGGTCACTGGGCTAGGGCATCTACAAGGCGAGACGCTGGATGTTCTAAGCGATGGCGTTGTCGAATCAGATAAAACAGTTTCAACTTCCACAATTGCATTTACGACAGCGGCGACCAGTTCATATGAGGTTGGGCTGACGTATGCATCAACAATTAAGACAATGCCGTTTGAAGGCAAGCTGCCATCAGGTCCAACACGTACATTTAAAAAGAGAATACTGGCAATATCAGTTGATTTATATCAAACACAAGCCGTGACTATTGATGGAGAAGCGGTCGCGTTTGATGCTGATGACAATGGGCTAATTGCTCCTTATACAGGATTTAAGCGCAAAGGCTCGTTGCTTGGATACAATAAAGACGCAACAATTACGATCACACAAAGCGAGCCGCTGGACATGACAATCCTATCGCTTGATTACAAGGTATCGACGGGGCAATAAATGGAAGCATTAGTCGCAGCAGCGCCATATATCTACGCAGGATCGCAAGTCGTAAGTGCATACGGCCAGTATGAGACAGGCAAGATCCAGCAGAAGATGTACAACATGAAAGCGCGTCAGGCGCTTCTGCGCTCCGATCAGGAAGCCTTGAACGAAAAGCGCAAGGGTGTGCAGGTTTTGGAAAAGATCGCCGCAACACAGGCTGCTATTAACGCCAGATCCGGGGCTGGAGCGATTGACCCATACTCGGGTACGCCTCAAGCACTGCGTGTCTTTGCGACAGCCGAAGGGATGAAGGACTTTCAGATTACACGCGAGAATGCAGCGCTGGCCGAGCAGATTGGAATTTTACAGTCAATCGACAATAAGCAAGCTGGGTCAATGGCGGCTCATCAAGGTCGGATTGGCGCAATAACTACTTTAGGCCAAGCGGCATTTGGCTATTACCAACTTGGTGGTGCGACCCCTGGTACAAAGGGTAGCGTTACATACGGCCAAGGTACTTATTTTTATAATAGTGGTATGGGAGGTATTACTTAATGGCCGAGCTACCACGTTATAGGCGAGACGGATTACTCTCAGCGGTTAGCCCAGGCTTTGACTCAGCGGCACTGCGTGAAGGCGCTCGCGCCTCTGAGACGCTGACCCGAGCGATGGACCGTGTCAGTCAGATGGCATTCCAGGTTGCCGGTGAACAGGCTAAGATCGAAGGCATTGAGTACGGCGCTGCAAATGCGCCGACTGCCCAACAGCTTGCAACTGCAAAAGCATCCGGCAAGGATTTAGAAGATCTGCTACCAGGCGACACATTCTCGATCTTTGGTTCTGCGGCGCGGTCTACTGCGTTAGATATTATTGGCCTTAATATCGAGAAAGAAGCGCGCGAGTCTATTGTTGGTTTGCAAGCTGGGTTTGAGGCAGGAACAATTGATCTGCCGACAATGCAAGAACAGCTAGTAACCATTGAGGATTCTTACTCAGCTATTTTGCAAGACATCAGTCCGGCGGCAACTGCCAAGTTTAGAGCGGCAATTGCAACGGTTGGTAACTCGGCATTTCTTGCTGCAGCAAAAGACACTGCAGAGGCGGCAAAAAAACAAGACGAGATATCTCTGCGTTATCAGGCAGACTTGATTGTTGATGGAGTCGAAGGCCAGGTTGACTCGCTTGTACGCACAATATTTAAAGCTGGCATAACCGCCGATGAGAAAGGTGGCGCAGTCATCTTGCCAGAAGATCGAATTGAAACTGTTTCAAGAGACACAATCGCGTCGTTTGCAAGACAGATTGATGATCCGACTTTCTATAAAACATACACAGACAAACTGGACGCAGAAATATCTAGGGCCAAGGTTGATCTGGTTGCAGAATATCTTGAGCAAGATCCGCTGAATCGAGTGCCGGAACTAGATCAAGACGGCGCATACCTAGCCGATCCAAATGTTAAACACTTGTTTTCAATTCTCGATTCTGGTGAGCGCGACAAGGTTGAAGCCAGGATTGAGGCGTATGTTGATGATATTCAGGCAGAAGCTGATGCATCAGAAGTTAGAAGTGGCCGAGACAGAGATCGCCGCGCCAAGGAGCTTGCACCACTAATACATAAGGCAATCAACAATGATCGTCTTGAAGAAGCTAGGCAGTATATGGACGAGCTTCAAGACCTTGATTATGGATTATGGAAAACTTTTGATGCTACAACCAGAGGCGGTGGAGCAATAGTTGATCTGAAAGAGGTCGTGCAAAACTTAGACATGAAAGATCACTTTGGGACGCTGAAAATTGAGGAAATTAACAAAGCGTTTTCTGACAATCAAATTACTAAGTCAACATACGACGATTTCTTTAAACGCTATCAGGCGCAAAAAGATTCACGGTATCAAGATGGTTTAAACTACGCCAAAAATGCTTTGGGCTACCCTGAGTATGATTTTGTAGATCCTCAAGGCTCACAGCGTCTTGCGATTATTCAGGTTAAGAACGTACAAAACGAATGGTTTAACAAGAAAGACACAGCGATCAAAGAAGGCCGTGATCCCGGTGATGCGTTTGACTTCTTTAAGAAACGCGCAGAAGAGATTAAGAATGGTGGTTTCGATCCAGCAAAGATTGAGAACGCAATCAAAACAGTCAACACGTTTATTGTTGAGCGTGGCATCTCAATTAGTGATTACTCTGAGCTGTCGATTCCTGATGATTTATCATCAAAGCAATATGGCGAATTGAGCGCAGCCAAAGATTTATTGATTCAACAGGGTATGCCCTATGGTGACCAGTAATGAGATTTGAAGACGGTTATCAAGAACTAATCGATCTGGCGTCAACGCATCACAACTATGTGATGATGAACGACGGCACATACGACTATGAGCGTTATGGTTTTGAGCCGAGGGTTGTCCCGCAAGAAGAGTTCCAGGCCATGTCGCGCAAGGAGCGTAGAGAGCAGCCAGCTCGGATTACGCCGCAAGAGGGATTCCAGCGCTTTGGTGAGGCAATGGGTGGAGCCATAGCTGGTGCAGTACCAGGTGCTGTTGCTGGATCTGTTGGCGCACCTGGAGATATTGCGGCGTTATTTAAAGGCGCATACGACGCGGCGACAGCAGAAGAAGGTCAGCGTCTTGATGCGTTCTTAAATACGGTGACAGAGATTTCTGAACAGTATGGATCAGAACGTGCGCTCAAGTTGATAAGCGACACAGCGGACGTGTTGCCTGTGTCGGATCAAGTGAAAGAAGGTATTAAGGCCGGAGCTGAAGCCGGGTCGTTTGTTGGCGTCGGCGGTACAGTCACAGCCGGTAGTAAGGCTGCATTGCGTGGTGCTAAAGAGTACGCAGCCGGTGCGCCAGCACGAGTCGCGGAGCGCGGCACAGGTGTGACGCTGCAGTCTGGATTCGATCCAATGGCTGTACTTGATGAGGCTATTGTTGCTGGTCAAGGCCTGATCCCAGCTGTGAAAGGGGTAAAGCCAGGTGACGCACTTTTAGTGCAGCACAATTTAAACCCAGAGTCCATTGAGGACATTGAGGTTCTAGGCGGTTTACCAGTGCCATCTTTGGCGATTGTTAAGTCGTCTACTCCTCTAGAAAAATTTGGATCAATTACATTGATTGGCACACCAGACATGGCAAAGCCTTCAGCTAGAAACCCTGTTTATAGATCCGATGCCTATGTAAAGCGTCGCCCAGGAATTACTTTTGAAGAAGATTCGTCTCCTACTTTCTATAACCAGAAAACAAGGAAAGAACAGAAGGCGACTTTGAAGAACATGGTTTCGGCTATGAAGGGCGGGGCCGGTGAAGAAATGATGGGTGTTACCGCTGGAAATCTTAGAGCCATAGCAGCAAAGCCCTTTAAGACATTAGCTGAGGTCAAAAAGTCAAGAGATCGCCTTGTTTCAGAAAAAGACATGATGAAAGTTAAAGACGAGATTGACCGTCAATACATTGGCTTAGTTAACTATATTTCTGATGACATTGCAGACATAGAGCAAAGATATAGAAATTCTGGAATGGACTACAACGACATTACGAAAGATCTTGTTCGTGGAACAATGAAAGATGAGGAGATACTATCAAGGCTTTCAGATGAGACAAAACAGCGTCTTGAAATATTTAGGGAATCTTCAACAAATCTTCCTACTGAGTACTTTGAAATAAACCCACAAAGAGCTGTTGCCCTTGATGAATTTAAGGCGGCTCTTGTCCCAGAAGACTTGCCAGAATCGGATATTAAAGCATTAGAAAAAGCTGGTGCTAAAAACATCATTAAATACAAAGACGAAGCTGATCGTGTAGAAAAGATTAAGTCAATGCGAGACGTTATGTTTACCGTTGGTGCTGTAACAACTGTGGGCGGCGGAGCGATGAAAGGAATGACAGGCACTGAATCAAATCAAGGTGAAGCGCAATGATCGAGAAAAAGCTCAACGACAAGATTGAAGATACGGTTGCATCAGCTTTAAAGGATGAGCTAGAGCAATCGCCTATCCTTGAGCCGACTAGCCCTTCACCGATTATGACAGACACAGGCGAAACGCTTGAAGAAACATTAGCGCCTGTCGAGTCTGAAGAAGTCTCTGTGCCATCTCCAGAGCCAGTTGAGGTTCCACCAGCATCAACAGATGACAAGGTCGCTGTTCTCGGCGCGTTAGGCAAACTAGGCGTCAAACTCAGTAAGCGAGTCGATGAAGCAGAAAGACGCGCTACGCCTGGCCTTGATGAAAGTCGAATCATTCAAGAAGAGCGCGGCGTTATCTTTGTGCGCGGATACACAGATGAAGAGTCTGAAAGAATCCAATCAGCATTCGGCGGCGAGTACACCAAAAGCCTAAACTTTCCTGCAATCTTTGAAGGCAGAGTCGGCGGCGATTTTGACCTTGCTACATACATGGCTAAGTTCAGGGACGCTAACGCTGAACTCATTGAGAATTCTCGGCGTGGCAATATTCCAATGGAAAAGGTCATTGAGTTTGCCAAAGAGCGAGACATGGAAGAGGTGGTGACTCTTTGGCTGAGTCGCAATCCCGGACAGACATCTAATGTCGAAGACTTTGCAGCCGGTGTTTTAGCGATTGATCGTGTGCAAGGCGCTACAGAAGAGATGTATAAACTTGCAAGAGAAGCTGATGAGCTAGGTAACGCGCAACTTGCAGACGAACACAGGACAAGAGCGCATCAATATATCTCTGTCATGGGCCAGCTGTTGATTAACGTAGCTGGGTCTGTATCGGAAGCAGCTAGGACAACTGCCGCCGCCGGTCATTTTAAGAGAGACGGTTTACCTGATGTACAGGGTCGCTCACAGCAA
>VMHT01142774.1_pt1 | contig 11854 bp, 17 predicted proteins | sample 4693611 | NCBI WGS metagenome assembly VMHT01 (sample SAMN12280063, study PRJNA550983) | marine metagenome | isolation source: seawater sampled from same location over 5 years 0.02-0.2 micron viral filtrate | place: USA: collected off the coast of southern California halfway between the port... ...
CACTGTCAACTATTGCAGCTCTAGACTTCATGTGTGCAGTTAAATAATGATGTACACATGCTTTGTAGTAAGGTCTACCTTTAATCTTTTGTATCAATTCCCAAGTCAATCTAAATCTTGTTGAATTATCATATTTGTCATTGTTTGTATAGTCAAATAATTGATCTAGGAATTGAGCCCTCATTGTATGTGGTAAATAATGTAAGTTAAGTCCCTTAAACCCACCTTTTGCTCTTTCGTAGGGTATACATAAAGGGAATCTATCGTAGTAAGGGAGAGTTTTCTTATGTTTAGGGTCATAGAAGTACATAACCATATCGCCTAATATTGGGTTAGTCCGTTGTCTTTGATCTGAGACTAATCCCTTTCTACTCACTCTTTTTATCTGAGACACACGAGTACGAAACCAAGTCATTGACTTCTTTGTCCTTGCCTCGATACCACCTCTAAAGGCTTCCCTCTCTAATCTGTCAAATAGTTTACCTGCCATATATGTATTTATGTCATTTAACTAGGTGATCTTCTGTTAATATTTTAAAATTATATCCACGATTCAAACAGTATTCACGAGCTGCATCCCATTTGAGTTCATTGATTGCATATCTCTTACCTTCTTTCAAATAACGACCATTAGATTTCTTACCACGAACAGGCGGTTGTGTAAATTTCTTTGGTTTGACTTCAATGATATCCCTATCGACTGTTCCATCAGCCTTTTTGTATTCAATCCAGAAGTCTGGAAAATATCGGTGTACTCTACCATCTATACTACGATATGGTATGATAATCTCTTCACTAGACCATCTTAGGATGCTATCGTTAGTATCACAGTATTTCATGAACCTTAACTCCCACAAAGAACGATAAATGACCTTAGTTGGATCACCTTTATACTTTTTCCAGTGAATTGGTTTGAATCTTCCCTTGTAACTCATATAAATACCTTATATAAAATAACTTAATAAAGGTATTTAGGATGGGATTACTATCGAGTCTAAAATCAAAACTTATCGGATCAATTAAAAACGATCTAAACTCTGCACTAGCAGGGCAAAGAAACTTATTCAATGCAAACATAGCAGATGCACTAGATGATCTGTTAAAGTCTGCAACAGGTATATCTACTTCAAATATACCCAGTGAAATTACTTCACTCCAACAAACAATGGCAGAGTCTGCTTCACAAGTAAGAAAAGCAGAGATGAAATTGGGTGCCGAGGCATATTCAACTCCACTACCACAAGTTGAACCTTTGCAATTTCCTACTGATCCAAATTCAGCATTTATTAATAACTGGATTGTGTTTAGAACATTAGAACAGGAAGGATTTGATGTAGGAGCTGGCCAGAAGAGAAAGAACTACGAGATAAGATTATATCTACCTAAGATAAACGATAATATTTCAATGACATATAAGAGTGAGGAAGTGGGTATTATGGGTGCTACTGCAGGCCAAGTGATGAATTCTGATGGGGTATGGGATGGTATAAAGACTGCTGGTGCTGGTGTATTGCAAGCTGGTACTGAAAAATGGAAAGAGGTCAAGGATAAGATGTCAAATATAAGACCATATCAGTCTGGTATAGTACAAAACCCAGTTAAATTCCAACTATTTGAGGGAGTAGGATTTAGAACACATAGTTATTCATTTGAATTACATCCATACAACCATGAAGATTCCCTTGCAATCCAACAGATCATATATGCATTAAAACATTCTGCATTACCTACAGTTTCATTAAAATCACCAAGAATGTTTATATTGCCTGCAATGTGGGATATAGATATTGCTGGAGATGTTAGAAATAACATGGAGAAACCATTACCATCAGCAATCACTAAGGTTGATGTTGACTATTCTGGTGGTCATGATATGAATTTTGTGTATTCAAGAGCTGGAGAGAAAATAACAGATGTTCATCCAAATGGTGTAGTATTAAGTGTAGATTTCACTGAACTTATCACTATGGATGCAGACAGATATGATAAGAATGTATCTGTTAATAGAACAAAAGGTATTGGAAGTGTCCATGAAGAATTAGAGGGTCAAGAAGGACAAATAAAAGATTCACCACAAGCAACAGATGGCTCAGGTGATCCAACAGGCTAGGAGTAACGAATGGCAACAAATTATTTTAGACATTTTCCAACTATTGACTACGACATCAATAAAGATGGAGTATTACATAGGGCTAAGGATTTATTCAGACAGGTAAGAGTATTTGGGGATAAAGAAGAGAGTGCGACAGGGTACGAATTTATGCATGTTGGAGATGGAGATAGACCAGATGCAACTGCATCTAAAGTGTATGGTGATGGAACATTATATTGGTTATTCTGGTTAGTGAACGAACATTTAACAGTATGGAGTGATTGGCCAAGGTCAAATTTCATGCAAGAAAAATATATTGACAGAAAATATATTGGAACAGCACTAGTTGCAGAAGTATCTACATCTATAGTGTCATCTGCGGATAGTAAGTTCACTATGGGTGAAAAGATAACAGGATCAACATCCAAAGCAACAGGATATGCAATTAATATTGATCCAACATTTAATCATGTAGTAGTTAATGATGTACAAGGAACATTCCAGACAGGTGAAACAGTTATAGGTAGTAAGTCAGAGAAATCTTTCACATTATATTCATTTGCTGATTATAAAGACAGACCACACTATTATATTGACAGTGAAGATAATAAAACAACAGTTTATAATGCAGCGTATACAGTAAAAACTAATGCAGAACATGAACGAGAACTTAATGATGATGCAAAATTCCTTAAATATATTCCATTAGGATATTCACACCAGATTGTCAAAGAGTTCAGAGATTTAATTAGGGAGTAATATTATGCCGATGTTCATAGGACAGGGTACTCCTAATAGATATTTTATTGAGTCTCTAACAATATCAAATAATGCAGGCATCCAAGACGAAGTAGTAGAAATATTTGAACAGTTTCAAATCACTGAATCAATTTATCAAAATTTTATCACTGGCTCCATTACGATAGGTGATGGTGCAAACTTTTTTAATCGTATGGGGTTTACTGGACAGGAATATATTCGTATTCATTTAGCAGGGATAGAGGGCCCAGAAGAACAAGTCCCTTATGAAGAACAAATTGACTTAGTATTCAGAATATATAAAGTCACAGAAATGATGAAAGATGGTAATTCCACTAGATATACATTGCACTTTGTCTCACCAGAAGCATTACAGGCAAATAGAAAAAGAATTTCTCGTGCATATAATGGAACAGTATCCGATATATGTGCAAAAATAATGAAGGAAGAGTTGGGTATTAGAGAGGATTCTGATAAGAAACCAGATGGTAAATACACTGGTGTTAGGATAAAGTCAGAAGGAAATATCCAGTGTGTTGTCCCTAACTGGACAGTCTCAGAGACCCTTAATAGACTAGTATCCTATGCACAATCAGAAGAAGGAATGACACCTAATTCTTACTACATGTACCAAACAGCAAACAAGGGATACAAACTTAATAAGATAGAAGACATGTATGGACTCAAATACTTGGGTGGTGATGCAGTATTTGGTGAAGCACTTGCTGGATCAGGCGATCCAAATGCATCATATGATGAAGATGGATCACAAGGTAAGAGGCCGGGGCCAGGTACAGACATATATGATATTAGTAAACCTGCTTTATTTAATGTATTAGAGAACACAAAAAATGGGTTGTATTCTGGTAAGAGAATTACCATGAATCCCATTAACAAGATTTATCAAGAGATACCATTCAGAATTGCAGATGCAGATGAGTGGGACATGGATTCCAAAGGGGAATATAAGACTAAAGGACACATATCCAAGTCATTACCCTTTAGAGTTGCACCAGAGGTGGTTAGGTTGCCTGCGGATGGTGCAGTGGCGGGACAAGCATTAGATATTGCCCCACAAAGTGAGTCATTAGACAGTATTATAGATTATACAGATGCAGCCTTGGACTTTGGGTATGAAACCCCAATGAATATTAATGGAAAAGATACCACGATTAACAATCTCCATCATAAGACTCAATTAGGTAACTTTAAGAGGCAGTCAGTAAGACAATTGTTATCATCTAACACTGTGAATGTGGCCATATCTGGAAGGACTAATATATCGTGTGGGCAAACCATTAATTTAGATTTAAAACAACCGATTGAGTCTGGTGGGGTAGTAGAGGATGAATTTATGCATAATGGTGAATTTCTAATCGTTGGATGTACCTTTGTAGGTACTCCAGACAGTCTTATAGTGCAGTTAGAACTTGCAACAGATGGATTAGAGTCAAGTATGGATGGGTATCAAACTCCTACTGCTATAGTAGGATAAAATGAATACAAAAGCAAAGGAAAAGAGGTTATATATCTCAGAGAAATTATACAATAAGCACGACTTCTATAGGAAGGGATTCTATATACTGTTCGCATATTTAATATGGGACTTATTTAGATCATTCGGATGGATTTAAAGGATTTCCTATTAAGTGCTGCAGTCTATATAATAGGTATAGGTTGCATATTTATATTACTATTTTGGACATAGAACAACGAGGAAAAGAAAATGATGATGGCAAGAACGATCTTGTTAGGGATGACTACGATTATATTTACAGGATGTATCACACAGGCATATGAACCAATGAATATGGAGAAGCATATGAAGGATAATTTTGTTCAAATATGCACAGGTACACACAAGTCTAACATGACTTGCAGATGGATACCAAACAACGAACAACTAATACATCAAGATAATCTACCATAATGGATATTCAAGAACAAATCAAGCAACTTAGACTCCAGCAAGAAGTAACCAAAGGTATGGAATGGTTTCGTCTAGAAGAAGAAATACAAGAGTTAATTAACAATAATGAATAGTTTTTTTTCGTCTAAAATTCTCCGACTCGTTTCGTATATAACCCTTTCGTTACCGATTTTTTTTATAAGTTGTGCAGTACCCTTAGAGATTCTACCGAACCTATGCTATACTGATAAGACTGGGACATATATCTGCCCTTCATCATGCGAAGAAGATTTAAAAGAGTTTCCGAGTGCAATAGAGAGTTGTCACTGGACACCTCAAATAGAGATAAAGAGGGTTGCAGAGAAGAAACCCTTGACACCAGAGGAATTGTATAAGATGAGATTATATGATTGTCGTATGTTTCTCGGAAGTGATGCATGGGACTGGTGCATGGGTAATGAGGCATGGATAGGATGACGAATAAAGATTTTAAAAATAAACAGAGAGAATTAACCGATTTAAATGCAGATGGACATGCAGATTACTCCGATACCTACTGGAAGAGAGAGCAAATGAGTACAGAGCATGATGAGAGTGATGATTTAGAGGATGCCAAGAGAGTAACAGGACAGTTTGATTCGTTCTGTAGTAGGATGTGGTTAGATAATTGTGATGAGAATAGTGCCTTTGGTGCAATAACATACACGAAGGATGAATATATTTCTAAATATTCTGGGTGGTTATGGAATAAATTTCAAGAAAATAATGGTGTTGTGGAATATAATGAGAAAAAATAATCGAAAAATAAGGGAAAATACGACACTTTTTGAAAGTGAAAAGGTCGTGGTACTTAAGAGGGAGACGAAGACGAGGAGATGATTAAGTTTCAAGGTAAGAATGAATTAAGTTTTTTCACAGGAGTTGTAGAGGATAGGTTTGATCCCCTAAGCCTCGGAAGAGTTCGTGTGAGAATCTATGGGATACACTCTGATGAGAAGAATCAGATTGCAACACCAGACTTACCATGGGCCCAAGTCCTTATGCCCACTACTTCTCCGAGTCTTTCTGGGATGGGTCTATCGCCTCATGGTCTAGTAGAGGGTTCTACAGTGATGGGATTCTTTAGGGATGGCGATATGATGCAAGACCCAGTGATACTTGGTAGTTTATTCGGTATACCTAGTAAGTTTTATAAGCAAGACGAGAGAGGAGAGGGTGTAGAACGACACGCCAGTAAGGGTTTCAACGATCCTCGTGTCTCTGGTAGTTACTCTGGTGATGATGCACCTAATCCAGACCATATACAGAGGGGCTATGGCCTCGGCTTAACCTTAGATGACTCTCCTAGGCGCCCAGATAGTGTCGAAATGAAGGTAGATGGTACTGGATCGAAGATAAACAGCCCTGATTCTGGGATCAACTACCCTAAAGAAGACTACTATGACCAGTCAGATGTCAACTTCCTTGCACAAAATGACATCTCCAAGTACCCTAATGACCTTATCTTACAACATGAGGGTGATATTGTCAAGGAGCCAAGCCGTTCTGGACAGGTAAATAGTACCTATCCATTCAATCATGTGTATGAAAGTGAGAGTGGCCATGTGTTTGAGGTAGATGATTCACCTAGTGCAGAGAGAATACATCTATATCATAGGAGTGGCACGCGTCTTGAGGTGCTGCCAGATGGATCAAAGGTTACTAAGATTGCAAATGATGACTACGAGATTGTAGTTAAGGACAAGAAACTACTAGTGTTTGGTCAGATGGACATAGAAATTAACAGAGACAAATACCAACTCACAGTAGGCGATGAGATAAACATCAAGGCGACAGGAGACATTAACATCACATCAGCAGGCACATGCAACATAACCTCAGATGGTGAGGTAGATATCAAAGGTGGTACTGTAAAACTTAACAGTCTCTAAGATTCTCTGAGGGCCTTAAGTGATTGATTGTATTATAAAAGGTTGATTCTTTTACTATTTGGGACTCCTAGATTTAGGTCTTAAGGGTGATGGAACCAAATTTGAATTAATTCTCTGGGACTCCTAGAGTAATAAATACCTTGACAAATCCCTATTCCATGATATCATAGTTATATGAAAATATTTAATAAGGAGACAAACTCATTTAAATTAGGATTGGCATTAATGGGTCTATGTGGTGCATTATTTTATGTTACATTTGATCCTATTACAATCCTTTCTTATGGACTATATATTTTAATGGCATCTCTAATGGTTCCATTAATACTTGATCTATTATGAATATATTAGATAAATTAATTACAAAAAATAAATTCGACAAAGATGAAATTTACCAAGCAAGATGGGTATGGTATCATACTCTTCTATGTGGGTTCCTTTTCGTTTCTGTAATATTACAGGTGGGAATACTTGTTGCAATTTGGGACTTAGCAAAATGACGAAAAAATACATACATGTAAACATGCACAAGATTCGTGCAAATAAAAAGCATGGAACCAACGAACCAGTTATTACTATTAAGGAAGGTCGGAAGAATACCTATTGTCACGAAGTAGATATACTTGGCCCTAGTAGAGTTAGGTATGGTGGTAATGATAAACCCATACTACCTTGTGGTGCCAGAGTGGTAGTAGAAACTGAAGCTGATTATAAAGTAATTGTCTAACTTTAATATAAATAAGAATGATAAAGGTCGAGGTCTTTATACCACTCAAGAATATAAGAGTGGAGATGTAGTATTACATCTGGTAGGGAACTATCTTTCTTATCCAACCCAGACCTCTATACAGATAGGTAGAGGGATATGGAGTAGGCACTTAGAGTCTTGGGAAGGTGGTCATGTAAATCATCACTGTAATCCTAATACTAAAGTACGAACTAAAGGTTCCGAGCAAAATTCAACAACTTGGGAATCTAGCTTAACCGCAATAACAGATATCTCCATAGGAGAAGAAGTGACATTCGATTACGAAACTACAGAAGAAAATATAGAGCATCCCTTCTACTGTAAGTGTCACGGCAAATTAATAGAGGGATGGAATGTCTTTGACAGGGTATACATTAAATGAAAAAATAATTACTACTAGGTATTTTTCTATTACCTTCATGCATTGTTTTTGAGCAAATAGATAAACTACCAGAACCAGCAGTACATGCAATTATGGTTCCTATAACCATGCTCCCATTAATACTATGAAGCAAGACAACAACGACATCATTACATATAATATAATATTCTTATTATTCTTTGCTATGATTGTCTGGAATTTTATTTCTTGAAATATTCCCTAGAAAGCATTCACCATTTTAGTTGTGATTCATGCTCTCTATGGTGGTCTATTGCTGGAATGTCTGGCAGAAGTTTTCTTGAAAACAGAGCATTGACTTGTCCACATTGTAGTCATGTACATAAGCCACCTCATAAAGAAACCTTTGAAAGTTTTAATGAGAGAAGAAAATGAATAGACTACTTCCTTTTATATTCGTAACTTCTTGTACTGGCACTAGTCTCATAAACTTTGAAAATATGATACCAGAGGACTTGGCTATATACAATGAAGGATTACCTTTAGATGAACAAGTCGTTTGTCAACCAGCACATTCGGATTGGATAAATGACAAATATAGGCATATTCCTAAGTGGTGTAAGACTGTAGGATATATAAAAAAATTACAAAACAGAGGCCCAGAGGACTGGGCTGGAGCAGGTTACGGAAACAGTGGTGGCAATCACCAACCAGCAGATGCTGCAGACTACCATCCTAGTGTTTTCAATGGAGGCCATAATTGAATATCGTAGACATGATATTAATAGCAACTGGAATATTCTTAGTAATTCTTTGGATTAAGTATCGTGAATAAAGCACTCAAAATAATATTCATACTCAGTACAATATTATTCTTTGTATCTTGTGCGGGAGTTATTAAAATTAATTTCAGCTGATGTATGTTTGTATTTGCCTAGCAATCACCGAATCCCAGATAAAAAAAGACCCATCCTTGAAAGACAAGGTGGGTACTGTCTGTGGACAATGTGTCCAAGAAAGCGGAGTTGGGTGTTCATTTAAAACAGACACTACTACTAACCCTTCTCCTAGAACCTTCCTTAATGTTAATTCAACTTAACTGGATTATCGTGTCTGAAGCCATACACCAGTATTAAAGGTTCATTTTTTGGTTCTAAAAAACCCCTCTAATGAAGGGTTCTTTAAGATAACTATTTCATTATCTCTCTGTTTTTTCTATTGGGGAACTCGTTCTTTGGTTTCTTTCTATCAGTCTTGTATAACCAAAGGGTCTCCAAAAACCCCTTACAACATTCAATTCAAATTACTTTCCTCTCTCATCATCACAGTACCTATTATACTATTTTCTGTACCCATCTGTCAAGGGACTATAAATATAATATATGTGGGATAAGATCATACATTATAAGTTTCATATTGGGTGGCCAATAGGTATCCTTCTGGGACTCATAATATTACTTTCAATACTACTATACAGGATAATATAAGGAATGCAAAAATATATGATTTTTAAAATAATTAAATATTGCACCATGTACACAGTCGCAGTTATACTTTCTCTGGGACTCCTACATATAATGCATATAGGTAGTCATAAGAGTATGATGGATCATGCAAAGTTTGACAAACGCATGGAACATGATGCAATGAAACGAATTCAAAAAAAGAAAGAAAGGTTTCCAAAAAAAGATGTAGTGAGACATGGATTTCTCCAACACCATATACATGATGGAGATAAAATACTCTGGAAAGATGGAAAGGATTTTGTCCCAGATAAACAGGAAGAAAAATGATTAGAAAAATACTAGCAGAACATCTCGGTATAGACCAAGATGGAATTAAACCAGAACAGGACATAATGAAAGACTTGGGTGCAGACTCACTGGACATAGTTGAATTAGTTATGGAAGTTGAAGAGCAATATGGGATAGACATTCCAGACGAAGATGCCGAAGAACTTAAAACTGTTGGGGACATTGAAAAATACATAGAGGACAACTCGTAATGCCCAAAAAGAAACGAACAATAACTGTTAAGAAGAAGACTTATAAAAAGAAGGGGGTAAAACCGACATTCAAAAATGAGTCAGTCATGACTGGCTCATCAAATAAAACTGTGACTCCTAAAGTGGAAGTAGTTACATTAAAACCATCTGATGATGGTGGAGTAGTTGCACCAGTATGGGATGGAACAGATGCCCCTAATGAATTTGGTGTGAAAGCATTAACTTCTGTAGATGGGCAAAGTCGAGGTGTAGGAATAAATCCAGCCGATGTAATGAAAGACTTAGAAGGTCAAGTCATCTCAACTAAAGTTAAATCGGATGTAGAAGAATAATGATTCGATCACACCTCTTATATGTACTCAAAGAGTACACTCTTATGTGGGTGGGAATCCTATCCCTAATACCCATTCTAGTATCAGACAGTAAAACTGTTATAGGTGCATTTTCATGTATCCTAGTCTATTGCATTTATAGATCAGCAATGAGAAAATAACATGGCAACTGCATTACCACAAATGCAATGCCCAGAAGTTGTTCTGCCGACTAGTGCAGACTTCATGAATCTTATGGGTGGTCTTGCAGCCATTCCTGGCGAACTTGCAAGACAAGCAATCCTTCAAGGTAAAGAAGAACTCCTAGAAACTGCCGAAGAAATACATGGTATTGTAGATGGGATTAAAGAAGTCACTGGTATCTTTCCTATTTCCTTTGTCCCAGATGGTACTGTTAAAATACCAGAATGGGAAATGCAAGCATGGGCTCAAGGTATGCTTGACGAATTCAAACTCTTCCCTCAAGTAATGATTGCACAATTGATTGCAAAGGTAGTTCCTTTCTCTCTCGAAGTTCCAGTACCGCCTTTCGATCTTAAGATAGATGTTGTAAAGTTATTCAAAGAACCAGAGTACAAAGCAGAACTACTTACTAAAGTAAAGGATGAATTTGAAGACCTCAAGAAACTACTTCCTTCCAGTATAAAAGATATGTGGAGTGAGATGGGTGTCAAGCATGATGAGATGGGTATCCGAAAGATGTTCATGCACATCATGGGAGAACTAAAATCTGCAATGACTAATCTTTTAGCATGGGCAGTGAAGAAAGTAATAGAAGTATTTAAAGATATCTGGGATGCATTGGGACTCCCAAATCCTGCTGATATATTAACTTTGGATTGGAATGCACTACTACAATCTGCAATTGATTCTGCAAAGAAAGAAGGTAAGGTCATGTTAGATCAACTCAAAAAAAATATAATGGGTATTAGTATTTTTGGGTTTACTATAGAAGATATTATGGGTGGTGAAATACAGGAAAGTGTTAAGTCAACTGTAAGGGAAATAGATCGAATGATGGATAACCTTATTAAGTTTGCAAGAGATTGGCCGTACTTCCAGTTTGAATTAGCACTAGAAAAGATAATGAAATTCCTTAAAGCAGTAGGTATAGATTTAGTAGAATATATTCCTTTTACTTTCTGTGACTTCATTACTATTATGGGAATACCTAAAACAATATCTATTCCTTCTAATCCAGCTGCATCAATAGTAGCTGTTGCTGCAACAACAGGATTGACAGGGTTAGAACTATCTGGAAAAGAGAAGGAAGCAAAGGGTGAAAGTTTTGCATCTGGATTTATCAATGCAGCTGGTGGGGTGTCAGACACCATTGAGAATGCTGGTATCTATGAACAGACAGGAGATGAGGTAGAAGAATTGAAGGATTTAAGGTCATACTGATAAAGAACTAGTAGTTGTCGTATAAATACCTATATGGCACAATTAAATGTAACTCCGAATAAGAACAAACTTACGGCAAGGAAGTTCTATACAGACATAGATGAGAATCTAAAAGCACATCCTTCCAACCAAGATTTAACACTTAAATACGACAAAGCTGCAGTTAGAAGGTCTATTCGTAATATCATAATGACGAATAAATTTGAACGACCTTTTAAGCCCAACTTTGGTGCAAACTTAGTTGCACATTTATTTGAACTCAATGATGCGATTTCTCGTGAGAGAATTACTAAAGATGTTATTAAACAAATACAAGCATTTGAACCTCGTGTAA
>VMHT01069873.1_pt1 | contig 11853 bp, 16 predicted proteins | sample 4693611 | NCBI WGS metagenome assembly VMHT01 (sample SAMN12280063, study PRJNA550983) | marine metagenome | isolation source: seawater sampled from same location over 5 years 0.02-0.2 micron viral filtrate | place: USA: collected off the coast of southern California halfway between the port... ...
TCAAGTTACGGGTGGTGGTAGTTATTAGAATTGACTACATAAGATGTATAATGTAGTTTTATGCTACACTACTATGCTTTCAGCAAGCGACCCAGAATTATTATACGTATCTAAAGAGCCTGATATTGCTTACTTAGCTGAAGCTTACAAGCGTACACAGAGTGATTTGGGTGAATGGTTAGACCGCAGACAACGGGATTACGATACCCGTCATTGTTTGTGGGCAGGTAAGAGTGATGACTTCAAAAAGCACGCAAGTCAAAGTTCCACAGGTGAAGTATTTCCTTGGCCTGGAGCATCTGATCAAGAGATCCATATGGCAGATGAGTTGATTAATCTTCGGGTTGCAATGTCAATGAATGCGATTCGCAGAGGACACATTATAGCAACTCCCACAGAATCGAATGATGTGGAGCGTGCCAACGTGGTAAGCATGTTTTTACGTTGGTTAATCAATTCCAAAATGGATGAATTTTATCCTGAGATTGAACTTGGATTGAATCATTTCTTTGAGAAAGGAATGATGGTGCATTATTGCTGGTATGAGAACCAAGAACTCAAGCAACAACAAACCATTAAGCTTGATGAGATTGCCCAAGTCCTTCCACAGATCGCTGGAGCGATCCAAGATGGAAGTATGGACGAGGAATTAAGTGAGGCACTTAAAACACAATTTGATATTAGCAAGTCCAAGGCACGGGCAATGTTAAAAGAAATGCGTTCAGATGGAGAAACCACAATACCTGTAACCCGTCAGGTTGTAAGCAGACCCAAGATCAAAGCCCTTGCACCCGATGAGGATGTGTTTTGGCCGAGCTATGCAATAGATCCACAGGAAGCACCATATGTATTTCATAGAATTTCAATGACTCCAGAACAATTAAGGTCTAAAATTAGTACCGAAAATTGGTCAGAAGAGTTTGTGGACGCAGCCATTGAACTAGCTGGATTGGGAGAAGACACAGATGAAAATATTTATCGTCTTAGGGAAGATGATGAGTTTACAAGAGATAATGAAAATAGCTTGGTTAGCATAGTTTACTGTTATCAGAGACTGCTAGATGAGGATAATGTGCCTGGTATTTACTGTACGATCCTGCATCAAAACTTAACAGACTTATATGCCAAGCATCAACTACTTGATTATTCACATGGAAAATATCCATTTGTGGTCACCACCTTGGAAAAAACAAGTAAGAAACTTTATTCGTCAAGGTCATATCCTGAGCTTATAGAAAGCTTACAACAAGTTTTGAAAGTCGAGACTGATGCAGCCATTGATTCACAGTCATTGACAACTTTACCACCTTTAGAACATCCTTTGGGTCGAAGTCCTTCCCGGTATGGCCCAGGTGTAAGATTGCCATATCGTACACCAGGAGAAGTTAGGTTTGCTTCAACACCACCAGGATCAGCAGTTAATGTAGAACTTCGCAGATATATACAGGAACAAGCAGACAGATACTTTGGCAGAAATGCACCTGGAGTAAATCCTGTGGAAGCACAGATGAAGCAACAGGAAATAATTGATAAAGTATTTCATCATTTAAAACATGTCCTTGATCAAGTGTATTCATTGTACCAACAGTATGGGCCAGATGAAGAATACTTTCGGGTCACAGGAATGCAGGACATGCAAAAGTATGCAAAGGGAAATCCAAATGATCGCTTTGATTTTTACATGCAATTTGATGCTGCTAGTCAAGATCCAGAACAAATGCTAGAACGTGTAAAAGCAATTGCACAACTTGGCGCACAACTCGACAAAAATGGTACGCTTGACACTGAGAGATTATTACAGATTGCAGTTGGTCAGATTTTACCGGGTGCTGCGGAAAGTGTAATGCTTCCCAAGGAAACCGCATCGCAAAAAGCAATGGATGAAGAAAGACAAACTATTGCAGAAATTTATGCTGGTGTACAACCCAACATAAAACCAAACGATGCCCATGAAATGAAATTACAAATTTTCCAGCAATGGTTGTCCCAACCAGATATTATGCAAAAAACACAACAAGATCCGGCATTACAGGAAAGAATTTCTAATTATTTAAGTCAGCGTCAAATGCAAATTCAACAACAAGCAAACGCTGAAATTGGCAGACTTGGAGCTATGCCCTCTCAATTTGGACAAACAGGGGCAGCAGCATGAGAAAAGATTTTAGAATAGGTCAAACTGTATATAAACCAAATACCAGAAGGGAAATCGATTATGCCAGGACATAAGAAAAAATCCAAGTACATGAGTAAAGGTGGAATGCGTAGAAAACGCAAATAATGCCATATTTATTGGCAAACATACCTCAGTTTAAATGCTGGGTAAAAAAGGAATTCACACACAATCATATGAAGTACGAAGGCGAATATTTACATGGTTTAGCTATTGCAGTTTGTGCAATACCAGATCGTTGTTTGTCTTTCCAAATTGTATTTACAGGGTGTGACGAGGAAGATCCAAATCCTCATGGTGGTGCAATGTGGGCAAGGATGCCAATTACTGCATTAATTGCAGATATTCCCTACGAGGAATGGCCACAAAAGTGTCCTACCCATATTGCCCAACCTTGGGATTGTCCATCAAGGGACATGGCAGTAACCAAACTTGATCGTGTAAGTTCAAGTCCTTGGATTGCCAAACTAGATGGTAAGTTTTACAAAGCCATTTATTATTTCACTGTTGATTTCACAGGCAATTCAATTGCAGATGATCCGGCACAACACAAGCAAAGCCATGTGCTTGAGCTAACCGAAGGGCCATGGAAAGGACAAATCATTGCACTTCCAAACAATCGTGTGCGAGTAACCAACCCAGCCCTTTGGCTTGTTGGAGAAGGAGCGCCAGACTTTGTACCTAGTCAATATTTACACTCTGCTGAAAAGCATGACAGTTATACCGATTGGAAAACTACTTTTGATAATTTGTATGCAGATGAGGATGAGAAATGATTACTTATCGTAATGAAAAATTTAGCGGATACAATAAACCAAAAAGGACTCCCGGTAAGTCCAAAAAATTTGCAGTCCTTGCCAAAGAAGGAGATAAAGTACGGCTCGTTCGATATGGAGATCCGCAAATGTCGATTAAAAAAAACATTCCTGCAAGGCGTAAATCCTTCCGTGCAAGACATAAATGCGATGAGAAAAAGTCTAAACTAACCGCAGGATATTGGAGTTGTAAAAAATGGTGAAAAAACTATCGAGTAGACAAAAGAAAATAGCAAAGGCATCAAAACCTCGCAATAAAATCACAGGGTCTGACTTTGTGGCTCTCAAAAAACGGAGAAAGAAAAAGTGAGCAAGAATGTTCCAACCAACAAGGCACTTTATGCCCGTGTCAAAGCGGAAGCAAAAAGAAAGTATAAGGTTTGGCCAAGTGCTTACGCTAGTGGTTACTTAACAAAAGAGTACAAGAAACGTGGCGGTAAATACAAGACAGTCAAAGGCAAGAAGTAATGGCAAAAAAAAGCGGAGGGTTGACCAAATGGTTCGGTCGAAACAAAGGCACGGGATGGGTGGACTGCAAGACGGGCAAACCTTGTGGCAGGAAGTCTGCGCGCCGTTCCAAGCGAGCTTATCCTGCCTGCCGACCAACCAAAGCACAGTGCAAGAAAAGTGCGGTAAAGAAAAAAACTGGCCCAAAGCGAGTAAGTTGGAAAGGTAAACGAAAATGAAATGGGCAGTTATTGCCTTGTTATTTATTGGATGTGTACAAAGTAAAAAAGAAAAAATTAACAATGATAAAATTAAAAAACTTTTGGATGAAGATAGAATCAACAAAGAACTTGAATTGACATATTTAAAAGAAATTATGATTGCTCAAGAAAATAACGATACTCAAGCATACAGATTTTATTTAAATGAATATATAAGTGTTCCACGATTGGATATTCCTGAAGATTTAAAAAAAACAAAAGATTATTTTATAGGTGGCAAAAGTATTAAATATTAATGAGTCCACGCAAAAGAAAAACCTACCATGAGATTGATGCTGAAGAAGCACTCAATGCACTTTCAGTTATTAAGAACGATCCAAACTTTCAGAAATATATTCAAATGCGTGAAGCCATGCGTGAAGAAGTAATAAGACAATTGCAAACCGCAGCCATAGTAGAATCAAACAATAGACATTTTATGATGACAGGTAAGCTTGAAGCCATTGACGAAGAGTTAGATAACTTTTATAAACTTTAGTTTATTCGTAACTGATGCTAACCCTCGTGACCTTATTGGGGTTGGGTCACGGGGGTTTTTTATTGCCTTTTGTAGTACAATAGACTACATTTTGCTACACTAGGCTATTACTGCCTTGCTCTCATGGAAACAATACAAGATGAAGTTGTCTCAGAATCTTCCGAAAATTCTGCTGCTAAAAATTTAACGTCAGGTGAAGGTAACCTCACAATGGCAGAACTTGCATCAAACTTGATGCAGAAACGCCAAAGCGAGGAAACTGAAACCACCGAAGAGGAATCCGAATCTGTTGCACAAATATCTACGGAAGAAGAGGAATTGGAGGATCAGTCTGCTGAAGAGTCGGATGAATCAGATGAGGAATCAAATGAGCCGCCCGTACAACCTTCAGATGTTCTTTCAAAGTTTAATATAGACTTGGATTCATTATCCGAGGAGGAGTCGATAGCATTAGCTAAACAGTTAAATGCTTCTGCAATCGAGCGGTTTGGAAAGCTAACCGCACAGAAAACTGCATTGTTAGCCGAAAACCAAGAACTCCAGCAACAAGTTGAGCAAGCACCCGTGCCTGCTGAACAACCTGCATTCCTAAAGGATAATGCCTTGCACAATGTCAGTGATATCAACGCACTTACCAAAGAAGTAGAAAACCTTAATACGCTCATCGAATGGGCAGATGAAGGGCTAGAAAACGAGGTTGAGTACGATGACGCTGGCAATGAATATGTGGTTAAGGATGCCGACAAGACTTACACCAAAGCGGATCTCAGGAGAATCAAAGCGAATGCAAAAAGGATACTTCGCAAAGATGCTCCCGCAAGAGAAGCCTGGATTAAAGAACGTCAAGCATCAGATGAACAAGCCATTCAAACTTTCGACTTCTTAAGTGATGGAGAGAGTGAAGATTACAAAATGTTCATGCAGGTAAAGCAAAGCGCGCTTTATAAACCATTAGTTGACCACTTACCCAATAGCAATTTTGCACTTGGGTTAATGGTTGAAGGACTAAAGGCAGTTAAAGCCAAACAAGCAAATGCAAGTCAACCCAAGAAATTGAAGAAACCAAAAGCCCCGGTCGCTAGTACCGAGGCTGGAGCAAGTAAACCAAGATCTGAAGGAAGTAAACATAAGAAGCTTGTACAGGCTGCTCATGCAAAATTTGAGAAGTCAGGCACGATGGCAGACTACCAACAGTATATAAAACTTAAACGAGCAATCGTTAAATAATTTAAAAACAATTAGGAGGATATAAAAAATGGCTAAAGCAGCTTCGTATAATACTGCCGGGAATAGGGAACAAATTCTCGACACAATAACAATTTTAGAACCAGAGGCCACACCTTTGGTATCTATGGCAAAAAAAGGTAAAGCAACTGCAACTTTCTTCGAGTGGCAGGCCGACAAACTTGGTACAATTGATTTTTCTGGAGTCAATGAAGGTGAAGATGTTACAAGTTTTAAAAATCAAACTGAAGATCGTGCTAGATTAGGAAATTATGTGCAAGTGTTCAGAGATAGCTACATGGTTTCAAACATTCAAGAACTCGTAGACACTGCTGGTGTTGCCAATGAAATGGCCTTGGCAGAGTCAAAAGCCATAAGAGGTATAAAACGCTCAGTGGAAGCTGCATTCTGCTCTTCACAGGATCGTCAAGCAGACTCTGGAGCAGGCGCACCTTACAAAACTAGAGGAATGCTTAAATGGCTTGGAGTGGGTGGACAACCATCTGATGTACCAGCAGCCTATCAAAATGTTGCAAATGACACTACTGCTACTCAGACCGAAACAACCTTCAATAATGTTCTTCAAGAACTTTACGAAGCTAACGGAATGCCTGGTGGACAGTTAACCTTACTTGCTGGCCCAAGCCTCAAGAGAGAAATTTCTGACTTCTCTAGAGTGTCTTCTTCAACTCGTAATACATATCAAGTTAACCAAGATGCTGAGAGCAAGAAAATAACCTTATCAGTCAATTTATATGACGGGGATTTTGGACAAGTTTCGATAATCAGTTCCTTGTTTGTAAATCGCACGAGTGGGTCGGATACTGTGGACGCAGATGCAGGACTCTTGATTGATCCTGAGTATGTATCTATGGAGTCATTGCAAGCTGAGTCTGTAACTGAATTAGAGAATCAAGGTGGCGGTCAACGTGGTTTTGTTTCCTTAATTGCTGGACTTTGCTGCAACAGTCCAAAAGCACATGGTTTCTTTAACTAATAACACATAATATAAGGAGATTTCAAAATGGGAAACGAATTATCAAATAATGAAGCAGGGCGTGGTTTTACACACATTTACACTGCAACCTTTGAAGACTTACAGACTATCGGCAATGGTGGTCAATTGACTATTGCAACTATACCAGCAGGTGGTGCAGTTGAGATGGTAGGAGTTTTTGAAGCTGAAGCCTTTGCAGGTACAACTTCTCTAGTCATTGATGTAGGAACATCAACAGGTGACCCAGATGAGTTCATTGATGCTCTTGATGTAGACGCAATGTCTGCCCCTGTCTATAACACAGGTGACGCTTTCACGGGCAATCAATCACAACCTGTGGGTGGAACAAACACTGCTGCATCTGTTATTCTTGAAGTAACAGACGCAGCAATTGCATCCGCAACCGCAGGTAAAATTGTCATTGGATTACGCATCGTTGATCTTGGTCAATTTGCTTAGTATGAATTAGGATTTGGGGAGTGATCTACAATGTGGGTCACTCCCTTTTCCACATCAATTTATCATGGGAGAAATATTCATACCAAAGTGGGGTAAAGCACAGGGCAATGGTTCACAATTTATGAAGAACCTGGAGAAGCACTTGCGTTACGAAGTAGATCTTGAAATGTACGAAGCAAAGAAACGTGAGATTGAGGTAGGTAGAGAAAACCAACATGGTGGACAAGTTGAAGGACTTGGACAATTAAAAGGCACAATACCAGCACGTGAATATTTTCGCTGGGACGCATACAAAAAAGGCTGCTGGGGGGATAAGGCATTCGTAAATGAGTTCCTACGTGACAATCCTAGTTTTAAAGCCAAATCATTTTCAAAAAAGACTTTCGTACAGGGAAGTTTTAACAAACCAAGTTTTGCATGAGAAAGATAGCAGTAAGTACAATGGTGACCAATTTGGTAAGTATGGTTGGCGTGGACTCATTCCTTACTGCTGAATCAACTGCTGCGGTCAGAAGTTTTAACCGATTTGGCAAGTTGGCATGGGATCGCACTGCATGGCCATTCAATTCAGTCATCTCGCAAATCATTCCTGACCTTCGAGTCAGAAGCGTACAAGTGGGTGATGGTGGATCAAGTTATACATCTGCGCCTACTGTTGCCTTTAGTGGTGGTGGTGGTTCAAGTGCAGCAGCCACGGCAACTATAAATGCAGATGGAGAAGTTAATGGAATTGCAGTCACCAATAATGGCACGGGGTATACAGGAATACCCACAGTGAGTCTTAGTAGTGGTGGAGGAAGTGGAGCAACCGCAACTGCAAGTATGCTTAGTTACATTGATTTTGGCACAACTATAAGTGAGATATTTCGGGTCACAGATAATGACCCGTACGGATCTCTACATTCCAACGAATTAGCATTTAAAAATATATCAGATGCAAGTGGAAGTTCGGAATATGGAGAGGCTATCCTTCCTGACCGAGCAAGTAATGCACCTGTCTGGGTATATTTTAGGTCAGGGTTTCCAGGTTATGCAAGCGACTCAAGTGTATTTCCATATGTATTCAGCGAGTATTCAGTTGTGGGAGCTTATGGAGATTGGTTACAGGCAGATGGCCAAACTGATAAGGCGCAAGTAATCTATCAACAAGCGGAATCAATTTTACAGAGTGAGTTGGATAAACTCGAAAGACAAGAAGGTCAACAAGTACAACCGATACAATTTATAACATATGGAACAACTGCCGTTTCATCGGCATAAAAGGAAAAACATATTATGGGATCAGCAAGTGAATACAGAGGTTTAGGATTAAATGGGGGTGAGTATGTGAATGATACTGCTGCTCACACAAACACGAGAGGATGGTTTGCAATACTCGCTACAGAGGACACAGTCATTGCAAGCATAACAAGCAATATTGACAACTTGTCGGACATCTGCACAGGTCAGGATGCGACTGTTCTATCTGCAAATACTGCCATATATGGAAACATAACGGCTATAACGTTAACAAGTGGTGCAGTCATTGCATACAACAAATAAATGTGTGCTTTAGGTCTAGATTTAAATGTGGGAGTACCTGCAAGTTTTACAAGTAGTGGAGTACCCATACCCAACTTAGTATTACTTACAGAAGCTGGTGCATTTTTACAGACTGAAGATGGTAAATATTTAGAATTTGAATTTTAACAAAATAAAAAATGGCCAATAAAAAAATTACTGCATTGACCGAGCTTTCTGCCGGGGATAGAGCAACCACCGATGTCTTGCCTATTGTGGATATTAGTGGAACTGCAACCACAAAAAAAATTACAGTTGCTAACTTAGTATCTGCAACTTCGGCAGGTGCATTATCAAGCTATGATTTTAGTGGCAATGCTATCCTTGGATTTGATGCCACGCTTAACACTCAAACAGACAGTTACACTTTACAGTCGAGTGATGCTGGTAAGGTAGTAGTATTAAACAAAGGATCTGCGGTCAACTTGACAGTGCCAGCAGGACTAGGGGCAGGTTTCACTTGTTCAGTAATTCAAAAAGGTGCTGGACAAGTAACCTTCGTTGCTAGTTCCACAACAATTCTTAATCGTCAATCGCACACTAAAATCGCAGGTGAGCATGGAGTAGCCACATTAATTTCAACTGCTGCTAACGAATTTATATTAGCAGGTGATACTGCCTCGTAGAGATGCCTTTGGTACTACCTAGTTTTGCAGGGACTTCCCAACCTTCCGCTGCTGGATATTCAAACAATTTCAGCGTAGAACTTGACGGAACAAATGAATATATTGACTATGGAAGTCCTGGCATATTTAATTTTGGAACTAGTAATTTAACTTTATCGACTTGGTTTAAGCCTACTGCTTATGCAGGTTCTTTTGTCATGTTATTAAGTTCTCACACCACAGGAGCGGAATGGGGACTATTTATTGACAGTAGTAATAACTATAAATTTTATGCAGGTGGTGGATTTTATACAGGATCGGGCATAAATTTAAATGCTTGGAATCATGGAATGGTTGTCCGAGATTCTACTAACATTAACATATATTTAAATGGTGTTAAAAAATCGGTAGGATCAATTGGATCAGGCACAAGCATCACAATGGGTGGCTCAGGAGTAGGCACAGGTTCAAAACCTGGTCTCGCTAATGACAGGTACGAAGGATTTGTGGATGAATTTGCAGTATGGCAAAGTGCAATTTCCGATGGTGGCGTGAGTGCAGGCGCAACCGCTCAAGGTGACATAGCCACAATTTACAACAGTGGTATTCCCCACGATCTTGACACTTTAAGTACCAAACCGAATGCTTGGTGGCGAATGGGGGAATCAGACTCAGGAACGGGTTCAACTGTAACGGATGTCGGGCAAGGAGTGGGTGGAACTAAACAAAACGCAACTTTAAACAATGGTGCAGCTTTTACAACTGATGTTCCAAGCTAATTTGAATAATTATTATGAGTAAAAAATATGTAATTATTAATACTTCAGAAGTTTCATCCGTAGACTTTTCAGAAGTATTGGAAACATCCGAATTTACTTTGAACTTTTCTAATGATGGCACTGAAACTTTCGTCAAGTTTGACACAGATACAACACCATCATTTTTGGAAGGTAAAACACAATATAATCATTCACAAATGATAGAAATATTAGCGACAGAAAATTGGAAAAGCTCAAACATACCACCAGAATGATTTACACTGCTATAATTCTTTTAGTTATTTGTTTTACCGGGTGTAGTTTACGTTCAACCTATCCTACTCTTGGTGCAATTGCAGGTGGTGGTGCAGGTAGTTTAGGTGGCCCAGGTGCAGCAGCACTAGGTGCAGGTGCAGGTGCAATTGCAGGTGAAGCATGGAAAAACAAAGATGCTCTCATTGAGGCAGAAGAAAAAATCGAAGCATTAAGTCATGGTGATGTGACTGCCCTTATTTCGAGCAGTATGAGTGAGCATCAAACAGGCTTTGAAAGTTTTACATCGTACATAAAAAAGATTCTAATTGGAGCAGCAGTATTGCTTGGTGGTTATCTTGGCATACCTATTTTCATAGCTAAACGAACTGCTCAAAACTGTTCAAAAAGCGAAGCAGAAAAACACTTAACTCGCGCACCATTCCCTGTCAAACCACCTTCACAAAATGAGAAACTTTGAATTACTTAGAGACAAGTTCATGGAACTTTCAACCAAAGCTAAAATGCTGACCATATTTGCAGGACTTGTTGTTGGTATAATCATATTAGATTGGCTATTCTAATGTTTGACAGAACTGCAATATTGGGCATGAGCGGTACGGCTGCCACTTTTGGTCTATCTCATCTAGACAGTTTGTTTGGATGTATAGCAGGTATTATAACTATCGTGTACATGGCAAGAAAGCTATACCAGGACACAAAGAAAAAGTGAGTTATGGCACGCTATCGAACGACAGGCAGACTCGATGATCAAATCCTTCAAGACGGGGATCGTGGCTTTCGTGGTATAGATAGTTACCGAGAATCAACAACCTTGGAAGGTGGCTTTGTACAGACAAGCGAGAACATGCGCTTGGTTGGTGACCTTGCAGAAGTACGCAAGGGTATAGATTTTTTAGCAGGTAGTGTAACACTCACTTACAATGGATCGGATGAGCGTGTGTTTGCCAGCACTTTATTCAGTGACCCGGCAACAGGCACAGAGTTTGTGGTGGTAGCAACCAAGACAAAAGCAATCATATGGAATGATGCAAACAACTCTGGTATCGACATTGATTATCCTGGAGGTGAAGTAGTTGCAGATGCAGATGGGGCAAGTTTTGTGCAGTCACTAGAAAAGTTAATTTTATTTCGTGGTAAAAATAAAACACCACTTGAATGGGATGGTGATTTTAGCTCACCAACTGACTTTGTAGTCAAAGCAAATGGAAGTCCAGGAGCAGGACGCATACAATGTCCTAACACAGACTTTGGTATATTCTTTAGGAATCGCTTAATTATCCCACAACCAACAGATAGTAACTATACAGTCTTAATGTCCGATCTATTAGACACGGATAATTACAACACCTCAGAATCACAATTCAGAATCAATCGAGGAAGTGCAGATAAACTTGTAGGATTTTTTCCCTACCAAGAAGATCAGTTAATCGTGTTTATGCGTAATAGTATTCACATGATTAACAACATAGCGACTACATCCGCTGCTAATACCTACGAAATTACCCGTCAGCATGGATGTGTGGCACGCAAATCAATCGCACAGTCTGGCCCACAAACATTCTTTCTGTCAGACAATGGGGTCATTGTCTTGTCACCAGGCACAGACCCAGCCAAGGGACTTGGAGTAGCTATAAGTAAAGTAAGTGGTGAAACCATACCCATGACCAGACCCATACAGGATCAATTTAATGAGGTCAATTTTGCAGCAGCAGATAAATCATGCGGAATTGTGTATGATAATAAATACTATCTTGCAGTCCCAACAGGTAGTTCAACAGTACCC
>VMHT01076307.1_pt1 | contig 11853 bp, 21 predicted proteins | sample 4693611 | NCBI WGS metagenome assembly VMHT01 (sample SAMN12280063, study PRJNA550983) | marine metagenome | isolation source: seawater sampled from same location over 5 years 0.02-0.2 micron viral filtrate | place: USA: collected off the coast of southern California halfway between the port... ...
TTTCCGTCTTTAAGGATTTCTTCATATACTTCTTTTAGGGTGGCTTCGTCTGCCATCTGTATTAATTGTTTTAATTCGGGTGTAGCATCTTGTTCGACCATTTCTTCTAGTCTCTTTTTAACTACACCTTCTTCGGTACCTGTGCCTGGCCAGTTTCCATTACTGCGCATTTCTGCAACAATTTTATTTACCATCTGACCTTTTTCTTTTTCTTGTATCATACGTGCATCAGCGTTTGCTTTAACTTGTGCAATAACAACATCATAATTTTCATCAGTTGGCTTATATAGTCTACCCTTGTATCTTACAGTACCTTCGATACTATCAAAGTCGGTAACATCCTCAAGATCAGTTACTACTTCTTCAGTTACCTCTTCAGGTGACTCTTGCCTGGGTGCAGCCTCGACTACTTCTTCTTTGGGTACTAGTTTTACTGGCTCTACTTTTGGTGGAAGTGGAGCTGGCTGAGGTTCTTTTTTAGTACGTGGTTTAGGAGCAGGTGCAGTTGGTAGGGTTGGCTTTCTGCTACCTTCTACTATTGTAATACCAGCAATAACTAACACAATCGCTAATGGATCAAAAACTAAAACAAGTATAATTATTACCCAACGTACTGCTTCTTCTAATGTATTTTTATCAGCACCTTGTCCATATACTAATTCTGCTATGTACTTTACAGGACCAACTTCTGCTTCTAATACACGTGCTTGTGCTTCTATAGAATACTTTTTCTCAAACAGTACGTCTAACTCATTATTTGCTGTAACAATAATTGTACGTTGTTTTGTAATTTCTTCTGTATTGTCTATACTAGCACCTTTACCTAATTGCGCTCTTAGTCTATCAATTAGATCATTGCTTGCTTTAATTTGCTGTTCTGCAACACTTCTCAAACGCTTAATTTCTTCTCTTGCATTTGAAGTAATTGTGTCTACATTAGAACGTAACTTATTTAAAGTAGCAAGTACTACATCACGTCTGTCTAATTGTGCTTGTCTAAATTCTTGTACTGCTTTTGCAGTCTTAGGTCCGTATCTACCATCTGGATTAGCACCAATCATACTTTGTGCTTTTTTAATTTCATTGTTTTCAATATAATCATCTAGTAATGCTATCTTACGATCAATATTTGAAATTTCACTTTGATAAGGTTTTTGTGCATCTAAACGAGATTGTTTTTGTGTATCAATAATTGCTTCTTGATCTTCAATAGCAGGCTTTACTGCATCATATGCAGTAGAAATTCTAACTTGCTCTTTATCAATTTTCTTTTGTATTTCTTCATCTGCACTCTCGTCAGCAGAATCTAAATTCTTTATTTTTGTTTCGGCACGTTCTATTAAACTTTCGTTACGACTAATATCAGCAACAATACGTTCAAGTTGTGCAGTATTTTCTGAACTAGCACTTTGTTGTTCAATATGTGCTTTTGATAAAAAACCAAAAATACCCATGCTTGTAATAAACATGAGCAACACAACTGCTATTGTAAGATAAGATTTAATAAGTAGAGGTGCTTTGTGCCAAAACAAGTGTAGCCAAACTGCACTTGTTAATTTACCAACTTCTAACACTGTACCCATGATAATAATTGGTATAGCCGCTGCGGCAAAGATAGCCACAAGACCTACAATACTATAATAAGCCGCTACTATTGAGATTGACAAAGCGGCAAAGATTGTCCATATTCCAAAAAAACGCATAATAATTACTTTCCTAACATGTAACGAACTGCATGTCCTTCTTCAACTAGCAGATCATTTATGTTTGTAAGTGTTTCATTTTCGCCCTGTACTTTTAATACACCAAGCACACGGCCATATTTGCCTCGCTTGTTTAAAATAGTTTCAACTACAAACTCTCTTGGTAGAAGTTCAATCAAACGTTGCTTAGCCGCAAGACCTTTTTCTTTTTCTACTAAATCAGTAGTTCTCGACTCTGGTGTATTAATACCAAATAACCTGATGCGTTGACGTACAAATACATCAAAACCTAAATCTATTTCTGCATCCACGGTATCCCCATCGATAACTCTAATTAATCTTGCTTTATAAGTATACATGATTTCTACAAAACTTCCAACCTTAAAGAATACTTTCTATTACTATAGTGTATTTACCGTATTCTGAGCATACTATATATGCTATTTTATCTTTTACTCTGATTAGCTACCCATTTTACTGCTTTTGGGTGCGAAGGTTCTGAATTTAAAAACTTACGTAGTTCTTTATCTACTACATTAAAGTTTTTACTTCTTTGTGGATCTTCCAATCCACCACTATTGTCTACAATAAGGAAATTTTGTGCGCCGAATATTTGCTGAAATTGCATCATATTATTTTGTACTTCGTTCCACATGCTTTTTACCATTGCCGGTTGTAAACTTCTTTTTCTTTCTAAGTTACGTTGTTGTGCAACTTCTAAACTAGTGTTTACATATAACATGGCTACTTCATATCCAATGGCTTTTAATTTATTCACCATTGTTGCATATTTTTCAATATTTTTACCAGTACCGTCAATTATCAATCCAATTCGACCATCTAAATAATGACGCTCTCTATTACGACTAATGTCTTTTGCTTTGTCTCTTATTTCCTGTCCTTGTGGAGAAGAGATAACTTCTGGATCCATTTCAAGCCCTTGTTTTGTCATCAAGTACTCATAAACTTCATCGCTGTTTATAGGACGCAAACCAGTGCCAGAAAGCATCTTGTTTGCTACGAATGTTTTACCAGAACCCGGACCACCAGCTAGAAATACTGCTTTGAAAATATGTGGGTCGTTAGGACCTTCTTCTAATGTTTGTTCTATAATATGATGTATTTTCATACATGTATTTATGTTTTTTTACTGACAACTTTATCAGCAAACCCATTCTTTACTGCTTGATCTGCCGTAAGGAATGTATCAAATTTCATTGTCTCAAATAACTCATCAAATGTTTTATTGGCTGTGTTATGATGAACATACAGTTTTGTAAGACGTTCATTTAAAAACTTAGATTCTTCAAAATGTCTTTTTATATCTTCCATTTCTAATTCTTGTACATGTACACTACCTTTTGTACCAGGTGTGCCACTACTTACTCTATGAATCATAGTACGTGAATTAGGAAGTACAAATCTTTGCCCAGGCTCACCTGCCATTGCTAAGAAACTGCCCATGCTTGCCGCTTGGCCCATTACAATAGTTGATACTGGTGCTTTAATAAATTGCATAGTATCATAAATTGCAAGACCGGATGTAACACTACCGCCGGGACTATTAATATAAAAGTTAATTGGCTCTTCTGAATTTTGAGATTCTAAGAAAAGCATTTGTGCTACTACTAAGTTAGCAGTCATATCATTTACTTCTCCGTTGAGCATTACAATGCGATCTTTAAGCAGACGACTGTAAATGTCGTATGCACGTTCACCGCGACCTGTTTGTTCTACCACTGTAGGTACTAGTGCCATTTTATTCTCCATATCTAGCTTGTAAATCAAAAATTATTGAATAGCGAACATTATGTTGTGGATCACTATTATGTATCATACCGTGATACGTTGGAATCCATCCACTTCTCTCTGCATGTTCGCCAAACATCCAAAGCATACTATTTTTTTCCAATCCGTCTACATGTTCCCAAGTTTCATTTAGTGTATTCTTAGCATGAAACTCTACAAAGTTTTCTCCTAAATGTAAACCACCCAATGTTTCGTCACAATGATCATCACCAAAGCGTTCCGTATTATGTTTTCTGTGAATTACCCTTGTTTCATTATCATTGGCTGTAGGTACATTATACTGAATTATCATTAACTTGTAAAGAATTTTCTGCCATGATTCTTTTTGGTTGTTATAACAAGTGTCTGCATAATAATCTAGTACTGGTTTAAAATCATTATGCATTTCTACAAAATATTCTAACTCAGGCAAATCAAATGGAAGTTTCTGTTTAGTCCAATCGTATATATAACATTTCCTACGTTCAACATAATCTTCCCCAACCACATCTTTATTCCAACTTTCGGGACCTGCCATAATATCAACATCATATCCAAATACTGCGCCCTGGTGTTGATATGCATAACTCTTGTCTGGTATGTTAGGATCTTTTACAAAATTGGTTATTGGTTGTTGTTTATCATTTATATCATTTAATGCTAAAAATAAATCTTCATTTAGTATATCAAATAGCTCACCTGCACGTTGATATCTATCTGCATATTTGTTTGCAAGTAATTCGCTATGCACAACAGGCCACTTACCAGCGGCCTGCATATCTTTTAAATCTTTATTAGAAATTAAGTTATGTTTCATTCTTCACTTGTGAATCTGACACACGAAAGATTTGAATTTGTCCAGATCGATCAGTAGCCGTTCTAATATATTCGCCTTTTTCTAAAACGGCAATAGTATTTTCCATACCATCCATTACACCTTGACGATGTCCGTTTCTATAACTGAAATAAGCACATGCTATAATAAAAGCACCAAAAACCAAATACATTTCCATAAACATATTTATTACTCCGGAAACAATCTGCTGAACATATCGCGTTGTTCTTCCAACGTAGCATCTGAATCAAAGTCAAAAGATAGTTGTTTTTTATCTTCTTCTATTTCTTCACTGATTAGAGCTAACTGTTCACTTATCCATTTATCTAATTTGTCAAAATCACCATCACAAATAGACATTAATTTATTAACAGCCTCATCTGTAAATCCACCATTTTTTCTATCAAAGTCATGAATTGAAAATGGAATATTTACAATATAGGGTTGGCTAAAGCTAAAAGAGTATTGAAACTCTTCATCTGATTTTTTATTTTTTTTATTCATTACCACTCCTTAAAGTCGCCGGCTTCTTCATTATCACGGTAGCCAGCAGTATATGCCGTAATTTCTTCTGGTGTCATATCTATCATATAAATTTTGACAGTTCCACCATGTGGTCCACCTTGTGGTCCACCATAGTGATGTGGATCGTATGGACGGCGATAATAACTATCAGCACCACCACGATCATATGGGCTACCATGATAGTCTGGGTATTTAATTTTTTCAATAATATCTATACCCACTTTATTTTCATCAAGGTCAATCATTTACATTCTTCCCTTCAGTACGTGTGGCAAAAGACATCTTAAGCATAATGCCATCAATGTCTGCTTCGTTGAGAAAACCTTTTACAGTATCGCCTTCTTGTGTAACCCCAGGAAGCTCTACTTGTTTATTTTCTTCAAAAACTGCAATCTCATAAAGCCCGTTTTGATTTCCATATGAAACAGAGTTTTTAACAACACTTAATTCATACTTTCCAAAATCAACACGAGCTTGTATGCCTTTAGGCATATTTGTTTTTAGAAACTTTAATTGTGCAAACTTCATTAAGCCGCCTCCACAATACCCGTAACCATTGAGTTTTGAATTTTAGTACGTGTTGCACCAAACGGTGATGGGCCTGCATCAACCACTTCAATTGTTTTACGGTTCATTTTAATAATTTTACCAGTCTTTACAAGACCACCATATTCCCAAGTAATGGTATCTCCCTTCTTCAAACCAATTTTAGCTTTATTGCCAATCCATGTCATCTGTTGTTTCCATACATCAGCAAGAACATTCAAGTCACTTTGTGTTTGAATGTTACGGATAGCATCAACTGCGGCTTGAAGCTCTGGGTTAAACTGTGAACGATTCATTTAAGTCTCCTAACTTTTTAACTTACTCTTACATAATACAGTAAGAACTCTTACATGTCAACCTTTAATTTAAGTAAAGGGGACCAGTCCATCTAACTGTATAATCTTCAAAAATGTTACCACGTGCCGCGTTCATTGCTGGAGCATTGTAACCAGCGGCTTTAAGGATATCACCTTTTTTAAACTTTGGATGATTATCAGTAGCAACGATAAAACCCCAAACACCAGTTGAAACACCACCAACAATTTTGATGTATTTTTTACCATGTTTAACTTCAACATTCTCATCAAACTTATCAAGAACGCCTTGTGTATAAGAGCTAATCTCTTTTTTACCATTTTGAGTAGACCAGTTAATATAGTCTGCTTTGATAGTTTCTAGTAAAGTGTTGATTTGATTTTGCATATCGTTTGCTCCTTGTTTCTAACTATACTTATATAATAAGACATCTTGGTTAGAAAGTCAACCAAAAAAAAGAAAAAAATGCAAAAAAGAATCTTTTATTTTCAATGACTTGTAATTTTTTTACATATTAATTAGGTCTTCAAATTCCCATATCATATGAGCTGCACCGCCAAATTGCCCAGGTCCAACACCTTTTACCCAAGTTTGGCTTGGAGGCTTATCTCCAGTCCATATACAACCCGGAGGCATTGAATCTTGCTCACGTTGCATCTTATGCAAATGACGAGGCTTCATATTATGACGTTCAGTCATATTATACATTTCAATATCATGTGTACCCATAAACTTCATTTTAATTAGCATTGCTTGTGCATCAGTAAGAATTACACAATCATTCTTGCCATTAATAGTTACACTCCATACATAATCTACATCTGCCATACTTCTACACTTTCTTTGCCAAACTTAGTTCCTTTGATACTACAACTAGCACACACTCCACCTCGATTACCTTGTGCAAGTTGTTTTCTAATCCATATTAACTTTTCACTATTCCAACAATCCTTGAAACCTTGTTGCAATATATTGCCCATGTTACCTGCTTGTCTATGCCAATCATTACAACATAATGTAATGTTACCATTCCAATCAACCATAGTTTTATAAAAAGGAAGATAACAAGGATTACTAATACCTTTACCGCCCATTGTACCACCTCTATTATTAAAACCGTATTGTTCAATTAATGTTTGTGCATTACCATCATCATAATGATTACGAAGTCTGTAATCATGTATATCTTGAAATGTATCAATCATTTTAATTTGACGTTCATTAAATTGTTCGTCTCCGTCATAACAATCTACTGTTAGCAAATTTAAACCTGCTTTAAATAAATCTAATGAATAATCAATATTACTATCTATAAGTCTATCTCCGTTAGTAGTAATTTCAATATATACATCTGCTTCACTTAAAATTGCAACTATTTCTTTTAATTTAGGATGTGTGTGTGGCTCGCCAAATCCTGTAATATGTAAATCTCCGTACCAGTCAGTATTTTTTAATTGATCTACAAGACTACGTACTGTATCTAATTCCATAAAATCTTTGCTATTTGGATAAACTTCTGGATCATGCCGAGGACAAAAACTGCATGTTCTATTACATAATTCAGTAATATTTAATTCAATAGTCGCTAGACCAGGCAAATCCTGACTATGGATGTTTGCACTTCCATGTCTGGTTTTCCTGCTATCAATGTGTCCTTCAACATTAAACATCTTTGCGAGGGAACACTTTATCAATTATATCAACTACCCAAGCCATTGCTATTGCTGTCCATCCAAATGGTCCAGACAAGAAAAGAACGAGAAACATAACCCAAGTTTTTGGGTCTTTTCCAATCCATTTCTTTGCACACCACATTACAATACCAAATTGTAATGCACCTAGGATTATTGATAAAAATACTATTAAGATATATTCCATCTATTGTAAGCTCCGTAATGGTTCGCTGCAAGGTCTCGAGTGAGCTTGCCAGCTACTTGCATCCAGTATTTATGTGCCCAACTGCCCTTTTTAGTCCTTTCAGCACATTCTACACAATTATTAATTCTTTTTAAATAAATTTCCTGAAGCTCAGGGCTCATTTTATCATAAATCATACTACGACCTCCAATGGTTTACAATCATTATACCAATCAAAACAATGAAACAGATCACTAGCATTTCTATTTCGGTTAAAGCAACATATTCAATATCACTCATTATACAACCTCGTAAGGTTTATTCCACTTGCCTACGTTGATGTCTGTATAGTGTGAACGATGGAAATAGTCTGTCATTGCGTCATCGTTGTTGAAATATTTTGGACCTTTCATAGCCGCTAACAATTCGTTCAAGAAGTTCTTTGTCTTGCCTTCATAGTGACTATCAATATGGTAAACATTTACTTGAATATAACCATCACCATGGCTGTACTCACCAAAGTCAATAGCACCTTCTTTAATGTTTACACAAAGTGTTGAATGATGTTTGACACCAATGCTGGCTTTCATTTTATACTTTTTTAGCACTGCTTTGATGCCTGGTGCTAATTCTTTTTTCATTGCCTGTGATACATATGCCATTTATTAACTCCTTGTTTCTAACTATACTTATATAATAAGACATCTTGGTACATTTGTCAACAAAAAAATGCAGAAAAAAACTCTGCATAATCAATCACTTAGAAATTTTTTTAATCTTTTTTTACGTATACAAGATTTGTTTTCATTGTATGATACTTCTCATCCATAAACAAGCTATTAACACAGTGCCAATATCCTTTAAATTCTGGATTCCAAATGCCTGTTGTAATATTTTTTGGAAGTAAGTATTCTAAATTTATTTCATGTGCAGTACCCGGTGGAGTGTTATATGTAGGAGATATTGTCATTCTATCTTGTCCAAGTACAACTACATCTTTGGTATCATAATTAGTAAAATGTAGTTCTAAATGTTTCATTTGGCATCTAATTTTTCTATCAAATGTGCCAGAGAAAGTAATTTTGTTATCATCTGATACTGCATGTAGCTGAACATTTTCCATAGCATCATTTGACTTTAGTTGTATATATTGATGAACTAAACATGATGAAAATAAGACAATACTAACCGCAAATAGGAATAAACCTATTTCAAATACGGTTACTGCATTTCGTAATTTTACTATACGCATATAGATATTTATCTAATACTGTCGTATTTTATGCGTAATTCATCAAGCATATTTAAGTTATATTCTTGTTTAGACTTAATATCTTTTAAATAAGCATCTATCCATTCTTTATCTGGAGAAGTTATTTTAACTTTATCCCATAAGTTATATATATTAGGTGATTGCATCCAATCTGATTGCTCTAATAGTACATCTGAATCTATTTCTAAAATATCTTTATCTATATTTTTTTGTGTAATAAACTGTTGTGCAACTTCTTCATATCCTGGCCAAGCATGATCTACTCCACTATAATTTGCATTACGATCATCTTCCATAATATCATTGTACTCTCGCATAGCCCAATTTTCAATATCCATGTCCCAATTACCAAAAATAGTATTAATAACAATAACAGGCTTATTTCTGCTCCATTTCCAAATAAATTTATAATTCCTAGCATGTAATAATAGAGCAACACTTTTATTTTTTATAATATTTAATAGTTCGTCTAATTGATCTTCTCTGATTTCAAGTTCATTACGTATTTCAAAATTGTAATATTTGGTATCTTCGTCAGATAAGTTCCAATAATCATCATGACATCTAACAGTGCCTAATATGCCTGGTTCATGATCAATATGTTTTCCATCTAACTGATATGTAGCATAATGGTCTCCTGCTTTACTATCGCCATGTAACTCTGGACTATTGTTTAAAAGGTATGGGATTTCCATTTGTGCCATACAACTTCGGCTGCAAACTAGATATAATGTATTCATTTTAGTCTTCTTTTTTCTCTAATAGCTTCTTGCAGATCTAGTACTTGTTCGTTTTCTATCATTCTAATAATAGCTTCGTTAACACCAATCTCATGTTGAATTAATCCTAGCTTTTTCATACATTTTTCTAACTCAGCAGTATAAAATTTAAGTTCTTTTCTTTTACGATCACGCTGGTCATAAATGTCTGTAATATCGATAATTAACTTTTTATCTTCTTCTTCTTTGCTGTTATGTCCGATTAAACTCATTGGTACCTCTCTTTAACAGGTTAGCAAGTCCGCTGGCTTTTGTCCTATAGGTTTGACATGTAAACAATGAATCTCACCCGGGCCATATTTGCCTAACTGTGTAAAAGTATTTATGTTCGCCATCTGACCAGCATACTTTTTCTTATTCTATCTCCGGGCTTAGTTCCATGATCAGCATTGTTAAAATCTGTACCATATATTAATATACTATTTTCTTTCATTGCAGTTTCTATATAATTATCACTGTCTTTGTCATATAAAATAGTACCAAATTCAAAATAACTTTGATCAGGCATGTATATACTTGCTTGAAATACTGGTTTCTTTGATTTTTGAAAATCGTTATGTCTTGGTATATAATGTTCGGGAAAATCTAGTAAAAATTCGTACACTGTATTTTTAACATCTGTATGACTACAATCTACTTCAAATTTATTGCACATTGCATTATACCAAATTGCGCTTCCAAAAAAATCATTTAGTTCAAAATAATCTGATTCAGTATTATAACAGTGATCTCTAGCCACATCATTAGGAACGTTTTCATCAAAATAATTTATTTTGTTGTATGCAATTTTTTTAATCCAATCAAACCTATTAAATTCTTTTTTAAGTTTTTTATAATGTTCTTCTTTTAAAAAATTTTCTATGTATATCCATTTGTATGGATACACTTGCACATCTGCTTTTTGAAGTTTATCTAAAAGGTAATCAAACATTATTCAATTGTTTCTACAAATGCACGTTCCTGTATAAAGTCTCCTGGAGAACGCATAGTTCCATGCATCCAACCTTGCTCTTCTAGCATTTCTCGTATTTCATTGTTAAAACTAGGGCCGCCACATATCATAATTCTATCACGTGACTTATCAAAATTATCCATATCCAATTCTAATTGTTTGAACAAGCTGCCGTTACGAATGTTGTCTGTAATTCTTCCATTGAATACACCTGCCGCAGGTACCTCTCTAGTAACGCTTTGGTACACAATAGATCCTTGCTTTTCCAATTCATCCCTAAAAACAAGCTCATCATTAACCCTACAAGTATGAGTAACAATAACTTTTTCATAATATTCATATACCTCTGGATGCCTTGCTAAACTAAGAAATGGTGCAAGTCCTGTACCAGTACTTATCAGCCAAAGTCGACCATTACCTTGTATGCATGGCTCAGGATCTAAATTACGTAGCAGTAATGTACCAACAGATCTATGACTGACTTCTACTATATCTCCTTCTTTGATATGCTGTAGTTTACTAGTAAGCGGACCATCTTCAACCTTAATGCTTAGAAACTCTAAGTAATTATCATCTGGGCTATTAGCAATTGAATATGCACGTGTAACATCTGCATCTGGCATACCAATCATAGTAAATTCTCCAGGTTGAAAATTTTTCTTATCCCATTCAGGTCCTTTGGTAGTTTTAAACCAAAACAAATCATCTGTGTAATGCTTTACTTCTAATACTATCTCGTCGTTCATCATATTTCCTTATAAAATTGTAAATTTATTCCACTTTTTAAAAATTTCATATTTGGCTTTTGTACTGATGCACAACTAGCATGTAATTGGCATGCATCAAAAACCATTATGTTACCTGGAACAAACTGAAATACATTTTCAGTTTGTAATCCTTTAAGTGTATTTTTTCCTATATGTGGAAACAAAAAGTTGTTATTACTAAACTCATCTGTATTTCTACTTATGTTTCCATCTGCATCATAGAAAGTAGGATGCTCTCTAACTAATTTATACATACTGTCACCTTGTTCACTTACATAATCATTGTCAATAGTAATACTATTACCAATGTGTCTTTGTTTAAAAAATGCTGTGTATGTTTCTGCATTATGACTAAGCATCAACGGTATAACAACACTCTTCCAAGGCATAACTTTATGTGTCCAATCATAGTCATTTAATTCATCTTCAGTTAATAAATCAACATGACAGTCATGTAACTGTGTAGTTATGTAAAAGTTACCTGTATGATTATTATAATAACTATCGAATATA
>VMHT01083059.1_pt1 | contig 11853 bp, 9 predicted proteins | sample 4693611 | NCBI WGS metagenome assembly VMHT01 (sample SAMN12280063, study PRJNA550983) | marine metagenome | isolation source: seawater sampled from same location over 5 years 0.02-0.2 micron viral filtrate | place: USA: collected off the coast of southern California halfway between the port... ...
AAACTCTCTGAATTTAATATCACCACCATCTTTTGCAACTGCAGGTCTTATTTTCTGATCTAATATTTTGATAATTTGTTTTTCAATATCTTTAAGATTTTTATCTTCCTCTTTTAAGTCTTTATCAATTACAAACTCCTTACCTGTAGAATAAAAATCATTTATCAATGAAATGACAATATGTTTGATTTCATCCCAAGATGGTTCGTCATATTTGTTAATCGATATAAAATCATGCCCCAAAAAGACACCTTCAATCCCATTAATTGACAATAAGTTTCTTATCAGTTCATTGCTTGTTTCATCTTTTTTTGTAATTTCAAAAGATCCTGAATTAGAAACAACTTTACCAGGTAAAAATTTTAAAGAGTTTGGATTTGGAGTAACTTCTGTTTGAATGAACATACTTAATATATAGTCTATATTTTATTAATTTAAACTTGTTATTAAAATTATTTTAAAAACCCATTATTTTGTGAATTTCTTTGATTTTTTTAGATGATATCTCATTAGCTTTATTAGATCCATCTTCTAGAATTTTATTAAGATAATCTTTTTCATTAAGCAAATTTCTAATTTTTGAAGATATAGGATCAATTTTATCAACTAAAACCTCTGCTAATTTTTCTTTAAAATCCGAAAAATTTTTTCCTGCATACAAATCAATTATTTTTTCGATATTTGTATCAGTTAAACTAGAATATATTCCAATTAAATTTTTTGCCTCTGGTCTTTTCTCTAACTCAACTACTTTTGAAGGCATTGGAAAAGGGTCTGTCTTTGCTTTTTTAATTTTATTTACAATTTGATCTTTATTATCAGTTAAATTAATTCTGCTTGTGTCTGATAATTCTGATTTGCTCATTTTTTTTTGACCATCTTTTAAACTCATAATTCTGGAAAATTCTTTTTTAATTAATGGCTCTGGTATTTTAAAAAAATCAGGAGTTTTAAAGTCATTATTAAACTTTTGGGCGATATCTCTTGTTAATTCAAGATGTTGTTTTTGATCATCTCCAACTGGAACATGAGTTGAATCGTAGAGCAAAATATCTGCTGACATCAAAATTGGATAGGAATATAATCCGACACTTGCTTTTTCTTTATCTTTACCAGCTTTTTCTTTAAATTGAGTCATTCTATTTAACCACCCCATTCTTCCAACACAGCTTAATATCCATGCTGCTTCTGAATGGGCAGACACTTTTGATTGATTAAAAATTATACTTTTTTTCGGATCTATGCCACTTGCAATAAAAGTTGCAACAGTCTCATAAATATTATCTTTTAATTTTATTGGATCTTGTTTTACGGTAATTGCATGTAAATCGACCACACAAAAAATACATTGATTTTCTGTGTCATTATTAAGTTCTACAAAATTTTTAATTGCACCCAAGTAATTACCTAAATGTAGATTGCCTGTTGGTTGCACTCCTGAAAATATTTTTTTACCCATTATTTAATACTTTAATTTAATATCATCAGTTTGGAAAGCCTTGATGAAGATTGATACAATCAAGTAAAATATAGCACAAGCAAAAACAGCTGAAACTAAATAAATTGATTTAAAATGATAATTATAATTTAGTTGATTTTCTAAATTAAGTATTAAGAATTTAAATAAAATTCCCATTAAGAAAGAAGATAAGATTATTTTCATCAATCTTGATATAAAAATTTTATTGAATTTAAAAAACTTATCTTTTTTTAAATAAATTAATAAGACTATAGCATTGAACCAAGATGAAATTGATGTAGCTATTGGAATAATAATAAATCCTACACTTTGAAAATAATAAACGCTTATAGTAATGTTTAAAATCACGGAGGCTAAAGAAATATAAAATGGTTTTTTTGTATCATGATTAGCAAAGAAAAAACTCGAAAAAACTTTAATTAATGCAAATGCTGGAAGACCAAAACCAAAAAAATAAAGTGCTTCAGCTGAATTTTGAACAGATAATTCTGAAAAAGAACCATATCCAAATAAAGCAGATATTATCTCATTAGATCCAATAAATAATGCAACAGAAGCTGGAATACTTAAAAACATACTCAACTCTAGAGCTTTGTTTTGAATTGTTATTATCTTATTTTTATTTTTCAGAACTATATATTTTGAAAGTTGAGGTAAAATAACAACCCCTATTGCAATTCCAGCTATGGCTAAATTTATTTGATAAATTCTATCAGCATAATACAAGTATGAAACAGCACTTGTTTGAAACGATGCAATGATGGTACCGACTAAAATATTAATTTGAGTAACCCCTGACGAGAATATACTCGGTAACAATTTTTTAAAAAATATCTTTACTTCATTATTAATTTTTAACTTTAAATTAAATTTTAACGAATAATGTGTGGATACAAATTTATATAAAAAAAATAATTGAATTAAACCAGCAAAAGATACTCCAAAAGAAAGATAATAAACAAGATCGTCATTTAATTTTTTTCCAAAAAATAAAATAACAATTAATATCAAATTCAAAATTATTGGTGCTGCAGAAGCTGCTGCAAACTTATTATGTGAATTTAAAATTGCTGAAAAAAAAGAAGATAAACAAACCAGCATAAGAAATGGAAAAGTTATTCTTGTTAATTTTGTAGCTAATTCAAATTTATCAGCATTCTCAACAAATCCAGGTGCTATCAATCCAACAAATGCTGGCATAAAAATTTGAGCAAGAAGAGTTAAAAATAACAGACTCAAAAATAAGATGTTAAAAACATCGTTTGCAAACTTATTTGACTTAACTTTTCCTTTGGCTAATTGTTTAGTATAACTAGGTACAAAAGCTGAATTAAATGTTCCTTCAGCGAAAAGTCTCCTAAAAGTGTTAGGTATTCTAAATGCTACAAAAAATATGTCAGCTAAAAAACTTGTACCTAGAAATATAGCAATCATAATATCTCTAAAATAACCAAGTATCCTACTGATAATGGTATAAAAACCAAAAGTCCCTGTTGACTTAATCAAATTCATGAATCATATTAGTCTTAATTTTACCCTATTTGTAGACCTAATTAATGTAAATGAAAAAATCAAAAGTTGATCATTATACTGATAAAGAAGCTCTAGAATTTCATAGTCATAAAAAACCTGGGAAGATTGAAATTTCATCCTCAAAAAATATGACAACAAAAAGAGATCTTGCTTTAGCTTATTCTCCAGGTGTGGCTGCACCAGTCAGGGCAATAAGTGAAAACCCAGAGGCTGCTTTTGATTATACTAGCAAAGGAAATCTTGTTGCAGTTATAAGCAATGGATCAGCTATTTTAGGAATGGGAAATTTGGGTGCATTAGCCTCAAAACCTGTCATGGAAGGTAAAGCTGTTTTATTTAAAAGATTTGCAGATATTGACTCTATAGATCTTGAAATTGATTCTTCTAATCCGGAAGAAATTATAAAAAGTATCAAAAATTTTTCACCAAGTTTTGGTGGAATTAATCTAGAGGATATAGCTGCTCCAGACTGTTTTATAATTGAAGAAAAATTAAAGGAAATTTTAGATATTCCAGTCTTCCATGATGATCAGCATGGAACTGCAATTATTACAACTGCCGCTTTAATTAATGCATTGGATATAACAAAAAAAAGTATTAAAGAAATTAAAGTCGTTGTTAATGGGGCTGGTGCTTCAGCTATGGCATGTACTAATTTGTTTAAAAATACTGGTGTGCCACAAAAAAACATCACAATGATTGATCGTAAAGGTGTGATTTATAGAGGTAGAGAAAATTTAAATCAGTGGAAATCAAGTCATGCAATAGAAACCTCGGCTAGAACTCTAAATGAGGCAATTGATAAGGCTGATGTATTTCTGGGACTTTCAGCTAAAGGAGCACTAACTAAAGATATGGTAAAAAAAATGGCAAAAGATCCCATAATTTTTGCATGTGCGAACCCAGATCCAGAGATTACACCTGAAGAGATAGAAGAAGTACGAGATGATGCTATAATTGCAACTGGAAGATCTGATTATCCAAATCAAGTAAATAATCTAATAGGTTTTCCATATATCTTTAGAGGTGCCCTAGATGTAAGGTCCAAAACTATTAATGAAGAAATGAAAGTTGCTGCTGCGAACGCTATTGCAAATTTAGCTAAAGAAGACGTTCCTGATGAAGTGGTTGCCGCAATGGGTGGTGAGAGGCCGCATTACGGTAGGGAATACATAATTCCGTCTATTTTTGATCCTAGATTAATTAGTGTCATTCCAGTTGCCGTTGCTCAGGCAGCAATTAAAACTGGTGTTGCAAGGATTAAGATTGATAATTTTGAAATTTATAAAGATCAACTTAAACAAAGATTGGATCCAACCGTAACAATTATGCAGGGAGTAAATAATCTTATCAAAAAGAAATCCAAAAAAGTTGTTTTTGCAGATGGTGAAGATGAAAATATGCTAAAAGCAGCTATTGCATTTAAAAACTCGAAGTTAGGAATTCCAATCTTAATTGGAAAAGAAGAAAAAATTAAGGAACAAATAAAAAAAATTGGTTACAATGAAAATTTTGATATCGAAATAGTAAATTCAAAAAATACACAGAATAGACAAAAATACACAAAATATCTCTTTGAAAAACTACAAAGAGAAAAAGGTATGCTAGAATGGGATTGTGATAGACTTGTTAAAAATGACAGAGTAATTTGGTCATCGTGTATGGTGGCTTGTGGTGATGCTGATGCAATGGTTACAGGAAATACAAGAAGATATTCTTCATCACTTGATAAGATAATTAAAGTAGTAGACCCAAGACCTGGGGAAATTATGTTTGGTCTTAATTTAATTGTAAATAGAGGAAAAACAATTTTTATATGCGATACTTCAGTTATTGAATACCCTGACGCAAATCAATTAGCAGATATGGCTTCTTCAGCGGCAAGAGTTGTAAGACTTTTTGGTTTTGATCCAAAAGTTGCTTTTTTATCTCACTCAACATTCGGTGAGCCAGCAACCGATAGAACTAAACGAATTAGTGATGCAGTTAAAATTTTAAAAGAAAGAAATGTTGATTTCAAATTTGATGGAGAAATGCAGCCAGATGTTGCATTAGAAGAGATTTATAAAGAACTTTATCCATTCTCTGAAATCGTTGGAAACTCAAATGTTCTCATAATGCCTAGTCAACATAGTGCTGCTATTTCTTATAAAATGATTAAATCTATGAGCAGGGCTAAAGTTATTGGACCTTTGTTAATTGGTTTAGGACTTCCAATTGAAATCGCTCCATTGAGGAGTTCAACGTCAGAAATTTTGAATTTAGCCTCCATAGCTGCATATTCATCAGATGTAATTAAATACAAAAAATAAGCTAATTTTTTTGTATTCGCAAATTATCTACCAGCAAAATACTAGCTATTACGTTTTCAACATCTAATATTTCTTTTGCTTCTTTAATCACAAGATCTTTTTCATCCGAAGTAATAGCTATTCCATAGATATAAATTTTTTTTTTGTAAGTGTCGATTTGATAGTTTGTAGCTTTTATGTTTTTGTTTAAGATTAAAGCTGTTTTTAATTGAGATGTAATTAAAATATCTTTTGCTGATTGTTGAAAATTAAACTTCTCTTTAATTTTAATATCATTTCTTACAGATCTAACACCCTCTATTTCCCAGGCTAATTTTGTAAGTTTTAATTTTTCCTCTGGGTTGTCGACCTTTCCAGTCAAAAATATTCTACCATCTAACACTTTTGAATTTACTGAAAATATATGCTTTTTATCTGACAGAACGATTTTAGATGATAAAGTTTTTTGCATAATCGAATCATCGATTTGTGTTCCAACTGACCTTGGATCAAAGGCAATGCTTACACCAGTTCCAAAAAATCCTTTAGAAGATACACCAGCACAACCACTAAATAACAAGATTAAAAAAAATGTAGATATTAATCTAATTCGCATCTTTTAAACTCAAACAATAATTATAAATTTCTTTTTTTGAAATTTTGTTATTCTTATTTATAATTTCTACAATTTCTTTTATAGTAAATTTATTTATCATTTTGCTAATAATACTTTTATCTGATTCTGATAAAAAAAGTGAAGTTTTTTCTTTAAATATTTTTTCAGAAATTATAATTGTAATTTCTCCTTTTAATTCAAAGTTGATTTTATCTATATCATTAATTTCGGTTCTGATATATTCTTCGAAATATTTGGTCATCTCTCTACAAATTACAACTTTTCGATTAATAAAATACTTTTTTAAATATGGTATAATCTTCTTTAATTTTTTGGATGATATAAAAAAAATTATCGAAGTATCTAATTCAGATAACCCAGTTAAATCATGATTTAATATTTTTTTTTTTTCTGGAAAAAATCCATAAAATAAAAATTTTTCTGAAAAACCACTTATTGAAGCTGCTAAAGATACTGAACAGGCACCTGGTAATGGAGTCACGTTTATATTTTTTTTCACGCATTCATTTACCAAAATAGAACCTGGATCTGAAATAGTAGGAGTTCCTGCATCAGAAATCAGCGAAACGATAGATCCTGATTGAAGAATATTTATAATTTTTTTTACATTTTTTTTTTCATTAAATTTGTGATTTGAAATTCGTTTTGATTTAATCTCGTATCTATCTAATAATATTTTTGATACTCGAGTATCCTCACATAGAATATATTCTGAATTTTTCAAAATTTCGATTGCTCTCAAAGTAATATCACTAATATTTCCAAGTGGAGTTGGGACCAAATAAAGCCCTTTTTTGATCATATTATTATTATAGATTTTAGTATTTAAGACCATAATTTATAATTAAATATATTAATATCATTAAAATGAATAAATTTTTAAAATATCTATTAATTGCTTTTATAAGTCTCATTCACCAAACATCATTGGCTTATTCTGAGATTGAAAAGATAAAAATTGGTTTATTGGTACCAATGACAGGGAAAGATAAAAATCTGGGACAACAATTAATAAAAGCAACAAGAATGGCTTTAAATGATATTGGTTCGGAAAATTTAGAAATCTATCCAAGAGATACGGAATCTGATCCAAACAAAACCATGAGGTCAGCAATTGAGCTAAAAGAAATGGGAATTAATATTATACTAGGACCTGTTTTTTATAAAAGCTTAATTAATTTGAATAAAATTGAGGATGTTATTTTTGTATCCTTTACAAATAAAACTGTAAATATTTCAGGCAATATTATTAGTGCTGGTATAAATGCTACCTCCCAGCTGAATACAATTAAAAAATTTATTGATTTAAATGAAATCAAAAAAACTATATTTTTGACACCAAAAGTTGATTATGAAAAAGAAATAAAAGATTCAATTAAAAAATCCAAACTTAAAATTTCTAAACAATATATCTACGATACTGAACCAACAAAACTCACTGCACAAATAGAAAAAATAACAAATTATAAAATAAGAAAACAAAATTTATTAGATGAAATTAAAAGAGTAGAAAATTCAGATCTTTCAGATAAAGAAAAACAATTAGAAAAATTAAAAAAAAGATACACTTTAGGGAGAGTAAATTTTGACTCAGTAATTATTGCAGATTTTGATGAAAGCTTAAAAAGTGTTGTTACTTCACTTTTATATACTGATGTTTCGCCCAAAAAAAAATATATTATATCTTTTAATCAATGGTTTGATGAAAGTATTTTAAATGAAAAGAATATACAGCCATTATACTATCCATCAATTAATAAAAAAAATTTAAATAAATTTAAAGATAAATATGAAAAAGAATTTGGTGAATTGCCTAGCTATTTGGCTTTATTAACTTATGACTTAGTAGGACTTGTTTATTATTTAACAAAAAAAAGTGGCATTACGGATGTTAATAAATTGTTTAAAAAAGAAACATCATTTAAAGGAAAAATTGGAATTTTTGATATTGAAAATAATAAAATTAATCACAGATTAAATTTTTATAAAATCGAAAATGGTGAAATTAAAAAAATTTTCTAATTTTTTTAAAAGCGTCATACCTGTGATCAATCTTGTATTTTGCTGAAGGCTTCATTTCTCCAAATGTTTTAATACTTTTATTTGGTATGAAAATTGGATCATATCCAAAACCATTAGACCCTTTAGGATTATTTGAAATTTTTCCCTCTACTTTTCCAATTACACATGTAATTTTTTTATTTATATAACTAATTGATAATGCACAAATAAAACGGGCTTTAATTTTTTTTTCTTTCCATCTTTTATCTTTTTTTGATAATTCTCTATAAACCCTTTGGATTGCTTTATCAAAGTTTGACCATTTACCACCCCACCTAGCAGATTTTATTCCAGGTTTTTTATCTAAAAAATCTATCTCCAAACCAGAATCATCTGCTAAACAAATTAAATTAGTTTTTTTCGAAAAATATTTCGATTTTATAATTGAATTTTCTCTAAAACTCTTTCCGTTTTCTTTTGGACTTTTCAAATTAAAGCGTGATGTTGAGTATGTTTTAACATTTTTAGGCAACAAATCTCTTATTTCTTTCAATTTTCCTTTATTATTTGTGCCTATAAGAAGTTTTTTTATTTTTTTGTTTAACATCTAGAAATTTTTGATTTTCTTACCATATAAGTAAGTATGGAAAAAGAAGAAAACCCTAATTTAACAGATAACACACCTAAACAAGAAGGTGATGAAAAAACAGATTCAAACGTAAATTTAGAGAATTCAGAAAACACAGATGCTCAAAAAAATGAAGTGCAAGAAAAAAACTCTGAAGAAAAACTTATAGAACTTGAAGATAAGCTTGCTAGAACATTTGCTGAAATGGAAAATCAGCGAAGAAGATTTGAGAAAGAAAAAGAAGAAGCTTTTGAGTATGGCGGTTTTGCTTTCGCAAAAGAGGCATTAAATTTAATTGACAACCTCGAAAGATCTAAACAAATTCTTAAAAATGATGAAACTTTAAAAGATACTGACTCTCTAGGAAAAATATTAGAACATTTCGACATAATTTATAAAGATCTAATTTCAACCTTTTCAAAAAATAATATTAAGCCCATCGAATGTTTAAACAAAAAATTAGACCCAAATTTTCATCAAGCAATGATGGAAATTGAAGATGACCAAAAAGAACCTGGAACGATTATTCAAGAAATACAGAAGGGTTTTACAATAAAAGATAGATTACTGAGACCATCTTTAGTTGGTGTCTCAAAGAAATCTGTAAATAAAGATGAAAAAAATGAGGAAAATTAACAAAAATTAGTGGAAATAATGATCAACCAAACTTGTAGAATTAAATTTAACACCTATATGGAGGGTAAGAGACAAATATGAGCAAAATTATTGGTATAGATTTAGGTACAACAAATTCCTGTGTTGCTATAATGGAAGGAAGTCAAGCTAAGGTATTAGAAAATGCTGAAGGAGCTAGAACGACTCCATCTGTTGTCGCTTTTTCAAGTGAAAATGAAAAATTAATTGGCCAACCAGCTAAAAGACAAGCAGTAACAAATCCAGAAAATACAATTTTTGCTGTTAAAAGATTAATAGGTAGAAACTTTGACGACCAAACTGTCAAAAAAGATATAGAGGCAGCTCCATTTAAGATTGTTAATTCTGAAAAAGGTGATGCATGGATTGAAGCAAAGGGAGAAAAATATTCACCATCACAAATTTCAGCTTTCATACTTCAAAAAATGAAAGAAACTGCTGAGAAATATTTAGGACAAGCGGTTACAAAAGCTGTAATAACTGTTCCAGCATATTTTAATGACGCTCAAAGACAAGCTACAAAGGATGCAGGTAAAATTGCAGGCTTAGAAGTTTTAAGAATTATTAATGAACCAACTGCTGCGTCACTAGCATATGGTTTAGATAAAAAACAAAATAAAAAAATTGCAGTATATGATTTAGGAGGTGGAACTTTTGATGTTTCTATTCTTGAATTAGGCGATGGTGTATTTGAGGTTAAATCTACAAATGGTGATACTTTTTTAGGTGGTGAGGACTTTGATAATGCTATTGTAGAATACTTAATTACTGAGTTTAAAAAGGACAGCGGAATTGATTTAAAGACTGATAAATTAGCTTTACAAAGATTAAAAGAAGCGGCAGAAAAAGCAAAAATTGAACTATCTGCTGCAGAACAAACTGATATTAACTTACCATTCATAACTGCAGACAAAACAGGACCAAAACACATTAATTTAAAAATGACTAGAGCAAAGTTAGAAGCTTTAGTTGAAGATTTAATCTCAAGAACTATTCCACCATGTAAAACCGCATTAAACGATGCAGGAATTTCAGCAAGTGATATTGATGAAATTGTAATGGTAGGTGGGATGACTAGGATGCCTAAGGTTATCAATGAGGTAAAAAATTTTTTTGGTAAGGAACCAAATAAAAGTGTTAATCCTGACGAAGTTGTTGCAATGGGAGCAGCAATTCAAGCTGGTGTATTACAAGGTGATGTCAAAGATGTTCTTTTATTAGATGTTACTCCATTATCATTGGGTATTGAAACTTTAGGAGGAGTATCCACTAAACTTATAGAAAAAAACACAACTATACCTACAAAGAAAAGTCAGGTTTTTTCAACAGCTGAAGATAACCAACCTGCTGTTTCTATCAGAGTTCTTCAAGGTGAAAGAGAAATGGCAACAGATAACAAATTGCTTGGTAACTTTGAGTTAGTAGGTATTGCACCTGCACCAAGAGGAGTTCCACAAATTGAGGTAACTTTTGATATTGACGCAAATGGAATTGTTAATGTTTCAGCCAAAGATAAAGGGACTGGAAAGGAACAAAAAATTCAAATTCAGGCCTCTGGAGGTTTGAGTGATGAAGAAATAGAAAAAATGGTTAAAGATGCTGAGGCAAATAAAGAAACTGATAAAAAGAAGCGAGAATCTGTAGATGTAAGAAATCAAGCAGATACTTTAATTCACTCAACTGAAAAAAATCTTAAAGAGCATGGATCTAAAATTTCAGATGCAGATAAAAAGGCAATTGAAGATGGATCCAGTACATTGAAAGAAGCATTAAAAGGTGAAGATACTGAAGATATTAAGAAAAAAACTGAAACGCTTGTACAAGCTTCAATGAAACTTGGTGAAGCTATTTATAAATCACAACAAAGCACTAAACCAGATTCTGCTAAAGATGAAGGTAAAGATGAAAAGGAAAAAAAAGACGATAATGTTGTCGATGCGGATTTTGAGGAAGTAAAAGACGAAAATAAAGAAAAAAGCGCTTAACTGACATCTATTTGTCCTAGTTATTTAAATGACTAAAAGAGATTATTACGATGTCTTAGGTGTTAATAAAAGTGCAAACCCCGAAGAATTAAAATCAGCTTATAGAAAGTTAGCAGTCAAATATCACCCTGATAAAAATCCAGGCGATAAAGCTGCAGAAGATAAATTTAAGGAAGCAAGTGAAGCCTATGGTGTTCTTTCTGATAAATCAAAGAAAGAAAATTACGACAATTTTGGTCATGCAGCTTTTGAAAATGGAGGAGGAAGTCGAGGAGGTTTTGGCGGTTTTAGCGGTGCAGATTTTTCAGATATTTTTGAGGATTTTTTTGGAGATTTTGGTGGTGGAGGTAGAAGTTCAAGAGGTAGGAATTCAAGTAATAGAGGATCAGATTTAAGATATGATCTATCAATAACTTTAGAAGAAGCATATTTAGGGAAAAAACAAAATATACAATTCTCCACCTCTGAAAAATGTACCACTTGTAAAGGAAATGGATCTAAACCTGGTTACAACCCTGACAGATGCACATACTGTGGAGGAAACGGGCGAGTTCGTTCAAACCAAGGTTTTTTTACAGTTCAACAGACATGTCCACAATGTGCAGGTAGTGGTGAAGAAATTACAAACCCATGTTCTGATTGTA
>VMHT01088251.1_pt1 | contig 11852 bp, 17 predicted proteins | sample 4693611 | NCBI WGS metagenome assembly VMHT01 (sample SAMN12280063, study PRJNA550983) | marine metagenome | isolation source: seawater sampled from same location over 5 years 0.02-0.2 micron viral filtrate | place: USA: collected off the coast of southern California halfway between the port... ...
GGTAGTTGGTGGAACTATAGCATTCGTAGGTGTATCTGTATTAGTTTTTGTTTTTTGGTTAATAGGCATGGGAACAGGGAAATGGTAAAATGTGGTTATTAATGTGGTTTGTGTTTGTACCTGAGATTGGTGTAAGGTATCATCATTTAGATACGTTTACAGCTGAAACGCTATGTACAGTTAACTTAAAAAAAGCATCAGTTATGGTAAATGACAAATCCGAAACAATAGAATGTGTGTTCGTAGATATTAAACAGTAAAAATATTTAACTTCTTACACTTAGCAATTAATGTAGTGCGCTTAATACCTAAGCGTTCACTTGCTTTTGTTTGATTACCATTATGCTCTATTAATGCTTCTTTTATCTTATCAATAATAAAATCATCGACATCGGTATCTAAACAGTATTCCTCTGGTACAGGCAATGCTTCTGTCCAGGTGTCAAACATTTCAAAAAATGTATCTTGTTCTTCAATTAATTGTGCTTTCATAAAACTATTTATACACAGTTATCTAGTGTTAAAATTTTAACACCTAATGTGATAAATATAAATGTTATTAATCTGTCCTGTATATCTTGGATAAACAGAACAGCATTTCCAAGGAACAAATATACAGGGGAAGACATGAGGGCTTTAAAACACTTAATAATTGTGGCACTACTTGCACCCACTCTAGCAGTAGCTCAGGTGGCTAATGATGCTGACGGGAACTTTGATGAAACAAGTTACGTAGAAACAGACAGCACTACTAGTAGCACAAGTACAGTAAACAGTACTAATGCAAACACCAATACGAATAATAATACTAGCACTAGTACAAACACCAATACGAATAATAATACAAACACAAACGCCAACACGAATAATAATACTACAGTATATACTGGAACCAATACGAATACAAATAACAACACAAACACCAATACTAGCACCAATACCAATACAAACACTAATACAAATAATAACATTATTAGCGGCGGTACTACAAATACAAACAATAACGTATTGAGTGGCGGTACTACAAACACGAACACTAATAACAATACAAATACCAACAATAGTACAGTAAACAGCACTAGTAATAATACCAATACAAACAACAATACTAGCACGTCTACGAATACAAATAACAATGTAATGAGTGGTGGAACAAACAATACTAATACTAATACAAATAATAACACAAGTAACAGCACAGTAAATCAAACTGTAAACAGCACTAGTGATAGTACTGTAGACCAAACTGTTAATAGTACTAGTAATAATACAAACACCAACACAAACACCAATACGAATACCAATAACAATACAAACACAAATACGAATGAAACTACTGTTGATAGTACTAGTGACAACACTAATACCAATAACAATAATAACAACAGTACTATCACTCAAAAAGTAATTGCACCTCCTCCAAGTGCTATTGCTCCTACAGTTAATGCAGGTGGCAATGACACTTGTACAACTAGTATAAGTGGTGCAGTACAAACACAAATTGTCGGTATTGCAGGCGGAACACACGTAAGAGACATGAACTGTGAAAAACTAAAACTATCAAAAACGCTTTATAATATGGGCATGAAGGTAGCAGCAGTTAGTCTTCTCTGTCAAGATAAAAGAGTTTACGAAGCAATGGAAATGGCAGGAACACCTTGTCCGTTTGATGGTTCAATAGGTCAAGAAGCAAAAGACAAGTGGGCAGCTAATCCGGACAAACAACCTGTTGTAGTACAGGCTGAGGAGGAAAAAGAACGTGCAACTAACAACATGCTCAAGGGTGCTGGCGGCGCTCTGCTTCTTCTTTTATTGCTGTAATACAGCATTAGCAAATCCTACTCCAGCAGAAAATTGTGCTGTAACAACTTTCACAGGCACCGGCAGCGGCTCAGCAATGATACAAAACCGCGACGGCAGAAAATATCAAAACACAGAAAATGATACATTAGAATGTACAACACTTGATCTAGACGGCAATGTGGGATATATTATTGATCGAACCATGGGCTATGATGAAACTGGTGCTCCTGTAGCAGTATATTCTGAAACAGATGGTTCTTATACTTTTGCACAAAATACTATAACCAACAAAATTATATCATCTACTCTTGCTATCAACGAAGCACTACAACAAGCTGGCGTTGGTATACAGTTTAGAGGATGGGGCTACGAATGGGAAGTTAAGAAGCCTGATGCTACTAGTAGTTTAAAACTTTCAGTTAAAATAATTGGACCAAGCAATAATGGCGATATATCAGGATATGGTGAAAACGTAATATACTTTGCAGAATACGATTACGCTAACCAATCATTTGCAGATTGGACATCGTTTGATGTAGATCACCCACCACCAGGATTCTTTACAATTGAAGATGACTGGTATGTAGAAATGGCTATGGAAGGCAACGGTCAAGGTAGTGGTGTGCGTGGAATGAAAATGACATTTGCGTATGCAATTAGAGAAGGCGCAGATCCGTTTGATCCTAACTACGACTATGGCTCAGGACAGGCATTTACAGACGCATGTAATGCAGATCCAATGTACGATACACAATGCCCAGGATACCAAGAAGCATATACAGAGCAACAATGTTCAGCAGATGCGCTGTATGACCCTAGTTGTAGCGGATACGAAACTGCCTACTACGATCAACAATGTTCACAAGATGCGTTGTATGACAGTGGCTGTCAAGGATATGAAGCAGCATACACAGCACAGCAATGTGACACAGATCAATCATATGATCCTAGTTGTCCTTACTACAATCAGTCACAAGCTAAATCAACAACCCCAGGTATGAATGTAAGCGGACAGGGAAGTGATTACATATTCATCTTTAGAGGAAACAATCCAGAAGTATTTGCAACACTACAAGCAAACTTAGATAATATGATGGACTGGATGTGGGAATGTACAAGTGGCGATGACTGTGGTGACAATCAAGTTGGTTATATTAAAGACGCAGTACAGCAAGGCGATGATTACATATTCTTGTATACAGAAGACGTAGACGGCAATGTAATAATGCCACAAAGCGGCAGGTGGTATGAGTTTATTGAAATAGATACAGCATGTTCATCAGATGGCACTTACACACAAAGATGTCCCGGCTACCAAGACACAATAGCAGAACAACAGTTTGAAGATGATTGTAATGCAAATCCACAAAGTGACATGATGTGTCCTGGTTACACTGAGCCAAAGTACGAAGAAGACTATCAAGACTATGACGGACAAGACGATGGCAGCTACGATGGCAGCTATGATGGGCAACACGACGGTAAGTTTGATCCTAACATGCCATTTGATCCTAACATGCCGTTTGATGGAGACCTAACAGGACTTGACATACAAGCAACAACAGGTATTGATGTACAAGCTGCGACAGGTATTGACTTAGAAGCGTCAACTGGTATTGACCAAGAACTAGCAACTGGTATTGATGATTCAGCAGCAAGAGGTGAAATAGAAGTTGACATGCAAGGTGTGTTAGACTTAATGGGACCAGATGAAAATGGCGAACAGTTTGACTTAGAAGGATTTGAAAAAGGTCCAATGGATATGCCAAGCGAAGAAGATATTGCTAGAGAGCAAGCAGAGTTTGAAAAGTTTTTTGAAGAGACAGATAGTTTTGGCGGAGCGGGTTTATCAGACTTCCAAAATGAAGCGTTCCCTGATGCATTTGAAGAACTTCCGATGCCTGATGCATTTGAAGAACTACCAACAGAAGATATATTTGCCGAGCGTCCATTAGACATACTTGAACCACTCAGTGAAGAAAAGTTTGAAGCAATACCAGAATTACTTGAAGAAGCGTTTGAAGAAGCAGTTGAAGAACAAATGATAGCTGAGGAAATGGCTATTGAAGAACAAATGATAGCTGAAGAAATGGCTGTACAAGAAGCTGAAATTAGAGAAGAACTAGCAGAAGCTATTGAAGAAGAATTATCCGAAACAGTTGAAGAACTAGCACCAGTTGAAGAACTAGCACCAGTTGAAGAAGTTGCTGGACCTAGTACTACACCAAACGCTCCGAGAACTAGCAAAACAACTAGTGTTAAAAAACGTGCATTAGATATTGCATCCGAAGCAACTACAGCAGCAGAAAATACAGCAAGCTCACAAGCGTCATCTAGTGCATCATCTAGTACTGACACAGGCAGTGGCGGTGATGACGGTAGTGCAAACAACAGCGGCAATAACGGCAGCAGCAATGATGGAAGCGGTAACACCGGTAGCAACAGCGGCAGTGATATGGGAATGGGCAACAACAGCAACAGTGGTAGTGATATGGGAACAGGTAACTCCAACAGCAATTCTTCAGGTCAAGTAGATTATAGTGGTAACAACAGCAACACAGGAACTAGCAACACAGGTGGATTTAGCAGTCAAAACTTTGACTCTGCAACAGGACAACCATCGCTACAATCAAGCGATGCAGGTATAAGTTCAATGACAAGCGGCACTGATACACAAATGCTTGCCAGCTCTGGATTAAGCACACAAGAATTAACAGGCGAAGTACAAGATTTAGGCTCATCAACAATATCTTACACATTTGGAAATATAGATGCTACAGTAGCAAATGAAATATCAAGTATAATTGTAGCAGAAATAAATCAGTTGATAATAGACATAACCAAACGCACATTAGAAGAAGCAAATGAAATGGGCGAACCGTTAGACGAAGTAAGTGAAGAAGAACTGGAAGCACAGCAAGAACTAGAAGACGATCTAGTACAAAAGGCAATAGACGGTGATACATCAGAAGATGCAACATCAGCATTATTAGGTTACAATCCTAACTTTAGACAGTATGTAACACCGCAAATGAAAGTAACAGTAGAATGGTATGGCTCTGATGGAATATACACAGACCAAAAAAATTATGATAACCCGTCATCAAGGTTCTTTAGTGGAGCAAGTGACGAAACGCATCGCAAAATGGTGCGTCAGCAGTATAAGGAGAATTAAATGGCTGAAGTTGAAGTAGGTGGCGTTAAGTTCACCGGTGGTAAAATGTTTGCTGTAATAACTGCACTTAGTACACTAGGTGGAGTAGCATGGGGAGGCTTTGAGTTCTATAACGATTATAGAAACATGAAAGAGCAAATACAAGAATACGTTGCTCCAGACCTAAGTGGTATGCAAGAAGAAATAAGCGTGTTAACAGAACGCCTTGCAGCAGCAGAATCAAACATAGAGACTAAATTAAAAGCAACTGATGAATCAGTAATTGCAGCATTAGATTACACAAGGGATATTAAGATTGATCTCAAAGCTGATGTGCAAACAATTGAAGTACAAGTAGATAGAGTTGAACAGACTGTTAAGGATACACAAGACAGTATTGACGCTACACTACGTGAAGTTGAAATTGTTAGTCGTGAAAGTGAAAAAGATACTAGAGATCGTATGCGTGAAACTGAAGAACGTATTGAAGCTGCTATGGATAAACTTGAAACTAAACTAAAAGAACAAGTTGAAGAAGCACTAGATAATCCTCTAAACGATATGAATTAAACACTTGACATCTATCCAGTTCTCTGCTATAATTAAACTTATATTAGAGATGTGCCTGTAGCTCAGCTGGATAGAGTACAAGTTTGCGGAACTTGAGGTCAAAGGTTCGAATCCTTTCAGGCACGCCAATTAGAGGATTTTAAAATGGCAACAACTGAAGAAAAAACAGAATTAGTAGAAACACTCAAAGGCCCACGCTTCTATCGTATCCAACTAAATGGCTACGGTGGCGAAAGTGCATACATGACTATTTCAAAGGAAGCACATGACTTTTGGCAACCTATTTGTGAAGAACATAGTGATTACGATCTAACCACATATATGAACAGTGACGGCGAAGAAGATGATGAGTATGACGTTATTGAAAGTGTTCCAGCAGAAGCGCAGTTCTTGCATGACGTAGATGAAGACAACTATAAGCGTCCTTGGTACGAGTCACACACAGAGTTTGAACACTCGTATGGTGTTGAATGGGGAAGTGCATACTTGGTAGTAGAAGAAGTTGATTCAAACGAATATATGTCAAACTTTGTTGCTGATGTTATTGAAGGCGAAAACTTGCAAGAGTTGCTGAGTAGCATTGAAGAAGAAAGCAACTGGGAACTTGAACTAACTACTATGGACTGCAACGACGAAGCACCTGAAGGCACAGAATATATTGCACAGTTATACTCAAGTGAAAAAGGTCAGTTCTTTGATGGCGTTATTGAAACTGTAGGTGACTTTGATCCTAAGAAACTTAAAGTGTCCACAATGGAATACATGAACGGTGAAGACACTGTTACTGGTCTTGAGTACGACGGCATTGACATTGAAAACAACGGCGGCGATACTACCGGTAAGGGTTATTCCGCAAGTGTTTGGAAGTATTAACAGTTACTTCTATGAAGTTACTTAAAAAATTAAAATGCGTAGCAAGTGTACTAAACAATTCAGGATTTTGCACTTCTGCAACTATTTCATATGAAGTAGAGCCAATGTCTTGATAGTACCTGCGATTGATTCCGTGTTTCTTTCCGTATTCAGGAAAAGCACCTGTTACAAACAAACAAGTATCAGCAAGGTGTTTGGCTTGGGTAGGATGTGTAATTCTAAGAAGAGTTTGTCCAAAACCGTCTTCAGGAAGAAAGTCTGGTTTGTCGACATAACTAGCAAGGAGCATAACGATGTATGCCTCAATCGGTTCAGGTAGATCATATCCGCGTGTTGCAGATGTTTTCTTTACAACGTCAAATAACGCTGAGGTATATGCATCATTCATATAATTATTTATGTAAGGAGAAACCATGACACCGCAAGAAATAAATGAATACAAACAGCGTTGGCTAGCTTCTGGTACATACTATCCAGTTCGTTTGCATAGTGACTTAGATACACAAGGCAAGACTTGGTGTCGACGAAACTTAGAAAGACACCAATGGAAAATGGATACATGGACTCACGTATATGAGCATACATTTATATTTGAATATAAACATGATGCAGATGAATTTTCTAAACAATGGCCAAAATTTATAAATCAGGAAAGAATATGAGCAAAGTAATAGAATACAAAGTAGAAGATATATTTCAAGATATTGAAGGCGATCCGGACAACATGAACATGACGATACCGCCCGAAGTGTCCGAACGTATGGGATGGACAGAAGGCGATATTTTACATATTACTGTAGAAAAGGGTGTAATATCTATTGCTAAAAAGGTTGACACTACAGACTAGATGTAGTATAATAGTAGTTCATTCACACAAATAAGGAAGGACTATGTTAAACAACTCAGCAGTAGAATATTGGAATAGACAGCCTACAGATCAACCATGGTTGTTGAACGGCTTTAATGGTACATGGGCATTTAGTGATCACCGCAGAATCCCCCAAGCATTACTTGAATTCTTATTAGAGTATTATCGCAACAGATTAGGCGACATGCGTAAGCACCATATCAAATCAATAGAACTTGATGAAATCAATGAGTTGATGAACGAAATATGGGATGGTCCGGGCAGTATGGCTAAAATTGTTAGTCAAATGTACGAAATGAGGCATAATAGGCTCGAAGATAACCCAATTGACACAAAGAACGTGATGAAAGGGTACGAAATACCCACAATTGAGTCAAATCTAGGTGCAAATGTGGTTGACAAGCTCGAAAAGTAATGCTATACTATATGTATAGTTAATGCAAAAGCGAGGGTAATATGCGAGTTGTTATTAAAGGCGGCACCAAGTCTCAACAAAAGCACATTAGAAGTGTAACTAAATTCTGTGCTAAAAAGCTAATGCCACGCATGAGCTTAGAAATTGCAATCAACATTAAAACTATCGATGGCGAAACACTAGGTTACTGTCTTCCATTATGTGAAGATGGCGAACGTAGTGATCGTCCTCGTTCATTTGAAATTGAACTCAACAGTAAACTCAAACTACGTAAGATGCTAATTGCATTGTGTCACGAGATGGTACATGCAAAGCAGTTTGCAACGGGCGAGTTATATGACGGCATCAATATCGAAGGTACACGTTGGAAAGGCAAATGGTTCCGCAAGGAGCCTGACTATTGGGATCGTCCGTGGGAATGGGACGCAATGGGTCGCGAGGCAGCATTGTTTATTCAATGGGCTGAGCATTATGATTACGGTAACAGAACATGGACACAGGAAGAATATGCCTAAATATAAAGAAAAATTCTTTAAGCCAACTGACTTGTTTGATTTCTCAGATCATTGGGCAGTAGGACTTGAGTATCCTATCAAAGGCAGCAAAGACAATACTTATCTTGTTGCTATCACAGCTAAAGGCTTTACATGTGACTGTCCTGGATTTACATTTCGTGGCAAGTGCAAACACACAGAAGCAGTAGCACAACGATGGCGTGATGTATTGTCAGATGACTTTGAAGAAAAGTTCTTGACAACTAAAAAGTCTGAAGCTATACTATAGAAACTAAGGCAAACAAAAAAGGCAACTAACATGAGTAAAACAAACACCTACGCTGATACATTTAACGGACAGTACGTTAAAAGCGATAGTCACTTTGTAGATCTAGCAACACGTTTTGATACGTTTTGTAGTGAAAGCAAAGCAATTGAATTCCGTATGATGACACGAGAGTTTCGTCGACGTAATCCACAGTTTAAACAAATTCAAGATGTACGCAAGCGTATGTCTCGTGCATTAGCCGCACAACTAAGCGACATTGAAATTGATACAACAATGCAACGTTTGCTTAATCTAGAACATGTATTGGGCATGTTAGAAAACTTTAAAGCAACTAAAGTACAACCAATTCAAGTATATGAAGATCCAGAACGCCCGGGTAAGTATATTGCGTGGGATGGCCAACATACAGCAATTTTGTTATATGTACTTGCTGTATTAGTATTTGAGATCCCAACAAGCGAATTAGAAATTCCAGTTAACATCTATGACGTAACTACTAAAGCAGAAATACGTGAAAACTTTGTTGGACTTAACGGTGAAGACAAGTTGCCACTAGATGCAATTGACATGTTCCAGCAAAAGATCTTTGGTGTGCGTGTTGATGGTAGTGTTAAGCCTGATTGGATTGTAGCAGAGAAAAAGCAAACTATGTTAGAACGACATAAGTTATTTGCTACAGCAGACAAGTTTGACAACACAGACGAAGTAGGTGCTATTTCACGTATGGCAGAGCTTGATAAAGCAAGTCCAGAAGTAGTTGAACAGTTTGGTATTTACTGGAGTGCAATACGCAAGCAACGTGCAGTTGATGCTAAAGAAATCTTTATGATGATGACTTGGTTGATGATTGCAGAAGTGCAAAATATTAATATTGACGAAGACTACTTGTTGGATCTTGCAGATATGAACTTAGGTTTATTTGATGCTAACTTTGCACCAGGCGGAGGCTTTTGGGCCAAATGCGAAACAGCATATGAAAACTGGTATCAAACTTCTCCACAAGCACTTGCTGGTATGGAACCTTCAATGCAGAAGATGCCAAGTCATGGTATACCATTTCTAAATGCACAGATTACAAAGAGCTTAGGTCGTAAGGTACCAGACTTTTTTGCTAACAACGGCTTTACGCCAGATGAAAAGGATCTTTGGTAATGGATCGTTTAGGCGACAATGACGTATTGAAGTCTAAACGTGATCGTGCTAAGATCATCAAAGACAACATATGTTGTAGTATACCTGGATGTGATGAGTTAATTACATTCTTTAAAGGACCAAGTGCTGATCTATATTGTCGTGAACATCAACTAGAAGGTATCCCCTACGGGGGGTACGGACGACACGGAAAGGAACATACCTTTCATCGTTCAGATGTGTGCCAGTGTTGCGGACAGGACATTAATGATGATCCTCGTTGGAAACTAGCACAAGAATACTTTGGTCATACACTAACTAATCGTGAAATACACGAAGTAAAAAGACGTTACAATCACGGTGACCATGATATGCGTAAAGCAGATGAAGGTAACGACAGTGCTGAAAACATCAATCCGTATTGTACCTTTTGTCACTGGGTCAAAACAGCTATTAATAACGATAGCAGATAATGGTTGACACAAGCCAGATCTAGTGCTATAATAGTTATATTAATTAGGCAAACACTAAGAGGCACACAATGACAACACTATATAATCCAATTGGTTGGGCAAACAGAGTGAAAAAAGTACCATTAAAAACAGTACCTACACAAGAAGCACTAGCTATTGCAGTGGCGGCACAACGTATTAATGGTAGTTACATCAAAGACACTCGTCGATTTAGCTGTGAAGAAAACAAAACACAGTTTAGCAACAAAGAGATTGTGAAGTTTGCGTTTCATGAAAATCCTACATATTTGCCTGGTGACTTTGAGCGTCCTATACCTACAGCAGAAGACTACGCAGAAGTAGCAGAAATCCACAAGTGGATGAAGCGTTATGTAATGCTTGGGCTTGGTGATTTAGATAGTTTCAAAAGTGAAATGATTGACAGTGTTTCACAAGACACAGTTGCTATAAACAACTTGGGCCGTGTTGCATTTATTCCTGAATTTGTAAAACGTGACAAACATGAAACAGGACTTACAAAAGAAATCCGTATTGAATATAGAGACTCCCAATATTTGGGTAAGGAAAAAGATGTTGTTGAAGGAGTTGCTAAAATCCTCGATAAGCGTTATAGCCAACAATGGGAGTCATTTAACTATGTGGCTGTTATTGATGGTAATCTTGTATCTTTTATGAACAAGTTTGAACACGCTATAGGTGATATGAAACGTATCAAAGCAAAGGTCAAAGCACAGACCAAGAATAAAATGTTTAGTGCTAACGAAACTCGACTTAACTATGTAAAACTATATAAGGTATAATACTATGAGCAAGATTGGAAATTGGGTACTAGAAATGCAAGAAGATGCCGCATGGTCAAGCAAAGAAGTGTTTTGCCGCAAGCATGGTGTTGCACAAGGTGATGTATGGGAAGAAGTACAGCGCCAAATGGATGAAGATACAGTAGAGCCAGACGCCTACTGGGGACACTTTGAAATGGATGACGGAGCATAAAATGTCTACAGAAATGTTATTATGGTTGCTTGGAGCATATCTAGCAGGCTCGGGTGCAACATACTACTTGTTCCTACGTCAAAACTTCTTAAAAGCAACCGAAACAACAATTGATACACTAATTGAAAAAGGTTTCTTGCGCTATAAGAAAACACCGGATGGCGAAGTTGAAATTTTAAAATGGAACGCTGTCGATGAATGATGACGAACATTCACAAGGTAAAGCAATCATTGGACTAATTCTACTAATCGGAATGGGTTTGTATTTCTTAGGGACGGTTCTCTTTACATGATTAAACTCCAAGGCAAATTGCCTCGTAAAGTCTATATGGCTGTTAGTGGAGGTGTTGACAGTATGGCAGCACTTGACTTTCTAAAACGCAAACACGATGTATTTGCACTGCATTTTAATCATGGAACACCTCACGGCTTTGAAGCATGTAGTTTTGTAGAAAAATATTGTGCAGATAACGATATTGGATTCTTAACCAATGTTACAACAAATACTAGAGAAAAACATGCTAGAGAAAGTCAAGAAGAATATTGGCGTAATGTACGTTATGATTGGCTAGAACGCTGTACTGAAAGACAGATTGTTACAGCACATCACTTGGACGACTGTGTAGAGACTTGGGTGTGGAGTAGTATGCACGGCACAGGCAAGATTATCCCCTACAGTCGAAACGATAGAGTGCTTCGTCCGTTTCGTAGCACACGGAAACGTGATTTAGAACTTTGGGCAAATCTGCACAATGTTCCGCACATCAAAGATGACAGCAACACAGATAC
>VMHT01043818.1_pt1 | contig 11849 bp, 15 predicted proteins | sample 4693611 | NCBI WGS metagenome assembly VMHT01 (sample SAMN12280063, study PRJNA550983) | marine metagenome | isolation source: seawater sampled from same location over 5 years 0.02-0.2 micron viral filtrate | place: USA: collected off the coast of southern California halfway between the port... ...
TATTTTTTTTAATATCAAAATACATTTTAAAAGAAAATAAAAAATTTGGAGAATAAGTCAATAAATCTCCAATGGGTACACAATTAGTAAAAACTACTGGTTTTCTAAAAGTAAAAGCTGGAACATTATCCCATCCAGTTGATGTAGTAACTACAAACGTGCATTTATAAGCTAAATATATATCTAAAAAGTCAGTTCTATAATAAGAGCTGTAATCAATAAATTTTTTATCACTTATTTTTAATTTGCTTTCAACTACTTCTCCCATCCTAAAAACATAATAACCATTATCTGTAGCAACTTTAATTGCATCTCTAAAATTCTGTATATTGCAATTTCTGTGATTGTGATAGCTATAATCTCTGTTAGGAAATTTTTTTTTTTAAATACTGCTGGTCTCTTACAATTAAACATATTATTTTTGCATCTTTTGGAATTCCTAATTCTTTTAAAAAATTATCACCTTTGTTAATAAAACTTTCATTAGGTATCAAATTCGGTTTTGTTCTTAAAATTGTAAAATCTTTATCCTGATATTTTGTATGTAAAATAAATCTTTTAAAAAAAGAAAGCTTATAAGATAATAATTTAAGCACCTTATAAATTGGAAATGAAATAAAATTAGGTATAAAAAAAATTTTTTGTTTGAGCAATTCTAAATAGGTTTCATTTGAAATTACATCTGTTAAAATAAAAATATCTAAAAATTTTCTATTCTTAAAAATTTTTTTTTCACTCAAATAAACTTCCATATGTGTTGCTATTTCACCAATTCTTTCAGAGCCTTGTAGTGAAAACCTTAAGATGATTATTGGATATATTAATATAATTAGTACAATTAATATTGGAGATAGAAAATAAATCGGAATTTTTAAAATTTTTTTTAAAATATTTTTTTTATACATTTTTAAATTAAAAATTTAAATTATAAAAAATTTACATGCAGGGGTTTATTGCCAACTGATGGTTCTATTTTTTTAATTCCTTTAATATGATTATCCAGAGCCGTACTTACATAGTGTTGTATGGGTAGTGTACCCATCATTGTATGTGCATCAAAATAAGGGGAAGCTAAATAATCCATAATTTTCCAATATCTATCAGAATGAAAAATATTTTTAAATCTTTCATCAACAAAATTACCCATATGAAATTTAGAATACCTCGCGTTAAAAAACATTCCTGATGGAGCTACTAATCCACTTCCACTTATCTGTAATAAAAATTGAGGTCCATAGAATCTATTATAAGATGGAAGGCCTTTATCTTTTATTTTGCTCCATTTAACAATTACTTTAGTTTTTTCATTACTCATTTTTTCAGCTTCAGTTAAAAGTTCATACATTTCTTCATACTTAGAATAATCTACGCCTAAGGTTCCAAATTCATCATCTGAACAGTGTTTTATCACACCATAGTCCACTCCTAAATCTGTTGCTAATTTTGCAAAAGGAATTATTTCATCTTTAAATTCTGGTAATAAAACCATTTGAATTCCCAAAGTAACCTTGAGTTTTAGTTTTTTTTTGAGATCAACAGCATACTTAATATGTTTCATTGCACGATCATAAACTGGAGTATGTTCAGCGCTTTTAAACATAATTTTAGAATATGACTCTGGTTTTCCTGCGGCAACAGTGAATCTAACCCATGTAAGATGTGGTAAAACTTGGTCAATTTTTTCTGGTTCCCATTCCCACCCATTAGTTGCATTACCTACATCTATCCCAATTTCGGCCGCATGTTGTATGAATGGCACATAAGCTTTTGAAAGAGTGCTTTCTCCATCTGAAATCAAAGAAACACCCTTCACACCAACTTCTTTAAAATCATCTAGTAAATCTAAAGCCTCTTTGGTTTTTATTGGCATTCTTTCTTGAGGTTCCTGAACCATTGCATAACAAAATGAACACATTGCTCCACACGCTCTTGTTAAAGCCATATCTATACTTACCGGAGCAACTCTCTCTCCATTTTCCCAGCTCTTTACTCTTTCATAATGATAAGATAATTTATGAGAGTCTAAAATTAGCTCACCTTCTTTAGTATTTACACTTTTTGAATTATTATTTTGAAGTGTCATAAATTTGTTTTTATATTAATTCCTCTTAATTTTCTAAGTTTACTTTTATCCTCAAAAGCTTCACACCAAATTGTTAAACCTTTGTCAATTTTTTTTTTTAAAAAAAATTCTAAATCTAACAATAATAAACCTCTTTTATCTGAAGGTATATTCTTATCTAAATTTATTACTACTTGGCCATTTGGATCAGCCTTAATTACTTGAAAATCTTTAAAAAAATTATTCTCTTGTAAAATACTCATAACACTTCTAATTCTACTTTCTTCATTTAAGTTTTTCCATTTATCAGAGGTCGTTGGTGTTTTTGCGTTGGCGTAATTCTTAAACATATTTGTTGAACAATTCTTTACACATTTAATTAAAACGGCCCAGTAAAGTTTTTATCTGGTTGGTCAGAGCCATATATCATATCAGTTTTTTTTTTAATTTTTGCTTTTATTTTTAATATATCAAGTGTAGATTTGACAATTTCATTCACTGATGGATAACAATATCTTGATATCGCTGGACTACTCGGTATTGGTATATTTAATACACCTAATATATTAATTGGAATATTGAATTTTTCAGTAATTTTTGATGATATTTCTGAGCCAATCCCAAAATCTTTAAATCCATTATCAACAATCAAAAGTTTTTTTGTTTTTTTTAAAGAATTAAAAATCAATTTATAATCTATCGGTTTAATAGTTCTTAAATCAATTAGATCTACACTAACTTTTAATTTTTTTAATTCTTTTAAAGCTTTCAAACATTCAATAACTGCATAAGAAAAACTAATTATAGTAATATCTTTACCTTTATTTAAAATATTCCCTTTTCCTATTTTTACCTCATAAGATTTTTTTGGAACAAGAGAATTTGTTTCATGAAGCCACCTGTGTTCAAAATATATTACAGGATCTGGATCTTTTATACTATTTATAAGTAATCCTTTTGCATCATAAGCAGAGTGAGGGCTCACAACTTTTAATCCTGGAATGTGTGAAAAAATACTTTCTAAAGATTGAGAATGCTGAGGTCCTTGTCCCCAACCTTTGCCAATTATTAATCTAATTACTATTGGAACATTTGTCTTACCATTACTCATATAAAACCACTTGGCAATTTGATTAAATATTTGTTCTAAGGATAAAAGAGAAAATTCTACCCTTTGATGAATAATTATTGGTTTATAACCTGAAATTGCTAATCCCAATGAAAACCCAGTGAATCCATTTTCAGCTGTAGGCATATCAAATACCTGATTGTTAAATTTTTTTTTTAACCCTTTTGTTGTTCCAAAAATACCTTTTGGATCATCCACTCCTAAGCCTAAAGCAATAACTTTTCTATCTTTTTTTAAAGATATTTCTAAAGCTTCATTAATTGCCTGTGAATAAGTTAATTTTCTAGTCATATTTCTTTTTTAAATAAATTTTTTTTTAAATCTTTTTTTTTGGGGAACGGACTTTTTTTAGCAAATATAAAAGCTGAATCTATTTCTTTTTTGATTCTACTTTTTATTAATGATAAATTTTTATGAGTTAATATTTTACTTTTAATCAAATATTTTTCAATTCTATCTACTTGACAATTTTTTTTCCAATAATTTATTTCTTTTAAAGATCTATAATTAATAACATCGTCATCATTTGGGCCACAATGTTCAACCAGCCTATAAGTATTAATATTTAGAAAAAAAGGTTTAGAAAATTTTCTAATATAATTCAAAGCCTCGTTTGTTTTGGTATATATTGTTTTTAAATTATGGTCTCTTAAAGATAACGATTTTATTCCAATACTTTTAACAATTGACGTCAGGTTTCTTTTGGAGGCTTGTCGCTTTGAAATATGTGAAAAAACAGAATATTTATTATTTTCACATATAAATAAAACTTTTAAATTTTTTAATGAAGCAAAATCTAGACTTTCAAAAAAAACACCTTCTTCAGTTGCTCCATCACCAAAAAAAATCACAACAACTTTATTTGAATTATCTAATTTATTTGCCCAAGCTTTTCCAACTCCAATTGGAATAGTGCTTCCAACAATTGGAACTGCGGCAATTACATTAGAATTTAAATCCATTAAATGCATTGAACCTCCTTTTCCCCCTGCACATCCAGTTATCTTTCCATGTAGTTCAGAAATCATACTATTTAAATTTCCACCTTTTGCTAAATAATGTGCATGAGATCTATGTGCAGTTACAACTTCATCATAATTCTTTAAATTTTCACACACACCCACAGCAACAGACTCCTGTCCGATCGATAAATGAACTGGACATCTCATTTCTTGTTCTCTATATCTTGAAGAAATTGCTTGTTCTATAAGCCTTATTCTTAATATTTTATAAAATAACTTTTTTAATAATAATTTATTTTTCATAAAAATAATTTATCTTTTTTGAAATAAATTTTATTTCCTCTTCCTTTAAAAATTGATTTATTGGCAGTGTTAATATCTTTTTTGATTGTCTTTCTGTATTCTTTAATTTGCTTGTGTCTGTTTTGTCCAAATATTTTTTAAAAGCTGGTTGTTTATGAATTGGTAATGGATAATGAATAGATGTATTAATATTGTTTTTTAAAAGAAATTTTCTTAAATTATCACGATTTTCTACCTGAATTACAAAAGTATGATAGGTATTAAATTCATCAGTTTTCTCTTTTGGAAAATAATAATTTTTTGGTTCAAGATATTTTTGATATAAATTAACATTTCTTCTTCTAGATGAAATAATTTTTTTCAAGTTTTTTAAACGAAAATTCAGAATTCCTGCTTGTAAATTATCCATTCTTGAAACGTAACCAAAATTATGAATAACATCTCTATTGGTCATCCCGTGATTTCTTAGATCGCAAATTTTTTTATATATTTTATTATTATTAGTAACTAAATATCCACTATCTCCTGCTGCATTTAAGTTCTTTAATGGGTGTGCAGAAAAACATCCCACATCACCAAAAGAACCACTTGGTTTATCTCCGAAAGAAGACATTATAGATTGTGCACAATCCTCTATAACGAATAAATTATGTTTTTTTGCAATTTTCATTATTTTTTTCATATTGCACATTCTTCCAGTTAAATGCACAGGCATAATTGCTTTAGTTTTTTTTGTAATCTTTTTTTCAATTAAATCTTCATCAATATTTTGATCAAGTTTTACATCTACAAAAATTGGGATTGCCCCTAAATGTGCAATCGTTGCAGTTGACGCAATAAAAGAATTTGAGGTAGTTATAACTTCATCATTTTTTTTTATTCCCAAACAATGCATTGCTAATGTTAAAGCATCGGTGCCACTGTTTAAACCAATACAATATTTTGTTTTACAAATATTTTTTATATTATTTTCAAATTTCAAAACTTGGTCGCTAGATGTAACGTATGAGCCGCTTGACATAATTTTGTCAAATATCTTTAGAAGTTCTTTTCTCTCAGATTTATATTGCAATTTTAGATTAACGTATGGAATCTTCATTTATTATAAAAATTTTTTACAGTATTAACCACAAAATTCATCTCCTTTTTAGAAAGGTGTTGATCACAAGGAAAAGAAATAATCTTTTTTGTATGTGCGTCTGTTATTGGAAAATCCCCTTTTTTGTGGTTTAAATATTTATATGCCTTTTGTAAATATAAAGGTTTTGGATAATGAATTTTAGCTTCAATTCCTTTTTTCAAACAATGCTTGTACAATTCATCTCTATTTTTAGCAAAAACAATATATAAATGATAAACAATTCTAAAGTTTTTTATTCTTTCTGGAATTGATATCTGCGAGATTTTAGAAAAACTTTTATCGTAAAAGTTTGCGTTTTGTATTCTTTTATCAGATATCAGTTTTGCTGTTGGCAATAACCAGTTTCCAACTACTGCCTGAAAAGTATCTAGCCTAGTGTTATATCCACAAATTTCAACTGTATCTCTATCTTTCAAACCATGGTTTCTTAGGAGTAAAAGTTGATTATAAATTTTTTTATTGTTGGTTGTTATTATTCCACCATCTGACCAAACGTTAATATTTTTCAACGGATGTAATGAAAATGCACCTGTTAATCCCCAAGTTCCTGCATTTTTTCCATTTATATTAGCCAATATAGACTGGCATGCATCTTCAATTATTGGAATTTTATACTTTTTTGATATTTTGATTAAAGAGGGCATTTGCGTCATATAGCCAGTAAAATGAACAGGAACTATTGCTTTAGTTTTTTTTGTTATTTTTTTTTCAATTTTAGTGACATCCATACAAAAAGTATTATCACAGTCTACAAAAACTGGTTTAGCACCTAGCTCCGTAATCGCTCCTACAGTAGCTACGAAAGTGTTAGCAGCAGTAATTACCTCATCTCCTGGATTTATGTTTATTGCCTTTAAGGATAATTTTAAAGCATCTGTCCCAGAATTAACTCCTACGGCAAACTTAGTACCAATGAGTTTAGCAAATTTTTGCTCAAAAGTTTTTAATGGTTTTCCAAGAGTAAAGTCGCCGGTTGCAACAAATCTTTTTAACTCTTTCCATAAATCAGGACAATTAGAAAATTGTTGTTTTAAGTATGAATATCTTACATGCATTATAAATAAAATTTAGTATACTAATTTCTAAGGAATTCCATCCAATTCTTGGTCGCTTTTTTTATCTTGTTAACAGTCCACAGTGGTGCTTTTTTCCAATAACTTAAATCTTTTAATATGTGATTTATACCAACTTCTAATGATATCTCAGGTTTCCAGTTGAGCATTTTTTTTATCTTTTTAATATTAGCATGTGTAACTTTTGGTTCACCAGGTCGCCAAGGTATTTTGGTATATTTATCATGTATCAATTTTGCTAAAGTATTTATTGATCTTGGTTTTCCATTTCCTAAATTAAAAACTTCTTGGTCGTGTTTCGATAGAGCGGCTTTATAAAATGCATCACATAAATCTGAAATAAATAAAAAGTCTCTTTTTTGATTTCCATTTCCAACAATTGTAAGAGGTTTGTTTGATATTTTTTGTTTTAAGAAAACTCCAATGACTGCTCCATAAACATTTGTTGTTCTCGACCTAGGCCCATAAGCATTAAAAATTCTTATAGAGATTACGGGTATTTTATAAATTTTTCCCCAATGAAAAGCTATTTGTTCACCTATAAATTTAGAAAAAGCGTATGGGTGTTCAATCTTAATTTTTGCTCTCTCATGAGTTTTAATGTTTGATATCCCATAGCAAGAGGATGAGGCGGCATAAATAAATTTTTTTAATCGAATTTTTTTATTTCTTATATAATCAATAAGTTTTGCAGTATTAAAAGAGTTATTATTAAAATATTCTAATGGATTCTCAATTGAAGGAATTAATTCACCATGTCCTGCAAAATGAAAGACATAATCAATCTTTCCAATCGATTTAATTTTATCTATATTTCCTAAGTTTAAATTCAAAAACTTAAAATTTTTATTTTGTAAATTATGTGAAATATTTTTTTTTTTTTCCAGAAGTTAAATCATCAATTCCTATTACTTTATGTCCTTTTTTTAGAATATAATCAGTCATATGACTTCCTATAAATCCTGCACATCCAGTAATTAAAAAAAAGCTTTTCATTTACTTAAGTAAGTTAAATAAAGAATTTTTTAATTTATCAAACTCTAAGAAGTTTTTATTTGCTACAGTGTTTACTGCAAAATGACCAGCGATTGAAGATAGCATCATTGATAGGTCCTTATCTAATTTTGCAGTTATAAATAAAGACAAAGTTGCAAATATAACATCTCCTGCACCAATTTTGTCTACGAACTTATCAGTAAATGCATCATATTTTAAAACCTTACCAAAATTATTATTTAAAAAATAAAAACCATTTTTACCAGCTGTAACAACTATATTTTTACAATAATACTCATGAGAGTATTTTTTCATTAAACTTTCTATAGGCGAACTTTTATCTCGAAGTTCATGTCGTAATTCCCTTTCATTAATAACAATCAAGTTAGGGAATTTATATTTTTTTAATGCAAAATTACTGAGGCTGCTTGAATTAATTTGAGACATTAAATTAAAATTATATTTACGTTTTTTTGAAATATAATTGGCAATATCATTATTTATCATTCCGTGATTGTAATCACCGATAAGAAGAATATCGTTTTTTTTTACTTCTTTATTAATTAAATCTTTTAATTTTCTGTCTTCAATTTTGGAATTTTCTTTTTCATCTAATTGATATATTCCTAATAATTTTAAATTATTTACAACTTCAATTAATCTTTTTTTAACTATAGTAGTCTCATTTTTTTTGATATATCTAAATTTGACATTTTTTTTTAAATTTTGTTTGATAAACTTAATATATTTAAGATCTTTACCCATAAAACTTATCAATTTTACTTCTTTACATAAACTGCTAAGATGATTTGCTATTGCCAATGATCCACCTAAAAACTTATCATTTTTTGATTCTTTGAAATTTAGTATTGGTTCTTTTCCTGATTTTCCAAGAGCTTCACAGTATGTGTATTCATCTATGATACTCTCACCAATTATAACAACTTTTTTATTTTGAATTTTTTTTAACTCTTTTTCTAAATCTGATTTTTTATTAAATTTCCTTTTAATTTTTTCTAGACTGTTTCTAATATTCTTTGAATAAGTATTGTAATTTGAATTTAATAAATTAGAAGAGCTATATGTAGGTGTGCTTGTTACATAAAATTTTCCACCAATTTTCTTGAGTGCTTTAAGTTCATTTTTAATTTCACCTGTAAGATCATTTTTGAAATTTTTATAGTCTGGACCTTTACTATAAAAATCAGGTTTTAACTGTTTAATTACGTTAATAGCTGTCTTTGATTTATTCAGCATCACAAAAGACACACAACCTAATGATGCAATACCTTCTAAACGATCTGAATTCGAAAAGAAAGGTCTATTAGGTGTTTTTCCTACAAATTTTTTTTCTGTTACTGTCACTATCAAAACATCTCCTTTAAGGGAAGACTCTTGCAAGTACTTAATATGACCTATATGTAATAGATCAAAAACCCCATGACATAAAACTATCTTTTTATTTTGTCTTTTTAACTTCTTGCTTAGTTCTATTAACTTTGTTTCATTAGTTATTATTTTGTTAGAGTTCATAATATTATAATTTGAATCATGATGCTTTGATATTTTTTAGTCTTTTTACATTAAAATAAAAATCATCTGTTAGCGTATCTTTGAATAATTTTTTTTTAAAGGAAACGCATAACTCATGTATGGCATCTTCTACGCTTCTAATAGGTTCAAAATTTAATATTCTTTTTACTTTATCTGAGTTAATGTGATATGATCTATTATCATTACTTTCAGTAGTTATAATTGGTATTTCACCTAATCCAGGAAATTCTTTTTGAACAACTTTTTTTACAACTAGTGAAATTTCCTTAATAGACATATTTTGATATCCTACATTAAATATTTGATCACGAATTTTTTCACTTTTAGCTTCAATTAGTAATTCCACAAAATCGCAATAATCTTGGATATGTAAATTTGGTCTTAACTGATCTCCTCCAAATACAGTAATCCTCTTATTATTAATAGCATGATTGGTTAAAATATTAACTGATAAATCAAATCTTTGCCTTGGTGCATAACCACATACTGTAGCTGGTCTAAATACAACACCTTCAAAATTTTTATCAGTATGTTTTAAGAGTAACGGTTCACATATGCCTTTATAGTTATTATATAAGGTTAGTGGCACAAGTGGATGGTCTTCAGTAACATCTTTTTTATTAGAGACTCCGTAAACTGAACTTGTTGAGGCATATACGAATCTTTTGATTCCTGATTTTTTAGCTGCTAAAACCATTGGCTCAAAAGCCTCAAGGTTTACACTTGTTGATAATTTTTCATCTATTTCAAAACTTGTATCATTCGAGATGCATGCCAAGTTAATAAAAATATCATGATTTTTACAAGATTTTTCAAGATTAATTGTATCCCTTATATCTCCTTCTATAATCCTTAATTTCTCCGATTTTGGTAAAAAATTACTTCCAAAATACATTATATCATAGACAGTCACGTTGTAATTTTTATTGATTAATTGTGGAACAAGTCTGCTACCTACATAACCAGCTCCGCCTGTAATAAAGATAGATTTATTTTTCATTTATATTTTAACAAAACCCCACATATACCTACAATTAAATTTTGTAGATTTAATACTCATACTTATTAATCATAATATGTTCAATAATTGAACAATTTATCGTTCAAATTTTGAACAGTCAAGACAATATTACTTAATAAAGCTCCCTCATTTTGGGGGTCTGATATCATATCCTTTTCAAATCTAAAATTTTTTAATTTATTTAGGTCTAACACTTTTTTTTTTTTTAATATAACCATCAAAATATAAAATAGCAGATAAATCCCAAGGCACAAAATTCAACTTTTTAACATTCTGTATTTTTAAAGGATGAAAACTTTGTCCCTCTTTTAAATTAATGGAACTAAATTGTTTTTTAGTAATTTTAACAGCAAAGTAAGATCTAGACCTTTTATTTCTAAAATGTCTTGAATTTATTGATACATTAAGAAAATATTTTATTTGATCTAAATTTATTTTTAACTCTAATTCCTCAAGTATTTCTCTTTTTATTGCTTCCAAAGATTTTTCTTTTAAATTTACCCCACCTCCAAATACTCCATAAAGTTGTGGAAAATAAATCTTTTTTTTTTTATCTCTTTTTTGAATTAAATATTTATCTTTTAAATATATAATAGCTCCAACTGATCTTTTCACCTCAAAGCACTGGGAAAGGAGATCCTTCGAATGGATCACCTGCTTTAAGATCAAGTTGTTTTGTGAATGCTGCTCCTTGACCTGGTCTAGGATCAAAAACTGATTTTTCAGTAATAAATCTTACAGATATTCCTTTTCTCACATAATTTTTTTTTTTATTTGGCCCCGAGTAGTGCCAAGTGTAACCGTTGTGACATACCAAATCTGTGTTATTCATCTGCATACATCTTACCTCATAACCTTCCTTCTCTGGATCTTGAGGAATCAGATCTCTATTTTCGTTATCAAAAGGTTTTCTAGTATGAAGATCTGTTGAGCCTTTTATTCCTTCTTTATGCGAGCCTATTGCATAATTTAAAGCCCCCGCCTCTTTATCTACAGCTTCAAGAGGAAACCAGACAGCAATTTGATTATTTGGTTTCAATGGAAAATAAGCAACATCTTGATGCCAATGCAGAGTATTACTATTTTCATATGGTTTATTAAAAATTATTGTTTCTAACAGTTGCAAATAGGCGTTTTCATTATCTAAAATTTTTTTTACATTTGGAACTATTTTTTCGTTTATAAATTTCCAGAGAGATGGGTATTGATCGAATGTGCATATTCTTTTTTGTTCACCTATTACATGTTTCCAAAATACTATTATTGGTTTATCTTTAATTATATCTTTATTTGTCAATGATGTATCCAAAGTATCGTAATCTTTTGAAATTTCAGACAAATCCTCTTTTGTCCATGCATTTTTAACTAGCACTACACCATTTGATAGAAGTTCATTTTTTAAATTCATAATTATTTATATCAATTGTTTTGCAACTTTAAAATTTATCTTTTTGATACAACTGCGATATAAAGACGTCAAGCCTAAATTTTTAGGCTTGATTTTTATACCATTTTTAAAATAAGCATCTTTTACCTTAATAATATTATTTATTTCTATACCCTTAATATTTTTAGATAAATGAATAATAAAACTATATATGGAATAAA
>VMHT01102197.1_pt1 | contig 11847 bp, 10 predicted proteins | sample 4693611 | NCBI WGS metagenome assembly VMHT01 (sample SAMN12280063, study PRJNA550983) | marine metagenome | isolation source: seawater sampled from same location over 5 years 0.02-0.2 micron viral filtrate | place: USA: collected off the coast of southern California halfway between the port... ...
AATCCTCTATCAATTGTAAATTCTAAAGTATCTATTTTAGAGCATATTACAAATAAATCTATTCCAAATAAACCAAAAAAGGAAATGGTTATGGAAGAATATGAAAAATTTGATAAAGAAACTAGAGCATTAACCTATAAAATGTTAATGGAAAAGTTTAATGATAAATATGTTAGTTTAGCCGATAATCAAAAAGTTTTACTTAAAGAATATGTTTATAATGTTTCTAATAACCCTAAATTAAAGGCATTTATTAATGAAGAAATTAAAGGTGTTAAAAAGCAACTAGCAGAATTATCAAAAAACACAGATCAAGTAACTAAAATTAAACTAAACGAAATTACAGGTTTAATTAAACCACTTTGTAAAAAATCTTCTGTTCATGATGATAACGTAATTAATCTTTTAAATTACTACGAATTAATTAATGAGTTAAAAACTATTCAATAATGAAAGTAGACGAACTCAAAGCTCTTATTAGAGAACTAATCAAAACAGAATTAGATGAAGTGTCTACAACAGGAGCAGGAGCATCTGTAGCAACAGGTAATTCTGAAGCTTATGCTACCCCATATGCTTTTAAAAAGAAAAAGAAAAAATAAGTTATGGCAAAATCAATGAATATAAGCCAGTATAGAAGTGGTGATCAAGTATCACGTCCTGGAGTGCATGCTAAAACTAAACACAGCAATCACAAAAGTTCTAAACACTATAAAAAACTAAATAGAGGCCAAGGACGATGAAACAATTACTTACAGAACACATTCCATTTACCGTAGATAAACTTTTAGTTGAACAATCTATTAAAGAAAATAAACCACTAAGGGTTAGTGGTATTATTCAACGAGCAGGGGTTAAAAACCACAATGGTAGAATATATGAGCAAGAGATTCTTGAAAGAGAAATCAAAAAATATATTGATGGTCCTGTAAAAGAAAAAAGAGCTTTGGGAGAATTAGATCACCCTGATTCTTCAGTAATTAATCTTAATAATGTTTCACATAACATAGTAGAAGTTACTATGAAGGGCAATGATGTACATGGTGTTGTTGAAATCCTAACTACCCCAGCAGGTAATATTCTTAAAGAATTATTTCGTTGTGGAGTAACAGTAGGTATATCTTCAAGAGGAATGGGCTCTGTAGAAGAAAATTCTGATGGAGTTTTAATGGTCCAGGAAGACTTTGATCTACTTTGCTTTGACATGGTATCAACACCATCAACACCAGGAGCATATTTATCTCCTATGCATGAAGGAGTATCTACCCCTACAACTAATTATACTAAGGTTCATAATATTATTAGAGACATTATTTGTGATAACACTGGGGTGTGTAAGTGTTAATCCTTTTTAAAGTAGCCCTTTAAGAAATTGTATGCAAAAACGAAAGCCATGATAGGCCATAAGCCAATCATGATAAATCTTTCCGAATTATCAATTTTAAAATCAAACTTACGGATAGCTAATTCTAGCAAAAATCCGACAACTACTCCTACTAATAAGTAAGATGCTATTAAGGTAAACATTATTTATTTATAAATTTTATTAACAAAAAATAGATGTAAAAGAAAGCTAGGAAGGGCCATATAGCTATTATCCTAAATCTATCACCATTATCAACTTCTAAATCTTTATGTTTGCGAATAGCTAATTCTAGCAAAAATATAATAACTACTCCTACTAATAAGTAAGATGCTATTAAGGTAATGTAAGGGTATGTAAACATAGTTTTTTATTTCCACCAATATACGAATAAATTTTTGGGTTCCAAAAGTCCCCTTATATTTATCTAGGACAACATACACTATCTTAATATAGTGTCCCTGGATTTTAAAAAACAAATCCCTATTAGAGATACTAAGATCTCTATTTCCCGTACACAATTTACTGGATGCCACAAAAAAACTAAAAACAAAATGGCTAAAGAATTATTAAAAGAGGCAATTGCTGATGCAAAAGCCGTTAGAGAAGTTGCTCTGCAAAACGCTAAAATGGCGTTAGAGGAAGCATTCGACTCTAAAATTAAAAACATGCTCTCTGCTAAATTAGCAGAAGAAATTGAAGAAGATGACCTCGATGAGGCTTATATGGAAGACGAAAAAGAAGAAAAGTCTGAAGGTATGAGTTACGACGAGGATGACAAAGTAGATGAAGCTAAGGATGATGATGACTTAGACGAAGCATATCATGAAGATGATGATGGAGTCGATGAAGAAATTAACCTTGATGAACTCATGGCTGAATTAGATGAAGTATCTGATGAAGAGAACATGGATGAAAACATTTATGAAGATGAAGGAGATAGCAAAATGGCTGACCTCTCAAAACTTGAAAAATCACTTGGTGAAAACACTGGAAACTTAAATGAATCAGCTGTTTTAGGACTTTCAATCATTTCCTCTATGGGGGGAATTTTAGCAGTTCATAGCCTATTCAATAGTGATGCTGCACTAGGAAAGAAATTTCCAAAAGCAGCAAAATACGTAGATATGTTATCAAAAATCACAAACGTTACAGAAGAAGGCGTTAAAAAGGACGATGAAACTGTTGACGAAAACTTCGATATTGATGCTTTGGTTGCTGAAATTGAATCTGACTTAGATGAAAACAAAGATGAAGACACAGTTGATGAAGGTGCTACTGGCTACGACGAAAAAGTCGGAGGAAAAGGTAGAACTGGATTTGATGATAAAGTTGGCGGAAAAGGTAGAACAGGATACGATGGCGCAGTCAAAAAGCTCAAAGAAGAGCGTGATGAAGCTATGGCAACTGTTACTTCTCTCCAAGAGACTCTTTCTGAAATGAATCTTCTAAATTCAAAACTTCTCTACTGCAATAAACTATTCAGAGCTAATGCACTTACTGAAGCCCAAAAGGTTAAAGTAGTTGATGCATTAGACATGGCTAACACTGCTAACGAAGCAAAACTCGTATTCTCAACTTTACAAGAATCTTTCAACTTTACAGGTGTAGAGAAAAGAGCTATTAAAGAAGGATTAGGAAGATCTTCAAAAGCTAGTGGTAATGCTCCCAAAAAGGTTATTACGGAATCAGTTGATGAGACGGTGTCTCGATTCCAAAAACTCGCAAATATTAAATTTTAAAAATTAAAAAATTATGAATATAAATTCATTATTAGAGGGTGCTTCTCCATATAAGTCGCAGCAAAACGAGGCTGCTAAACTTACATCAAAGTGGAAAAGATCCGGTCTGTTAGAAGGTTACTCTTCTGAAACAGACAAAACAAACATGGCAGTTCTCTTAGAGAACCAAGCTAAACAACTCGTAAATGAGCAATCTAGTGCAGGCACAGGTACTTCTATTTCTACTGGAAATAGTGAAGCGTGGGCTGGTGTTGCTCTTCCTCTCGTAAGAAGGGTATTTGGTGAAATCGTAGCTAAGGATCTTGTATCTGTACAGCCTATGAACTTACCTTCTGGTCTTATTTTCTACCTTGACTTCCAATATGGAACTGAACAAGCAGGATTTAACTCAGGTGATAGCCTTTACTCAGCTACTTCAGATTTAAAGAAAACTTCTTTACCTTCTGCAGGTACTAATAGTGGTCTTTATGGTGCCGGTACTTTTGGGTATTCTATAAATGATATTACAGTTACTTTATATGCATCAGAATCTGCTGGTGGAGTTGCAACTGTAGCTTCAGATTCAGCTTCTTTCCTTGCACTTACTGCTAACTCAACATCATCAGTTAATTTTGATCAAGAGTTCATTGATGCAGTAGGATTAACTAACGTAGATCAGTTTAGAGTCCCTACAGCATCTATTACAGACTTCGATCCTGAAGCAGTAAGATCATATGTTGTACAGGATGGTACATTAACTAACTACAACCAATTCAACAGCTATACAGCAGGTAATGACCACGTTGACTTATTTGCAGCAGGTGGTACTAGTAATGAGGCTTCAATTACAATTAAATACCAGAAAGGTCCAGACAATCTTAACGATAGAGGCGACTTTGAAGATAAAGACACAGCTCCTTCAGCAGGTGGTGGTGCAGTATCTACTCTAGATATCCCAGAAATTAACGTACAGTTAAGAAGTGACACAGTTACTGCAAAAACTCGTAAGTTAAAGGCTCAATGGACGCCAGAATTTGCTCAAGACCTCAATGCTTATCATAGTATTGATGCTGAGGCAGAATTAACGTCTATTCTTTCTGAGTACATTTCAATGGAAATTGATCTCGAAATTCTTGATATGCTAATCTCAAATGCTGACACTACTAATCACTGGAGTGCCCAAATTGCTAAAGAAGTTGATTCAAATGGTAACACTACTGATGAAACTGGTACAGGTCAATACTATACTAAGATGTCTTGGTTCCAAACCCTAGGTGTTAAACTTCAATCAGTTAGTAATAAAATCCACCAGAAAACACTTCGTGGAGGTGCTAACTTTATGGTAGTTTCTCCTACTATAAGCACAGTCCTTGAATCTATTCCTGGATTTGCTGCGGATTCACCTGGTGATTCTAATAAGTACGCTATGGGAGTTCAGAAAATCGGTTCGATTAATTCTCGCTACACGGTTTACAAAAACCCATATATGACTGAGAATATTATCCTAATGGGATACAAAGGAAATCAATTCCTAGAAACAGGAGCTGTATTTGCACCTTATATTCCATTAATTATGACTCCACTTGTATATGATCCTACTTCATTTACACCACGTAAAGGAATTATGACTCGTTACGCTAAGAAGATGGTCCGTCCAGACTTCTATGGTAAAGTAGTTTGTCATAACCTTAACCTAGTGTAGGTTATAAGGATTAATATATAATTCTATTTTAGAAAGGGTCGCGAAAGCGGCCCTTTTTTTTATATGTATGGGTAACAAACGTTTCTTAATCCATTCATAATGGCTAAACAAAATATTGAAAAATCCCCCCCTAAGGGTAATATTAGGTTCTCAGTAACTCTATCAGAAGAGCAAAAAATAGCAAAAACAGAAATTTTAACCCATCCCTATAATTTTGTAGTAGGAAAAGCAGGATCAGGTAAAACTTTATTAGCAGTTCAAATTGCTTTAGATCAATTTTTTAAACGACAATATAATAAAATTATTATAACAAGACCTACAATTTCAACTGAAGATAATGGATTTCTTCCTGGATCAGAAAGGGAAAAAATGGAACCCTGGTTAGTACCTATACGTTCCAATATGCGAAAGGTTTACAATAAACCCCAAATTTTAGAAAAATTAGAAAAAGACGAAAAAATTGAATTAGTTTCATTAGCACATTTTAGAGGTAGAACATTTGATAACGCAGTTGTTATTGTAGATGAATATCAAAATTTAACAAAATCTCAACTAGCAATGTGTATTGGAAGATTAGGTAAAGACTCAAAAATGATATTTTGTGGTGACTCTTATCAAATAGATTTAAGAGATAAACAACATTCAGCCTACCATGATATGTCTAAATTAACTAATTCAGAGTATGTCTTTAAAACTGTACTAACAGACTCACATAGACATGCAGCAATAGATAATCTTTTAGAGTTGCTAAATGGATATCACTAATATGTATAATAAAAATACCTTATGGCTGCTGGAAAATATAATTTTACTATAGAACAAGGAACTACTGTCGATTTTGAAGTAGTATACAAAGATTCAAATAATGTCCCTATAAATCTATCAGACTATGATGGAAGAATGCAAATAAAAGATAAAATTGGCGGATCAACTACACATATCACTTTATCCTCTTCACTAGCAGAGGATAACACTGGTTTAAATTTTAAGGGATCCAATAATGTAAATCCTTTATCTTCTGGATCTATAGGAGTATTTATATCTGCTAACTCTTCTTCAGCTTTTAATTTTACTCAAGCTGTTTATGACTTAGAAATAGTCTCAGGGAGTGATTTTCCTGTAGTAACTCGTATATTAGAGGGTGTTATTAAATTATCTAAAGAAGTAACCACAGTATCTTAATATGGCTAATAAAGTCACAATAACAAGTACGGATAATAAAATAACCGTAACTCCCCAAAATACTAATACTTCTATTAGTACAACTACTAATTCAGTAACAGTAAATCAAGGAACTACAAAAACAGTACAAATTAATACCCCAGGACCTGCTGGATCCGCAGGTACCTCCCTAGAGGGAGACGTATTATTAGGCAATATAACAGCAAGTAACGTAAAAGTAGTTGGAAGTTTTAGATCTGATACACTTAGTACTGCTAATGCAGCCACATTAGCATCTATACAATTACAAGGTAACACTACAATATTAAACAAAGCACAAGATGAATATATATCCTTTGCAACAAGAGATACAAGTTCAAGTGAAGTTGCCTACAATTTAAGTAATATAGGTAGTATATCATCTAGTGGTTTATTAGTAGAGGCATCTGGCGCTAGTGGGGGTGGTGGTACTGATTATGATGTTAAATTTGCAACTATAAGTGACCATGATCTTAATGTTGCTTTTGAAGCTGGTTCTACAGGCCAAAGTCATTTTCAAATTAAAGTTAGGGATCAAGTAAATAGATTTGATATATCCTCAGACACGGTAAATCCTATTATGAGTTTAAGTGGGAGTGGTAAAGTTGGTATTGGAACAAGTAGTCCAAACCAACTACTAGACGTAGAAGGTGCAAATCCTGTAATCAGACTAAACAATACGACTAGTGATGGCAGCACTATTATCAAATTAAGAACACCAGGCACAACAGGAAACGGACAAATACAGTTTGGAGATACAGACGACAGTAACTCAGGGCAAATTTTCTATTCGCATAATACTAATTTTATGAGTTTTAACTCAAATAATGCTGAGGCTATGCGATTAACGTCAAACGGTAACGTTGGTATTGGAACAACTTCACCAGGAGAAAAATTAGAAGTAGTAGGTAATATAAGTGCAAGCGGAGCAATATCAGCTTCTAACCTTAAAATAGAAAACGATATAGCTTTAGGCGGAAATTTATTTTCATTTACAGGTGTAAGTCTTATTGAAAATGTATTAGCAACATTTACAGGAAGTAATGTATTTGGATCAGGCTCTACACCTGAAGCTAATGACACAGCAGGTGGTGGAGTAGCCCATCAATTCACAGGCTCAGTTTCCATCACAGGAAGTGGATTAACAATAGTAGGAGGAGGATTGGAAACATCAGGAATTGTTAGAGGATCTAATCTCAGTGGCACAAATACTGGAGATCAAGACTATTCCATCACCCATCCACCTATATTATTTAAATTAACAAAGGAGGATGACTTGGGGACTGATGCTGTAGATGAAGGAATTGTTAATGTTGCTTTAGATGGCCAAGTAAGCTCTTTTCAATTTATTAGTTTAAACACTTCTTCTTTTAATGGAATAGATTTAGCAAGAGGTACAACAGGGTTTCCAGAAGCCGATTTTTCCTATCAAGAATTGGGCTCTTTTATTACCCTCATATCTACATCATCAGGTAAATTTCTTAGAGCTAAAGTCTCTGATTTTGACACCTCAAATGGCAATACTGCTAAATATTTAGCAGCTACCACCCAATGGATAACTAGTAGCGCAGGAATACCAGATGCAGGCGATATAGTAGAATTTAGATGGGATAATTCAGCAGGAATAGGAAACTTAAAAACACTTATAATAGTTGATGATACTACAAACCCTATTGATATAGCATTTAGATCTTCAAGTAATTTTTATGCTCCAATTGCTGGAGCTTTCATTGAAGAAAATGCTTCTTTTGATGGAGATTTATTTATAAAACCTTTTATCAGTAAAAGTATCGATTTAGAAGTTAAATCTATAAATGCTACTTCTTCTTTTTTACATAATATAACGTCTTCAGGTAATGTAAGTTCAAGTCAAACATCAACCGCTTCATTTGGCGTTTATTTAGGTGATGGCTCCCAACTAACTGGCATACAAACAACAATTGATACTAGTAGCTTTGCTATAACGGGTAGTAATATAAAATTCAACCACATAACAGCCTCAGGTAATATAAGTGCAAGTGGAGTAATTAATGCAGATTATTTTGATGCTGAAAACTTAGACGCATACTACATACAATCAGCAAAAGTACTATTTGCAGAGGATGGAAATTTTAAATTTGGTAACACATTTGGTTCAGGTACATTTGTAGAAGGATCATCCATAACTCTAAATGCCAATGTAACAGCATCAGGCAATGTAAGTGCAAGCCAAACATCAACAGCTTCATTTGGTGTTTATTTTGGTGATGGCTCCCAACTAACTGGTATACAAACAACCTTAACAGATGGAACAACTTTCACAAACATAACAGCATCAGGCAATGTAAGTGCAAGTGGTGATATAACAATAGGTGGGGGAGTAACATCTAAATTTTTATTTCTTCCAAGAGGATCAGAGGGACAAGGTGAGATTGAAGGGGGATCTATAGTATTTGGTGGCACAGATGGAGACAATCTTGGAAATGGCGGTTTTATTTATGATGATGGTAATAAGTTAAACCTAGGATATAATAATACTAGTACATTTTCTGTCAATGATACATCAGTTATTTTTGGGACGCCTATAACGGCAAGTAATGCAAAAGTAACTGGCACAGTAACAGCTACAACATTTGTAGGTAATTTTGAAGGTACAACTGACTTTGGGGATGTAACGGTTGATGATTTAAGTATTGAGGGAGATTTAAATCTTTCTGGCTCAGGTGTACCCACAATAGAATCTGATAGTAATTTAATTTTAAGTGCTACTAATGGAGCCGTAGTAATAAAAAATAAATTACAACTCTCAGGAACAACAACATCATCAATAACATCCCCACTAAATGGAGACATAGTATATGATACTGGATCACATAAATTTAGAGGTTATGCTAATGGTGTTTGGGTAGATTTACATTAATAATTCTATAAAATGAGTTTTAAACTATATAGTATAATCGTTTCATCCTCTCTAGGAAAAACTATAAAAGAAGTTACTGAAATAATGGATATCCCATCTTCTAAATACTCAGAAGATTTAACCCTAGAAAAACAAACAAGAGCAGAAACTTATTACCCCAATAGATCAGTTACGTCTTCTATTGCAACTTCCTCCTTCACAAGCTTTGGATTATATAAACTTACAGATGCTGAGGCAGCTTCTATAAAAAATGATCCCCTAATATCTAGTGTACGACTAATTAGCACCCAATCTATAGATATTGATAGTCAGATTGGAACAGGATCTATATATCTAGAGACTAGCTCAGTATCTAATGATATTCCGGCAGACATAAGAAGACCATTATTAAGTACTATCCCCAACAGAAATTTTAGAATTAAACCTTTTCCCGCTTTTACAAGAGACATAGACACATCAACCCTATCCAACACAGCAACTTATTACCATTCACTACCCATAAATAAAATGTATTCAGGATCTACGCTACTTCCTCATGAAGATGCACATGGAAGAGAAACTTCTCGGACATTAGGTTTAAATCCAGATTCACAAGGTTATGGCGAATCCCAAATTACTTTCCAACCACAGGGACTTCAGGCCTTTACAGATATCCATGATTACAATTACTCAGTAGATGGTAAAAATGTGGATTTTGTTCATTGGGAAAATTTTGGTGGACAAGAATGGAATCATGCTGAATATCATGGATTAGATGGTAATACTAGAGTTAAATTTGTAGATTGGAGCGATTATGGAGGAGATAGAAATATGAATGGCAATGCTTGGAATTATAATCCTGCAAGCGATAGTATCTATAAAACACAAATAGGCCAAGGTCCTACTCATAAACAAGAATGTTTAATGATGGCTGTAGGTTTAACTAGTGGATTCGCAAAGGGAGCAAATATACATTATATAGCGAGTGAAAATAAATATGATGAACTTATAAAAACTCTTAATGTAATTAAACTATGGGATGCAACTAAACCTATCAACCCCAAAACAGGTAGAAGAAATCGTACTGTAGTAAACACTAGTTTCTTTTTATTTAACACCCGTTTTTCTCCTTATCAACAATTTACTCCATCAACACAAAGAATATCAGGTTCCATAGAATTTAGCGATTCTTTTGTTTTGGGGTTTGGAGGAAAAACTAATGCCTTAAGATTTGAGGGCCAAAAAATATCTGATGAAAGTAGAAGAGATTATATATTTGCATTTAGAAGTACTACATCTAATTCTACTCTTTTAGATCAAAGAATAAATGCATCCTACAATGTAACAGCAAATTTCTACTCAACGGCATCTTCTTGGGGGGAGGGAGTAGCAAATAATATAAATAATCACTTAAATCCTACTTCTGACCCTTTAGGATGGACAGTTTCTATTGATGGAAATTATCTACACTTCACCTCTTCAGGAACTTATACCCAAACATTTGTTCCCACTAATCCAGTTAATACGTTCCAACAAACATATTCAAGGTATAATCCCATAAGAATATACTCAGGTAGTAGGGAAGAATTTTTTCATTTCGGTGATTCACCTAAATACAGCACTAACTCTCCTCGGGGGGGAGGATTAGCTTTTGAAGAATCATCCTCAACAGCCCCTAAAACCCATATATCTAAAATTGTAGTAAAGGGTAATCTAGCATATACGGGTAGCACAGATCCTGGAGGAAGTAATGGTTATCCAAATTCGGATCACAGCAACTACCTAAACCCACCAGTAGATGATTATGGAATAAATAGAGGAATTAATAAAAAAATATCAGACCTTAATATACAACTACTAGGAATATCTAGAGGAATAGGATCAGAATATTCTCAAACTTTATCCCAAGCCCTTAAAGAATGTGCTGAACAAGGAATCATTATTACACAAGCTGCTGGAAACGCTGCAATACAACAGACCATGGAAAGTTCTTCCTTAGAAGAAAATCCATTATATGACCCAAATTTATATTCTGATGAGTTATATAATACCTATGTAGAATTTGACACAGAATTTACTGGATGGAGTCAGGGACAAGAAGATAGTGAATTCTACTCTTTACCAGAAGACCCTATACCTCCAAATACTCCTATACGTCTTGGAAATCCTATGTGGGCAAGTAATTATTCAACAATTCAAGTGGGTATGATAATGCTTAACCATTTCGAGGGTTTTTATAACTCCCCAGAAAATAAAAAAACAATGTTCGATGGTGCATATGGAGGGGATTTTCCTAATAATATTACTAAAGATAGAATATTTCCCCAAACGCGCAAATGCCATGGTAAAGCTATATCATCTTATGCTATAGGGGGAGCGGTAGTAATAGGAGGAACTAATTCTACCAATACTCTCGCGAATCCACTTCAAGAAATAGAAGGTCTTATAGCCCATTCAAGTTCATTCTATGATAGTATTACATTTAATACCTCCTCTATTACTAATATTGATGGTTTTAATTTATCGGGTAATAGTAGTTCCTCATTCACCCAAGGTCTTTATTCTATTGCCGAGTCGGGTGGTACTTCATATTCTGCCCCTTTAGTAGCAGGAATAGTCTGTTGTTATTTAGAAGTCAATCCTGATGCTAGTTTTGTAGATGTAAGAAATTGGCTACATAACACAGGAGTAAAAGAAGTCCCTGGAATTTTATCAAATCCTGATAAATTCTATCATTTAGGAAGATATGAAACCTCTTCAATTCACCCAGCATATTATAATGACTTATATCTAAATAATGGAAGTATAGATTTTGGAGGAAGAAATCCTGTTATAGCACATTTTCCATATACTTCGTCTCAAAGAGGAAAATTAAGTAACATTAAAATTACAAGAAGTTAAGTATCTAATTTTCTTTTTACTTAAAATTTTCTTTTGTGGAGTTTTTTATATTTATAATCAAACAATAAATTAATGTCTACAA
>VMHT01099236.1_pt1 | contig 11846 bp, 14 predicted proteins | sample 4693611 | NCBI WGS metagenome assembly VMHT01 (sample SAMN12280063, study PRJNA550983) | marine metagenome | isolation source: seawater sampled from same location over 5 years 0.02-0.2 micron viral filtrate | place: USA: collected off the coast of southern California halfway between the port... ...
CCTATGACAGTGAAGCTACAATCTATGTCGACGAGACACTCGAAGTGCCTCGGTTCGCATAAGCATTCGGTCCGACCGCACGCGGTCGGACCCTGCCCCCATCAAAAAGCATCACTGGTGAACTCACCCGATTGTTTCGGGTGACCCTTCCCCATTTCGCCTAACAAATTTCAGTCTATTCGGAGGACTTTCCAATGAACAAGCTAAACACATCCAACACAATGACTATCAATGATTTTCCGTTTCCGATTCACACTGGCGCAATCAAGCCCGACTGGATCCGCACGGCGCAGCAAAAAGGATTCAACATCGTCGCCCGCGTCGTCGATCGGTTGCATCTAGCTCTCCAGTGCAAACGCTGCGGCCATGTCAACAAGGTCCGCCTCTTCACGCTGATGAGTGCGCAGCCACTTTGCGTCAACTGTGTCGAGATTGTCTGGCGGGCAGACGCGCAGGCCGCGGGGCTGGAGTTTATCAAACGTGACCCGTCTAATCGCCACTACGGCATCTACCGCATGTCGTGCGGTCACGAGATCTGCCGCCAATTCGCGCTCGTCAAACGCACCGCGGTAGGCAAAACTGGCCTGCGCTGTGAGCGCTGCCATGCAGCGGCCGAGGTTGCTGAAGCGCAAGTTCTTGGCTGGGATATTATCGGTCCCGACCCCGAAGGCGATCCGAACTACCGCCTCTACAGGCATGTGGAATGCGGACACGAGCAGCGCTTCGCGCGCGCAAACGTGCAGTCACAGCGGATTTCCTGCGGCGCCTGCGGCACGAATTGGCCGGCGGCGCCGAGCTTTCTCTACGCAATGGGCTTCACCCTCGAGAACGGCCGCGAACTTGTCAAAGCAGGCTTTTCCCGCAATCCGTGGAGCCGGTTGCACCACCAGCTCAAAGCGGATCGCGAGATGCCGTGTGCAATTCTGCGCACTGTTCCGGTGCCCACAGGCCAGGAGGCAATCCGTTTGGAGAAACGGTTGCACTCCGAACTGAAACAGACGCATCCCGACTGCATCGTCGATACCGCCTGCTACCGCGGCCAGATCCGCGTGGTCTCGGAGATCTATGACGGATCGCTGACTCCGACCATTCTTGCGCGCTTGGGCGACATCGAAGCGGAGCTCGGTCGCCGCGCATCATAACACCGACTGCACACTGACAAATCAAATTCCGGGCCATGTGCCTGGGAGCATTCAAACACCCGTTTCACAGGGAGGGCGCAGCTATGCCCAATACAACACATACCCGGCCCGATTGGACCAACTTCGCCCACAGGGCCATTACAAATCTGCGCCGTCACAACGGCGTGCCAGCGCCTCACGGTTCCGATACCGAGCAGAAAATGGAGCCCGTTTCGGAACTTGACGAACTGTTCGCCCGTTTCGACGACGGCGACGAAAACGAAGCCCAGGCAGAAAGCTCTGCTCTTCCCTCCCGTTACGTTCCCGCGCGCCAGCTTCTGACAGCGATCCGGCTCGCGGCCACCTTCGGAGGCTCCAACGCGTTTGAAGAAAGTCGCCACTGCGGGGCACTTACCGTGATCAGCGATATCGCACCTTCCGATCTGAACGCCGTGAAGGACGTATTGAAACTGTCCTTTCCGCATGCGGACTGGACACTCGTCGCGCCCGACATCATGGACGGCAAAATTGCAAAGAACGCACAGGATCGCTTTGAGGTTGCTATCGCAGAGCGCATTGATCGCATCGAACCCGTGTTGATCTTGCAAGCTAACGGGGTCTCGCTGCCGCGCCATCTTGTGGCGACGGGCCTGCAGACCCTGCCTTTCGCGGCAATATCGCGCGATATCCTCATGACTTACATGTTGGCGGGGCATCTCTGCGTCCAGATCCCGGATCCCGACGCGCTGCTGGCCACACTGCCGAAAGACGTCGACCTTGCCCACCTCGTCACGCTTGATATCTGCGCAGCACTGCGGGCACCAACGCCGATGCAAGCGGTTCAGCGTTTGGATGCAATGATCCGCACAGATGCAAAATTATCCGGCCCGCGCTTGGAGGATTTCGAGGGCGAGGCGCCTGCCCTTACCGCCGCGCGGCGGATCGTGGAGGACCTGCTGTCGTGGAAAGACGGCAAGACCGGATGGCACGAAATCAGCCGCTCTCTGCTGCTCTACGGTCCGCCCGGCACCGGCAAAACCTACCTCGCTCGGGCCATGGCCAACAGCGCGGGGATCACGTTCATCAATGCGAGCTTTGCCGACTGGCAAGCCAAAGGACACCTTGGCGAGATGCTTGGGGCGATGAAGCACAGCTTTGCAGAGGCCCGTCAATTTGCGCCAAGCGTTCTAATCATCGACGAGATCGATGCCGTTGGGTCGCGCTCCGACGGTGATCGCCATGCCTCAAACTACAGGACACAGGTCATCAACGCCTTCCTTGGCGAAATGGACGCCATCGCAAAAGACGAAGGCGTGGTGGTGATCGGCACCTGCAATCGTCCCGGACGGATGGACCCGGCCGTGATCCGCGCCGGTCGGATGGATATCAAAATCCATGTGCCGCTGCCGGATGCCGCGGCGATCCTCGGCATTCTGCGTCACCACTTGCGCAAGGACATTGCGGATGGCGAGCTGCAGGCGCTTTCACATCTCGCTGTAGGACAAAGCGCAGCCGACATCGATGCTGCCATCCGCGCTGCACGATCGGACGCGCGGCACGCCCGGAAAATGCTGAACGTCCAAATGATTCACCAACAGATGGGCATCGAGACGTCGGGTGCCGACGACAGGATCCTGTGGCGGATTGCCCTGCACGAGGCCGGTCACACCGTAGCGGGGGCCGCCCTCGGGCTGGGGGAAATCGAGAGCATCACCATCACCAATGAAAGTGGCGAGGTCCAGCGCCGCAACATGCCCCATGAAAGCCTGCTGTCGGACATCGAGGCCGAGATCATCTATTCACTTGCAGGCCGTGCCGCTGAAAAGCTGGTTCTTGGGGAGGTCTCGGCTGGTGCGGGCGGGCAGGAAGCGTCCGATCTGGCCCTGGCAACCCGTGCTGCAATCCATCTCGAGACGACGTTGGGCCTTGGGCACGAAGGGCTTGTCTGGCACGCTAGGCCCGAGGCCGTGTATCTGCAAACACCAGCCATCCGCGACCGCGTGCGCCAACGCCTGACCCGCGCCGAACAGCGTGCAGGCGTCCTGCTGGCAAAGCATCGCGATGTTCTGGAGGCGCTGGCACGGGATCTTGTCAAACGGCGTTCTCTACGTGCCGGAGACATCCGTCACTGGCTGCGCGAGATTACGAGGACCACGACGGCCACCGCGGATAGATGCGCCAGCCAAGATGCATGCTCCGAACGTTCGAACCTCGAATAAGCTTAAGCCTTTGCCCACACCGCCCATGGTCGGGTGGGCATATCAATCTTCAAACACGCACTTCCACGGTAAAAATAGGACTACCGATCAGAGAAAGAATGGTGATCGATATAGGGAAATGCTCAGCTTTGATTATTTTTGAGATGTTCGTTTTTGTTTTTTTCATTTTCCAGTTTTTTATTGTTTCGAAGGAAAGTTGTTTTCCGGTTCTTGAAGGCAGGAGGAATATCTGTTTTGTTTTTTCGTTTTTGAAAGGAAGAGAAAATACGGATTTTTCGGTTTTTTAGCTTTGGTATTTTTATAGTTATTTTTCTGTTTCAACTTTACATCATTGTTTTTGAAATATTTTTCCCAACCCCCTGTTTATCCCCAAAAAAGCGACACCCCGCCCTTTTTGCCCCAACCACGAGGCCCACCGATGCTTTATATTATTGATCAGAAAGCCGGACCGATTTCCGGCATTGGACACATCAATATAGTCCTCCTGGCAGCTCGCCAGAGCGGACGGGAGAACTCGGCCAATGGCGCGGGACCGGAAAAGACATGCGAACGACAGGGAGGTGCCTATAGCATCGCCCGTCGACGCTGTTTCTTCGGATCCCGCTGTGGGGTCGATACAGGCCGGCCATCAGGCCAATAGCCAAATTCTGGCTTTGGTTCGTGCGATGGCCCGAGATTCCGCGCGCCTGGATCATGAAGCTGAAATCGCCAACCAGATAAATGACAAGCCAAACACCAGGGAGAAATAAGATGAAGAACCTACAGCTCCGCGTTGCCATTTACGCCCGATTTTCCTCAGACCTCCAGAACGCAACTTCGATCGATGACCAGATCAGCCTGTGCCGCACCCGCGCCGCACGCGAAGACTGGGATATTGTCGGCACTTACGAAGACCATGCAACATCAGGAGCCAGCATGTTGCGGCCTGGTATCCAGCGGTTACAGCGCGATGCTTCGGACCGCCGGTTTGATATTGTTCTGTCTGAAGCACTTGATCGGTTGTCTCGCAATCAGGCTGACATCGCGCATCTCTATCAAAATCTCGCTTTTGTCGGTGTAGGGATCGAGACAGTGTCCGAAGGAACCGTCAATGAAATGCACATCGGGCTGAAAGGGACAATGAACGCGCTCTTCCTCAAGGATTTGGCCTCTAAGACTCGCCGGGGTCTGAGCGGGCGTATCCAAAAGGGAAAATCTGCGGGCGGCAAAGCCTATGGCTATGATGTCGTGCGCAGCCTTCGAGAGGATGGTGAGCTCAACAGAGGCGGCCTGGCAATCAACGCCGATCAAGCGGCTGTTGTTGTCCGCATATTCCAAGCCTATGTCGATGGCATGTCACCCAACAAGATCGCTGACATGCTAAACCGTGAAGCCATCCCGGGGCCGCGGGGGCCTGCTTGGGATAAACCCACGATCCACGGCAATCCAAAGCGTGGAATCGGTATTCTGAACAACGAACTTTATGTCGGTCGCCGTATCTGGAATCGGCAAGAGTTTGTCAAAGACCCCCAGACAGGCAAACGCCAGGCACGTCCGAATGCGGAAGCGGAGTTTGAATATGCAGATGTTCCCGACCTGCGCATCGTGCCGCAGGATCTCTGGGACGCGGTCAAAGAGAGACAGCAAAGCCGGGCGATCAAACAGACCAAAGCGAAGGCCTGGGAGCGCCGCAAGCCACGGTTTCTGTTCAGTGGGTTGATCAAATGCGGATGCTGCGGTGGCGGATTTTCGACCGTCTCATTGGATCGGTTCGGGTGCAGCACGTCGCGCAACAAAGGCACTTCGGTCTGCATCAATCGCACCACGATCGGGCGCAAAGACATGGAAAACCAAATCTTGACGGCTCTGTCGGCGCACCTGATGGACCCCGCTTTGGTAAAGGCCTTCGCTGAAGAATATATCGCAGAACGCAACCGCCTTGCGGCCACAAGAACAGACGATAGGGCCGTAAAGGAAAAAGAGCTGGCCAAGGTGATCAAAGACCAGGATGTTCTCGTCAACGCCATTCTGGCTGGCACCCCGGCCGATCGGATCAAGGACCGCATGGGGCAACTTGAGGCATGCCAAAAGCAATTGGAAACAGATCTAGCTGCGGTTCCTGTGTCGGATGCGACTCTGCGCATTCACCCGAAGATGGCTGACACCTACCACGATCGCATCAAAGCGCTGATCAAGCGTTTGGCCGAACCCGATACTAACAGCGAAGCAAGGGAAGAGATTCGGAGCCTGATCGAAAAGATCGTGGTGACGCCGGTGCCGACAGGCGGCAAGCGGATGGCGCCACAAATACAGGTTCACGGCGCTCTCGCGGGCATTTTGTCGATGGGTCTTGGAGTTTCCGGTAAGTGCGGACAGCAAAAAACCTCCTGTGAACAGGAGGTTATGCAAAGTATAGTATTTATGGTTGCGGGAGGGCGATCTGAACTTAACCTGCGGGGGTCGCAGGATAAGTTGGTTGCGGGGAAGCGCAACCAGCTTAACTTGCTGATCTTCGCGCCAGATTTCTCGGCATGGCGTTACGCCTCATAGACGATTGTCGTTAGACTTCAATCGCTTAGAAGAGTTGTTTTCGCCGTCATGCTGGGTCCGAGAGGAACCCGACATGAAGACCGAATTCAATACGCGAGGAAAGCAGACAAAGCGCGAAGCGCCCTTCTCGCTCAGACTGACCTTCGAAGAGCGTGCGCAACTGGAAGCCGCCGCGAATGGCGTGCCGCTGGGCACCTATATCAAGGCCGTTATGTTCGGCACCGAACTGCCAAAGATTAGGCGGCGTGGAACAGAGCCAGTCAAAGACCATGAGGCGTTGGGAAGAGTGATGGCTGCCCTGGGACAGTCCCGTCTCTCCTCCAACCTCAACCAGATGGCACGCGCCGTGAACACCGGCACCCTACCCGTTCATCCTGAAACTGAATCTGATCTGCGCCAAGCCTGCGCAGATGTGCATCTCATGAGATCGACACTGCTCGAAGCGTTCGGGAAAGATGGAGGTCCATCATGATCCTGAACGCAAACACACGAGGCAATGCCAAAGAGCTTGCGCGACATCTCTTGAACACGCGGGACAACGATCATGTCGAGCTACATGATCTGCGCGGTTTCATCGCCGATGATCTGAATGGCGCGTTCCGCGAGGCCGAAGCTATCGCTATGGGCACAAAGTGCATCAACCATCTTTTCTCCCTGAGCCTCAGCCCGCCTGAATACGCTGACGTCGCTGTCCAGACGTTCGAAAAGGCGATTGATCGGATCGAAGCTGAGCTAGGGCTGAAGGGCCAGCCCAGAGCGGTTGTCTTCCATGAGAAGGAAGGGCGACGGCATGCTCATGCAGTCTGGTCACGTATCGACGGACAAGAGATGAAGGCTATCAAGATCGACTTCTATAAGCGCCGACTCACTGATTTCTCCAAGCAGCTTTTCTTGGAAAGCGGCTGGCCGTTGCCAGAAGGCCTTCAAGACCAACGCAGACGCGATCCTCTCAGCTTTTCACTTAGTGAATGGCAACAAGCCAAGCGCACCGGACTCGATCCCAAAGTGACCAAAACTTTGCTGCGCGAATGTTGGAATGTTTCCGACACATGCGAGAGCTTTGAGGCTGCACTGCGGGAGAAGGGATTCTGGCTCGCCCACGGCGATAGGCGTAGCTATGTCGCTGTAGATTGGCGGGGTGAGATTTATTCACTCTCGCGCGCTATAGGCGTGAAAAAGAAAGAACTGGCCGTGCGGCTGGGGAAGACAATGTTCCTGCGATCCGTCGATGAGACCAAGGCCCATATCGGCGCTCAACTCACACCAAAAATTCAAGAATGGGCGAAGGACGCGGAGGCGCAAGCCAAGAAGACGCGTCTGTCACTAACCTTCAAGACTGAGCAGATGATCCAGCGGCAGCGGGGCGAGCGCGAAAGTTTGCGTCAATCGCAAGCATTGCGCTGGCAATCCGAAGAACGGGCCAGAGCAGCGCGCACCCCGCGCGGTATTCGCGGTCTATGGGGATGGATCAGCGGCAAAAACAAGAAAATCAGGGCTATCAATGAAGCCGAGATCGAGAAGGCCAGAACGCGTGATTTGGCCGAGCGACAAGAGATCATCCGCAAGCAGATCAACGAGCGGCGACGGGTGCAGCAAATGGTCATGCACGCGCGTCGTCATCAGAGAAATACGCTCACTCTGTTGGCTGCGGATATCGCTAAGGCAATGGCTATGGGACGCGTGCCAGAATCCGCGATCAAGAAAGATCGGACGCAAGAGCGCAGCATTAATCGTCGAAGAACTCGGGATCGCGGCCCTGATTATGAACCCAATTAACGAAAGGAGGTCGCCATGCGACACACATTAATGATCAATCTGGACGAGACACATGCCTTACAGCTCGATGAACTGCGGCAGCATTTCAAGCTAAGCGCCGAGGATACCGTAAGAATGGCAATTCGCACCGCACACGCCATGCAACGCAAGGGCACGTCAGCGCCGGAATGCAAACCTTGCGCAGCCAGAAAACCGGAGGCTTCACCGCTATGAAAGAGCATGTTTACATCACCGGAACGGGCGAGCGGGTGCGCGAGCGCGGGGGGCTTGTAGAGGTCGGCCTAAACCCTGAGGCGCAGGTTGCGCTCGGCCACCTTCTGCATTTCCAGTCACTGAAGATCGGAGACCGGGTGAAGGAAGGGGAGCGCTTGTTCGTGGTGGAAGGCAACCTGACCGCTGCGGAGTTCTATTCGCCGGTAGATGGATACATTGAGAGTGTCACGGGCGATCCGAAGATTTCAGACTGGCTCGTGACGCTGAAGCCGCAAGAGATGTGATCCAACAGTATATGATGCATAGATCATAATTCTACTTTATGTTCTTCACATCATAATTAGAAAATATGACCCTTGCGACATATTGACATTTAATGATCCCTAGATCATAATAATGATGAAAGGATCGTCACCATGGATCAAATCGCCCGAAGCCCAAAGGACGTTGGCAACGCACTGCGCAACGCTCGTAAAGCCAAGAAACTTACGCAGGCCGAACTTGCCAGCCGCTCAGGCATCTGGCAACGAACCATCTCGACCATCGAGACCAGCGCAAGCGGTGCTAAGCTGGATACGATATTCGACCTGCTAGCGGCGCTTGACCTAGAAATTCAGATCGTCCCGCGCAGCAAGATGAAGCCGGGCGACCTTGAGGACATTTTCTGATGGGGCGCAAGCGAACATACGCGCCGCTTGATGTTTTCATGAACCGCCGAAAGGTCGGACAGTTCTTCCGTGAACCAGACGGGGCGTTTGCCTTCACCTATGCCCCGGAATGGTTGGCGTGGGAGAACACTCTGCCCGTCTCACGCTCACTACCACTTAGGTCAGAGCGCTATGTGGGACCGCCCGTCATCGCCGTCTTCGACAATCTACTGCCCGACAATGATGATATCCGCAGACGCGTAGCTGAGCGCATAGGCGCAGATGGTCTGGATGCTTACAGTCTACTTGCAAAGATTGGCCGGGACTGCGTAGGCGCTTTGCAATTCTTGCCAGAAGGTGAAGAGCCAGAAGCGTCCGACGAACTGACCGGCGAGCCTTTGAGTGACGAGCAGATCTCGGCCATGCTCAAAGACCTCAAGCGCACCCCGCTTGGTATCCGCCGTGAGACCGACTTCCGAATTTCGGTTGCCGGTGCGCAGGAGAAGACTGCCCTGCTCTATCAAGAGGGCAAATGGATTGAGCCAACAGGCACGACTCCGACGACGCATATCTTCAAGCCTGCGATTGGAAAATTGCCCAACGGCATGGACCTGACCGATAGCATTGAGAACGAGCACTTCTGTCTGCGCCTGATGGCAGCGTTCGGTCTTCCAGTCGCTCAAACCGAGATTGCGACTTTTGCAGATACGAAGGTGCTGGTCATCGAGCGCTTTGATCGCCTGCGCGCCCGCGACGGAAGGCTGATCCGCCTGCCCCAGGAGGATTGCTGTCAGGCATTGTCCATTCCGCCGACGCGCAAATATCAGAATGAGGGCGGTCCTGGCATCGTTGAAATCTGCGATCTGCTCCAAGGAAGCGATGAGCCGCTTCGCGACCGCGCCAATTTCTTCAAAGCCAACGTCCTGTTCTGGTTGATTGGCGCGACGGATGGTCATGCAAAGAATTTCAGTATCGCTCTGACACCGGGTGGGCGTTTTACCATGACCCCGCTGTATGATGTCCTTACTGTGCAACCGACGCTTGATGCTGGTCAGCTTCAGACCAAGGAAATGAAGCTCGCGATGCGCATAGGAAAAAGTCGCCACTATAAGGTTTCTGACATTCTCGGTCGCCACTTCATGGAAACAGGCTTGGCAGCAGGTTTTTCGCGCGAACAAATTGCGCAGATTTTCAAGGACATTGAAACAGTATCTGAAGAAGCCTTTGCGAAGGCCTTGGCAGAAATGCCCGCCGGTTTCCCGGTGGGTTTGTTCGAATCCGTCAAGCGCGGATTTGACCAGCGTGTAACGCGGCTGGCGGTCAGCGAATAAATGAAGATATGCGGCATCGCCGCACAACTCCACATCTTATGATGATTAAAGAAGGGCGCTTATGCGCCCTTCTCCTCTTCCTGGGCCGGTGATGCCGGGTCTTCTATCGGGTGACGCAGAACAATGCGGCCATTGGTCGGCATGACTTCAAGCTGAAGGGTGAAGCCGTGGCCGTCCTTGTGCCGCCAGGCGGCACCGACTTTGTTCCAGAAGGATTTCTCGCCGCGCTGGGTGACGTGCCATGCCAGAAACTCGGGGGCGCTCGGCTGGAAGGTGGTGGTCTGCTTTTGTGTGTTGCGTGCCATGTCTTGATCTCCTTGGTTTGGGGTTGGCGCGTTGCGCCGTTCCGATGGATCGAAGGCTCAAGGGCAGGCGTCATTTCCAACACGGGTGAGCGCAGCAAACTGGCGCGGGCAGGATATTGATGGCTGTCCGCCTTCGCTCAGGAATAAGGCCTCTTCAAACGCACCAATCCCGGAGCAAAGCGAGAGCGCATGGTCAGCGCCGCACAAGCATGATGAACGCTACCGGGACCAGATCGACCTCCAGATTACAATTCAGCACGTTCAATCAGCTCTTTTGGGCAAATCCGTTTGGCACAGTCAGGGATGCCGCCGGAACAAGGGCAGGCTCCGCCGTGCCCTGCTTCACTTCGTTGCGCCCGAAAACGGTGCCCAGCTCTTTGGCTTGGCGGAATGTCATCCAGTACGGGGAGAGATAACCGGCCTCGACGCTCGCGCCCCACAGCATCAAGATATTGATCCCGTTATAGGGCATGCCGTTATGCCGTAGCGGCTTTGTGATCTTGCCTTCCAGATTACCAGCGCTCCACGGCTTGAGCCAGCTCAGCTCGCCCTTTTCCAGATCGGCAATAATCTTGTCGGTCACCTTGTGATAAATGTCTGTCTTCATTTCCTTTTTCTCCTGTTATCGGTTGCGCATGCAACCGATCTGCCCCTCTGGCGAAGAGAGGGGGGAGACCGTCCAGACCGAAGGACATGGGAGTGGTGCGGGCGCAGCCAAAGGCGAGCCACGGCCCATGGCTTTCGCCCGAAGCCAAAGCGGAGGGCTTGGTCTTGACGGTTGATGGGGCGATCAGCCCCCAATTAAAAAAAAGGTTCTCGCGCGGGGGCCGAAGCGCCCGTGCCCTGCCTCAAGGGCAGCACCGCTGCCTGCCTGCGCAAGGGATTGATGCCCGAAGGGCCGAGACTAAAGGCTCGGCGCGCGAAAGCCCGGCCCGCAAGGGTGTGCAAAATGCCCGCACGAGTGTCAGAGCACTGGTAAGCGCACATTCTTCAGAGCAGCGAAATGTGCAGACCGTAAGATAAAATCTTTATTTTTTAATGACTAAGCGTGAGAAAATGCCCTATAAGACTTCTATATTCAAACCAAGAACTGGGGTTACATGAGTTTTCTATATTTTGCCTATGGATCAAATATGTTGCCAGCCCGTCTGGTCGCTCGCTGCCCAAGCGCTCAGCTGATCGGTGTCGCTACGACGCACGAGTTTGACCTAGAATTTTCCAAGCGCAGCAAGGATGGATCAGGCAAGGCGACTTTGGTTCCAGGCAACGACTTAGCAACGCCTGGGGCGCTCTTCGAAATCCAAAAAAGTGAGCTAAACGCGTTGGATCGCGCTGAGGGTGCCGGTTCAGGCTACGATCGTTTGGAAAGCGTCTCAGTTCAGTTAAGACAAAGTTCTGAAAAGGTCACTGCGACGACTTACATTGCCAGCCTTACCGATATGCAACTCAAACCTTTTGACTGGTATCTGGCATTAGTAATTGCGGGGGCTCAACACCACACTCTCGGCGAAGACCATTTAAGAAAGCTGCGCCTTCATGAGCACGTCATCGACGATGACCACACCAGAAAAAGCCGCCAAGACGCATTGGAGGCGCTTTCGTTGCATGAGCATCATGATCATAATGCCCTGCTAAGAAAATCAGAATAGCACGATGCACGTAATAGGAATTGATTTTACGAGCGTCCCCTCTTCTCGAAAACCGA
>VMHT01206964.1_pt1 | contig 11845 bp, 12 predicted proteins | sample 4693611 | NCBI WGS metagenome assembly VMHT01 (sample SAMN12280063, study PRJNA550983) | marine metagenome | isolation source: seawater sampled from same location over 5 years 0.02-0.2 micron viral filtrate | place: USA: collected off the coast of southern California halfway between the port... ...
AATATTTTCAAAATCTTTTTCGTTAACAGCTAAATTATTTTCAGCTCTTATAAATTTTGCTTTTGCATCTGCTAAAGATGATTCAGATTGAGCAAGATCTGATAATTTTATAGCCCCTCTTTCATATCTACTTTTATCTAATTCAACTTGTCTGTCAGCTAAATTCAAATTGTCTTGGGTTACATTAAGTTTTTTTTTAGAAGCTAAAACGGAAGTGTATGCAGTTACTGCTTTTAGCAAAACATTCTGTTCAACTTGTTTAAGTTGATTTCTCGAAATTTTAACATCAGTTTTCGATGCTAAGATACTGGGTATTCCTTGTAAAATTTTTTGCTCAACTTTTATTGATTTTTTTTTTGTTTGAAAATTACTATCAGCTATCGTAGATCCAGAACCATCCCTTTGATTTTCGTTTAAAAAATCTGATTGTGTAATTTTTCCTGTAATAGATGGTTTTAAAATAGAATAAGATTGTATTAAGGTTTCATCGACTGCTTTGGTTTTTTCTCTTTGGGAATTAAGTTCTTTATTATTTATATAGGTCGATATCAACGATTGATATAAATCATCGCAGAAAGATACTGAAATTAGAGAAAAATAAATAAATTTTAATATAATTATTTTTTTTATCATTTTGTTTATTGTTACCTCTTATTAACTACAAACTAACTTGATCTTAATATAACTAATTTGTTATACATTGGATATAAAAATTATGTTCGAGCTTCTTAGTGCTGATACTCCAAATGGTAAAAAAGTCTCAATTTTACTCGAAGAACTTGATTTAAAATATAAGGTTACCAAAGTTAATATATTTAAAGGTGATCAATTTACTCCTTCATTTTCTAAAATGAGTCCATTTAATAAAATTCCTGTTTTAAAAGATTTGAAAGAGAAAAAAAATATTTTTGAATCGGGTGCTATTCTAATTTACTTAGGGGAAAAATATAAAAAATTTTATGAAAAGAAAGATCGATTAAAAATTTTACAGTGGCTAATGGCTCAAATGGCATACGTCGGCCCAATGTTTGGACAGCATCATCAGTTTCATCATTATAATCATGGAAAAAGTACATTCGGGGAAGAACGATATTTCAAGATTTCGAAACAAATATACAAAAATTTGGATAATCGTTTATCAAAGTCAAAGTATTTAGCCTGCTCAAAATATACTATTGCAGACGTTGCAACCTTTCCTTGGGTGGCACGACACGATATTCATGACATTGGATTAAAAAAATTTAAAAATTTAACCAGGTGGTTTGAACTAATTTCAAAAAGAAAAGCAGTTATCAAAGGTTACGACTTTATGAATAGAGGGGAAATAATACCAAAACCTTAATCGTCGGCAAATACTTTTTCTTGTTTTTCGTGTCTCTCTTGTGCTTCAACAGTCATTGTTGCAATTGGTCTTGCAATAAGTCTTTTTAACCCAATCTCTTCTCCAGTTTCAGTACAATAACCATAGGTACCATCATCAATTTTCTTTAAAGTTGAATCAATTTTTTTCATCAATTTTTTGTGTCTATTAACAGTGCGCATTTCAACAGATTTGTTAGTAAAAGATGTAGCTTGATCAACTACATCTGCTGAAGCAGCATTATCATCATCATTGCCAAAAATAATTCTATTATTGTGCTCAATTAGTTCATCTTTCCACTTTGCTAAAGCTTTTCTAAAATAAGCTTTGTGTTTTGCACACATATACTTCTCTTTGGTTGAAGGCACGTAAGTTTTTGAAATTTTAGTAGGCATATTTAATTTTTTTAAGCTGTGAAATATATGTTTCAAATTTATAGTGTCAATTAATATGAATAAATATAAAAACTAAATAATGGCAATTAATAGACTTTTTTACTATTTTTTATTCACACATTTAGTGATTTGGACCCTGATTCCAAGCGTAACAAACCATAATTTACCATTAGATACAATTGAGGCTCTAGCTTGGGGAAGTAATCTGGATTGGGGATTTAATAAGCACCCTCCATTAAGTGCGCTAGCAGTTAAAGTATTTTATCAAATTTTTGGATCTCAGGACTGGGCTTATTATTTTTTAAGTCAATTATTTGTAATAACAGCTTTCTATTTTGTTTATAAATTATCAAAAGAAATTCTTAATACTGAGAAACATGCGTTATTTTCGGTTTTGCTGTTGGAGGGAATTTATTTTTATAACTTTACTACTCCAGAATTTAATGTGAATGTTTGTATGTTGCCATTTTGGGCGATGACCGGTTACTATGCTTATAAATGCCTAAAAGATAATCTTACTAAAGATTATGTTATTCTTGGAATTGTTGCTATACTTGGATTTTTATCAAAATATCTTTTTATTTATTTGTTAGTTGGAATAAAAATCTTTTATATTTTTTATATTAGAAAAAATAATTTTAAAATTAATTATATCATCCCGGGAATTATATTTTTGTTAATTCTTACTCCCCATTTAATTTGGCTTGCTGAGAATAATTATATTACAATTACATATGGTTTAAAAAGAACGGGGGAAATCAAAAGCTACCTTGATCATATTGTTTTACCATTAACTTTTGTAGGTAAACAAATTGGAATTTTAGTTCCTTTTTCCATTATGCTTTTTATTTTAACAAAAAGTTTAAAAACTAACTTTTCTTTCAAAGATCAAAACTTTTTATATTTGCTTTCTATTACGATATTACCAGTTTTTTTTATATTATTAACATCTGCAATAATGGGTGCGAAAATTAGAACAATGTGGATGACACCTTTTTACTTATTTCTTGGAACGTTATTAATTTATCTTTTTCAAAATAATATTAATTTAAACAATCTCAAAGCTTTCAATTATACTTTTGTTTTTCTGTTTTTACTTTCTCCATTTTTGTATGGATATATTTCAATTTCTCAAACTAATAAAAGAACTGATTATAAAGGAAAGGAAATTGCTAAAGAAGTTGAAAGAAATTTAATAAAATTAAAATACAATAATGTTATGAATGTAGCTGGTAATGAATGGATTGCTGGTAACCTTTGCTATCATTTAAAATATCGTCCAAAATGTGAAATCATAGATACCAATTTAACAATAATATCAGCGGAAGGTAAAAATGGACCTGCCTCATTTAGTTTAAAAGAATTAATATCTGATAATTATAAATAAATGAAAAAATATATTATTTTAATTCCTATTTTTAATGATTGGCAATCTGTTTTTAAGTTAATTGATAATATTGAATTACAAATTTATAATGAAACAGTTGATATTTTAATTATAAACGATGCTTCAACAGAAAATTTAGATAGTAATGAAAAAAATTTTTCAAAAATCAATTCTATAAAAATAATCAATCTTATAAAAAACGGCGGTCACCGAAAAGCAATTGCAACAGGACTTAAATACTGCCAAGAAAATTTAGAATATGATTATATCATTCCTATGGATGGTGATGGGGAAGATCGACCAGAAGAGCTTAAAGAATTTTTTAACAAAGTTGAACAAACTCAACCTGAAGTTATTACTGCTATCCGAATTAAAAGAAGCGAAGGTTTTCTGTTTAAATTTTTGTACTCTGTTCACAAAATTTTCACAAACCTTATCACTGGTAAGTTAATTAAGTTTGGTAACTACACATGTTTATCTAAGAGTGCTGTTTCTAAAATTCTGTCTAGTGGATCCGTATGGTTAAGTTTTTCTGGAGCTCTGGCTAAAATTTTCCCATCTTATGAAACTATAGACTCTATTAGAGGCATAAGGTATTTTGGTCCTTCAAAAATGAGTGTTTTAGCCCTTATTTTACACTCTTTAAGGATTTCAACAGTTTTTAGAGAGACTATTTTTATTCGTGTTGTGATTGTAATCCTTATGTTTGGTTTACTAGCTTATTATTATTCATACTATTTTTTAATACCATCATTAGGTGGTTGGGTATTTTTGTTTCTTATCATTTGTTTGGCTTTGGATGATAATATTAAAAAGCTAAATAACTCTCATGATAATATAAAAAGCTTATCTGATATTTATAGTAGGTAAAAAATCATAACTTGAAGTATCAATTTTTGATGAGTGGCTTCTCTTCATCTTCCAGCTATTACAAAACCCAGTATCAGCAACCGTAATCATACTTCTTCCAAATCTAAAATTTGTTTTATCGATTGCTTTCATTAAATTTTGAGATTTTTCTTTTGTTTCATGTAAAAATAATCCTTCATCATATTTTCCTTTTCTAGATAGTCCTGAAAAAATCACTCCAGCCTTTTGATAACGTGGACCTTGTAAAAAAATTTCTTTTAAAGATTGAATGCATATTTTAGTCAATGAAATACTATCATCGGTTGGTATAGGTAAGTCAATTTTTTTAGATCTAGAAAAAAATTTTTCATTTTTATTAAAAGGACTATTCCGTATAAAAACAATCACCGATTTTACAACTTGATTATCAACTCTAATTTTCTCTGCAGCATTTAAGCAGTGTGCAACTATAGATTCTTTTAATGTCTCATAATCTAAAACCTTTTTTCCAAATGACCTTGATACGCAACAATTTTTTCTTGGGCTAGAGGTAGATTCAAAATCTATGCAACTTATATCACGTAACTCCATAACTGTTTTTAAGCCAAGTACATTGGTATTCTTTTTAATCCATGTATTATTGGCGTTTTTTAAATCGTAAGCAGTTATAATATTATTATTTTTATATAACTTTGATATTTTTCTTCCTACCCCCCAAACATCTTCGATTGGAAATTTTTTTAAAAAGTTATTTACTTCCTCTTCATGATTTAAAATAAAACTTTTAGTTCCAATCTTTTCTTTTTTTGCAAGATGATTTGCAACTTTTGATAGTGTTTTTGTTTTTGCAACTCCAATACTAACGGGAATTCCCGTCCATTTTAATATTAGAGATCTTAATTCGCTAATAAAACTTTCTAGCTCTTCATTTTTTACTGAGGTTAAATCTAAAAATGCTTCATCAATTGAATATATTTCAATCTTTGGTGAAAATTTTTTTAATACATGCATTACTCTTCTAGATATATCTCCGTACAAAGCATAGTTTGAAGAATATACTTGAACGTTATACTCCCGAATAAGTTGTTTAACCTTAAAATAAGGTTCACCCATTCTAATTCCTATTTTTTTTGCTTCGGAAGATCTAGAGATAACACAGCCATCATTATTAGACAAAACAACGACTGGGAGATTATTAATTCGTGGGTTGAAAAGTCTTTCACAAGAAACATAAAATGAATTACAATCTACCAGAGCTATCTTTTTGTTGTTTTTATTTCTTAACTTTATGTATGACATAGGTGACTATTCCCCAGACTTGAGTTTCATTATCTTCTGTTATTTCAACAAAATTGTTTTGATTACCAAATTTGGAAATTAAAAAAAATTTATTACTTTTTCTAATAATTTTTTTAACCACAAGTTGTCCATGATGATTAAGAATGGCAATTGAGTTATGTTTAACCTGAAGGCTTTTATCAACTATCAATACATCGCCGTCATAAATCTGCTCTTCAATCATTGAAGAACCAGATACTCTTATTAAAAAAGTTGAAGCTTTGTTTGCAATTAACTCTTCATTAAGATTAATTTCATCCTCTAAGTAGTCTGTTGCTGGAGAAGGAAATCCAGCGCAAACTTTTTGGAGGATAATAGGTAATTTTTCATTAATTTTCATGTTGCTATTTTGTTCTTTTTTTGTAAATATTTCAACTAAATTATAGGTTGTATTATGAGTCCGAAATTGAATCGTAACAGAATCAAAACATGAACATTGAATAAAGTAGACTTAGAAAGTGTGGATAAAATTTAAGATACTTTTCTCTTAAAATAATTCCCGAGAATAGTGGCGCCAGGTTCAATGCTAATAGAATTATAAGATATCTTTCCATGTACTTTTGCGGAAGGTCCAATAGCCACCCTATTAGCTGTGATGTCGCCTTTAACCTCACCTAAAACAAAAATCCAATCTGAGTTAATATTTCCCGCAACTAAAGAATTGCTACCGACTTTTAAAAACTTGCATGTCAAATCTCCATTAACTGTTCCATTAAAAAACAAAGTTCCATCATATTCAACGTCAGCATTACAATTAAAGATATTTGCCTTATTCGGAAAGATTACATTAACTTCTTTAGTATCTTTTGAATAAAATAAAGATTTGATAAAATTTATCACTATTTAACACCTAGCCTTTTCTGTATATCGCTTGACGATGTTGTAAACCTAAAAACATACTTTTCTTCTGGTCTTGCTCTTTTGAAACATTCTTGTGCACATAATGCTCCCTCATGAAATCCACTTAAAATCAATTTTAACTTTCCAGGATAGGTGCATATATCACCAATAGCAAATATCCCATTCTCATTTGTTTGAAAACTTTTAGTTTCAACTTTCAACGATTTAGCCTCAAGATCGAGGCCCCAATTTGCGATCGGTCCCAACTCCATTTTTAAACCAAAAAAAGCTAAAACACTATCAACTTTTAAGTCTCGTTGATCGCCATTGTCATGTTTAATTTTCACATTATTAATACTCTTATCGCCTTCAAAGTCTGTTGGTTGATAACATGTCAGAATTTCTACTTTTCCTTTTTTTTCTAAATCCTTCGCGAGAGTAACCGTGTGATGAGCTGCTCTAAATTCTTCTCTTCTATGTATTAATATAATTTTTTTTGCAATTTTTGATAGCTCTACTGTCCAATCAAGGGCACTATCGCCGCCGCCAAAAATACAAACTGTTTGATCTTTAAACTTGTTTTTATCTTTTACCGCATAAAATAAATTTGTTTTTTCAAATCTATCAATATTTTTAATTGGAGGTTTTCTTGGTTCGAACGAACCAACACCAGCTGCAATAATAATATTAGGAGTTTCAAATTGCTTAGCGTCATTTGTAGTTACTAACCAATTTTCATTTTTTTTTTCTAATTTATCAACTCTTTGATTAAAATGAAAATTTGTTTTAAATGGTTTTATTTGTTTCAATAAATTATCAGTTAAGCTTTCGCCAGTGCAATCTGGTACAGCGGGAATATCATAAATAGGTTTGTCAGGGTAAAGCTCGATGCACTGACCGCCGGCTCTGTCCAAGTTATCTATAACATGAGCGTTTAGTCCTAAAATTCCCAGTTCAAATACGGCAAATAACCCTACAGGACCTGCACCGATAATGACTGCATCAGTTTTTATCATTTACCCTTGTTTTTCTGGAAGGTTAACAATAATTCCATCATGTTTGTCGTCCAACATTAATTGGCAGCTCAATCTACTGTTGCCCTTTGTTTCAAAAGCAAAATCTAACATATCTTTTTCACTTTCATTTTGTTCAGATAATTTGTCTAACCACTCTTCTTTCACATAAACATGGCAGGTTGCACACGCGCACGCTCCGCCGCAATCCGCATCAATACCCGGTATACCATTTTGAACCGCTCCCTCCATAATTGAAAGGCCTTTTTCAACCTCAACCTCGTGCTCTTTACCGTTATATTCAATATATGTGACTTTTGGCATAAGAACCTTATATTCATTGAAGTATATAAAACAACAATAATGAAGTACAAAAATTGCCGCGTTACTTTTAATTTAAAAGAATTTGAACTTAGAAATATATTTAAAATTTCTAGAGGTTCAAAGGACAAAATAACAACTCTTGAGTTAAAGATTGCCAAAAATCAAAATGTGGGGAGAGGTGAATACGTTCCTTACAAAAGGTACAATGACAGTCTTCAAAAAATTATTAAATTTTTAAGAAAAAATAAAAATATTAGTAATTTAAAAACTGTGGAATCTTTAGCTTTGAGAAATGCCCTTTCTAACGCTTATTACGATTTAGAACTTAAAAGAAACAAAATAAATTATTCCAAAATTTTAAAATATAAAAAAAAATTTAATACAGCAATTACGATACCGATATATACAGAAAAAAAATTTATATCTGAATTAAAAAAAATTAGAAATATTAGGTATTTAAAAATAAAACTTAACGAGAATAAAGTTTTTAATTATCTAGATTTAGTAAAAAAATATTCCCCAAAAAGTAAAATTATAATTGATGCAAATGAAGGATGGTCGATAAAATTTCTGAAAGATAATGAAAGGATGTTAAAAAAATATAATATCCTCTTCATTGAGCAGCCAGTAAAATCTAGTAAAGATCATAATATAAAAACAAAATTACCATTATGTGCAGATGAAAGTTTTCACTTAAAAAATGATAAACAAAAAATAAAAAAAATTTATCAATGGGTGAATATTAAACCAGATAAATTTGGTTGTGAGTCAGATATTTTAAAATCAATTCAATACGCAAAAAAAAATAAATTGAAGATTTTTTTAGGTTGTATGGTGAGCTCCTCTTTGTCCATAATCCCCTCTCTCAAATATACAAAATATTGCAATGTTCTTGATTTGGATGGCCCTCTATTTTTAAAAAAAGATTATAAAAATGGTTTAAAATATAAAAATGGATATTTAATCTATAATAAGAAATTTAATTATGGATTTTGACATTTTTATATATGAATTGAGATATTTTTACTTTGATTTTAAAAAATTAATTTACTAGAATGATACGGGGGAATTATATTGAGCAAATATCAAAAAACTTTTGAACATTCATTATCAAATCCAGAAGAGTTTTGGTCTAAAGCTGCCGAAGATGTAAAATGGATCAAAAAATTTGATAAAGTAATCCATACTGATGGTCCGCCTTTTTATAAATGGTTTAAAGGTGGAAAAATAAATACTTGTTATAACGCACTTGATAGACATGTAGATGAAGGTAATGGTGATAGAGTTGCATTAATTTACGATAGTGCAATGACTAATACTAAAAAAAAATTTACTTACACTGAGTTAAGGGACAAAACAGCAGAACTAGCTGGTGCATTACAGAGATTTGGAATTAAAAAGGGTGACCGTATCATTATTTATATGCCAATGATTCCTGAGGCAATCATGGCAATGTTAGCATGCGGTAGAATTGGAGCTGTACACTCAGTTGTATTTGGTGGATTTGCATCCAATGAATTAGCAAGTCGAATAGATGATTCAAAAGCAAGGATGATTTTATCTGCATCATGTGGGCTAGAACCTGGTAGAACTGTCGAGTACAAACCTCTTTTGGATGAAGCGAAAAAAATAGCAAAACATAAAGTGGAAAAGACTGTAATTTTTCAAAGAGAACAGCATGAATATAAACTTGAAAAAGACGATGTGAATTGGAATGAATTTCTTGAGGGAGCAACTAAAGCGGAATGTGTCGAATGTGACTCTAACGATCCAGCTTATATTTTGTATACCTCTGGAACTACCGGTGTTCCCAAGGGTATTTTAAGAGATATAGCTGGTCACGTGGTTGGATTAAAATGGACCATGAAAAATATATATGACATTGATCCAACAGATGTTTGGTGGTCTGCAAGTGATATAGGATGGATTGTAGGACACTCTTACATTGTTTATGCTCCTTTATTTCATGGATGCACAACATTAATTTTTGAAGGAAAACCAGTTGGTACTCCAGATCCTGGATCTTTTTGGAGGGTAATTTCAGAGTACAATGTAAAAACTCTGTTCACAGCGCCTACAGCTTTTAGAGCAATTAAAAAGGAGGATCCTGAGGGTAAATTTTTTAAAAAATATGATTTATCAAAATTTGAAGCTTTGTATTTAGCAGGAGAGCGTGCTGATCCTGACACTATTCATTGGGCAGAAGGTTTATTAAAAAAACCGGTAATTGATCATTGGTGGCAAACTGAAACTAGTTGGACGATTGCGGGTAATTATAAAGGACTTGGATTGTTTCCAACGAAATATGGATCTGCAGGTAAACCAGCGCCAGGTTATGATGTTAGAGTGTTAAAATCAGACGGTAAAGAGGCTAAACCAGGTGAGATGGGTGATATATGTGTAAAGTTGCCTTTACCACCCAGTACATTTCCAACACTTTGGAATGCAGATAAAAGATATAAAGAAAACTATATGAGTAACTATCCTGGTTATTATCAAACCTATGATGCAGGACATATTGATGAAGATGGCTATGTATGGATCATGTCTAGAACCGATGACATAATAAATACAGCAGGACACAGATTATCCACTGGCTCAATGGAAGAAGTTTTATCTGAACATAAAGATGTAGCTGAATGTGCGGTAATTGGAATTGCAGATAACTTAAAAGGACAAATTCCAATTGGATTAATAGTTTTAAAAACCGGTGTTAATAGAGAGCACGACGAAATAAGTAAAGAATGTATCAAAATGATAAGGGATAAGATTGGTCCAGTCGCTGCATTCAAAACGGCAATTGTTATTAAAAGACTCCCCAAAACTAGGTCAGGTAAAGTGTTGAGAGGGACTATGAGAAAAATAGCTGATAAAGAGGAATATAAAATGCCAGCAACTATTGATGATCCATCAATTTTAGATGAAATTAAGATTTCAATGAAAGAAACTGGAGTAATAAAATAATTTATCTATCTAAAAAAAATTATATTAACTTTCAATTTTTAATCAAAACAATAGATAAATAAATTAAATTACAAAGCAATGGTAGGAAGGTTAAATTCATTCCTATTACTCTAAACAACCCTTTTTTAATAAATAAACTTAGTGCATGAATTATTCTTCCAATTATAAAGGCAACACCAACATATAAAATATATTCGCAACTCCCATTTTTTTGATCCAGTATTAAAAGTGTTATAAGAAAAATAGGCGTATATTCTATAAAATTACCATGAGCTCTAACAGCTCTTTTAAGATTTTCACTATCTCCTTCACCTAACGCTAAACCATACTTTCGTCTATTTATAATAGTATTCACTGATAAAGCTAAAAAAATAAAAACAAGAACTAAGCTAATTATTATTATATTATCACACATTTAATCTATAAAATTTGTTTTTCTTTTATTTAAGAATGCTGAAATTTTTCTTTTTTACTCAACGAATTTAATAAATAATAAAATGATTCTCTTTCCATGCAAATATTTTTATAAGTCATTAATTTAATAGTTAATTTTTATATAGAATCTTTTTCAACGCACATTGCAATACCCATGCCGCCACCAATACAAAGAGTTGCTAAGCCTTTTTTTAATTTTCTTTTGTGCATTTCATGTATTAACGAAACTAAAATTCTTGCTCCTGAAGCACCAATTGGATGACCCAAAGCAATTGCTCCTCCATTCACATTAACTTTATCTGGTGTAAAACCTAATTCTTTATTTACCGAAATTACTTGAGCTGCAAATGCTTCGTTTGCTTCGACTAAATCAACTTGATCTTTTTCCCAGCCCGCTTTTTCTAAAGCTTTTTTTGATGCAGGAATTGGACCTGTTCCCATAATAGATGGTTCAACACCACATTGGGCCCATGACACAATTTTTGCTAAAGGTTCAATCTTTCTCTTTTTAGCCTCTTGAGATGACATTAAAACGACAGCAGCTGCTCCATCGTTTATCCCTGATGCATTTCCCGCTGTAACCGTACCGTCTTTTTTGAATGCGGATTTTAAACTTGAAAGTTTTTCTATGGTTGTGTCTGGTTTTGGATACTCATCTTTATCAAAAATGATTTCTTTTTTTTTAATATTTAATTTTATAGGAACAATTTCATTCTTAAATTTTTTAGCTTCAATAGCATCACATGCTTTTTTTTGAGATGATGAAGCAAAACTATCTTGTTCTTCACGAGTTATTTGATACTTTTTAGCAACATTCTCTGCAGTTATTCCCATGTGGTAATTATTATACACATCCCACAAACCATCTATTATCATTGAGTCAGCCAGTGTCCCAGGACCCATTTTTAATCCATTTCTTAAATTAACAAAATGCGGAGCG
>VMHT01058900.1_pt1 | contig 11844 bp, 29 predicted proteins | sample 4693611 | NCBI WGS metagenome assembly VMHT01 (sample SAMN12280063, study PRJNA550983) | marine metagenome | isolation source: seawater sampled from same location over 5 years 0.02-0.2 micron viral filtrate | place: USA: collected off the coast of southern California halfway between the port... ...
TCGTCAGCGTTGTCCTACCGTGCCAAAACTACTATATCAACCATAGAGAACCACGAGATACGATTGTTTTTACCACTTTTACCACTATTACCTATAATACCACCCACGTTTGACGCACTATACCGTGTGGTTCTGGCCCTCCGGGCCTCACTCTACTACTATATCAAGTACTCTCTTATACACTGTGTAGTAAGCAGAGTCGTTCACTGTATATACGCTTGAGTCACTAGTATATACTAAGACCCCGCTGTAGGGTATGTGTGCGTATATAGGGGTTGACAGATGTGGCTTTTGATGCTATACTATATATAACAATTAGGAGAGCGATATGAACTTCAAGACTCTATCAATACTGTCACTATCAATACTCATGCTTCAAGGGTGTGGATCAATGTCAACAAGGTCGGGAGATGGGGCCGTCAATGTATTCAAATATATGAGTTTTCAAGAGCCGGGAACTGCACCATGGGATCCGCCCATAGAGGTGGGATATGGAGGCAGGATACCCAACATGCAGGGAGATTGGGACAGGCATTGTTCAGGTAAGAACTCTAGTGTGTGTAGGTAACTCTACTCACTGTATATAATAGTCACAAGTTCGCGATAGGTTTTACCGAACTCTGTCATTACCGTCAACACGCTATCAACACGAAGTATCAACAGCGTCAATGCGAGGGGTCATTAGTCAACAGCATCATTACATCAATACTATGTCAACAGCGTATGTCAAGAACGCACATCATTACGGGAGAAGAGGCGTAGCCACGAGCAGATTAATGAGAGCACCTATAAAAAATTGCTAAAATTTTTGTAAACTTGTAGGTGTTGCACACATACAACAGGTGTTGCATAATTGCAACAAAATTCGAACGCTGTTAACAGCACAGGGGATTCACATGTTCTTTTGTGTTCGCTGTTCTTTTTCCGAAAAAACCGGTTGACTTTATTTTAAAGTGACCTTATACTATATATAACAATTAGGAAAAGGAGCGAATATATGACAAAGATTAAAATAGCATACAGTGGATATGATGTAATAAGCACAGAGCATGAAGTGGCGAATGTTAAAGACTTTGCCAAGTTCTTAGTTAATAAAGTACCATCACTAGAAGATGCCAAAAAATATGTAACAGCATTTGGTGACAACAAGATTGAATGGGGTGTAGATGGACTGGGTGACGATATGTTTTGGGCGCCTAGAACACATCCAAAAGGTTCGAGAACATGTGATCATGAGGTACTGTTTATACACATGAAAGGTGAATGGCACTATACAGATGACGGATGTGATTGGGATAGTGTACAAGGTGAACTTCTAAAGGAGGCCGCATAATGTGGGAAGATGAACTGTTTGATGAAATCCAAATGGGTGACAAGGTATGGTATGATACTCCGCAAGGACAGGTACACAAGGCCAAGGCCAAGTTTCAAGGCCCTCATGGTTGGGTATGTGACAGGGGTAATGGACAACCTGTAGTAGTAAACGAAGGAGCCAACTACCTAGGACACTCTAAAGCAAAGAACAGAAAGCCGGATCACTTTGGAAAGTTTTTATCCAATTAGGGGTTGACAAACCGGTATTTCCAATGTATACTGTAAGTATATTAAATTAAAAAGGAGCGAATAAATGAACATTAGAAACATAGTAACTGAGATCCACAACATGGGACAAGACGATCTAAACACAGTGATCGAGGCTGTGAAGTATGCTAGAGCACAGGCACATAGAAATATGGCAAGGGCACTAGTGGTAGGTGACATGGTTGAGTTTAATGGTAGAGGTGGATCTAAAATGGTTGGTCATGTCAAGAAGATCAATATCAAATACGTTGTGGTATCATGCACAAACGGTGAACAGTGGAGAGTGCCAGCAGGACATCTAACAATGAGGTCGGCGGCATAATGTTGAACGCATTGAAATGGGTGGCTACGGCCACCCTAATCATCGGATTCGGATTCTTCTCTGCGGGGTATGGCTTTGGCTGGTACCTGCAGATACTTGGAGGCCTCATATGGATGGTCGCAGGTATTATGATGAAGGATCGACCAATTATTGCCACAAATGCTTTGATGAGTACTGTGGGAGTGATAGGCAGACTTTTAGGTTGACAAAACCGGTATTGTCTGTTATAGTAATAATATAATAAGGTAAGGGGTTGTGAATGGTTAGTCCTAGGCAACTTTGCATTAAACCAGGTAGAGAACATTTGCGTACCAACTACCGGCCCCTTACTTTATTATATTAAACAAACAACAACAAGGAGCGAGCGTGAACATAACAAAGAAACAAATAAAGAAGGCTTTTGTAAGTGAAGTCAAAAACATTTCCGAAGAAGGTTATAACAATCAAGATTGGTATCAGCAAGACGATCAAAGAATCAGATACATCTTAGCAACTATCGAGATGGATCCAGGTGATCGTTATTCAGGAAACGATTCTAAGCAATTAGAACTTGGTCAGGAAAGCAACAGATTCTATAATTGCATAGAGTTCAAAGACGACTGTGAATATCAAATTAATGATGAGCATAGACTTGCAGAACTTATGAGAATGAGTGATGAAGATCTTAGAAAATATATAGATGACAATGAGTATGATTGGATTGGTGACGATTACGATCATATCAACGAATACCTATTCATGATCATGAACAGTTGGCAGGACGAAGTAGAATTCGATACTGAAGGTTATGATAACCCAGACTACCTAACTATCACTCGTAGAGGTAGAGAATGGAATGTTGACCCTCAGACAGGATACAAGAGTGAGAACAAGTATGAAGTGGCCTACAATATATTAATGGACTACTTCGATCACATTCCGGAAGAAGAAAAGCCAGAAATCAACGCTAGATTAAAGCATTTAAATATCTAATCTTTTTGGTTGACAACCGGTAATACCTGTGCTATATTAAATGTATAGTAAGAAGGAGACAGAGATGTTAGAACTACTAGTAATGGTCATAGTCATAAGCATAGCCATTCCATTAGGTGGACTTGCATGGATGTTCCAAGATATGTTTAGGAGTAAGCACAATGACTAAGGTAACTGTACATTTTATCAATCGCGGATACAACACAGATGAAGGATATCACAACTGTAAGATCCTAGCCCATGGCATATGTGAACACACAGAACGCCCGGAGATACACATAGAATCACCGTTTGGCTTAGGTGGTACACTTGTTGCCAAGCACGAGAAAGATGAATGGGTTTGCGATTTAGATTAAATTAATGGTTGACAAACCGGTATTTCCAGTGTATACTGTAAGTATAACAATTAAAAAGCGAGGTAAACATTATGAGCACAGAACTTAAATCACACGCACAGGGCGTATCTCTTACAAGGTTTTGGGGCGGAGATAAAAGAGGATCTTGTGTACAATTGACACAGAAGAAGCAACAACTTCCTGCAACGGCAGACAAGTTTTTTGATAGTGTACAGTTGACACGAGCACAAGCGGCGGCAATGGCGGCTGACTTGTTGGACTTTGCACAGGGCAGAGAACAAGAAACTTTTGAAGAAAAAGAACTTTAGGGGTTGACAAACGGTAAAACCGGTGTTAATATATATTATAAACTAACAAAGCGAGGAAGATATGAAACTTAAAAATATTGGAAGTAACATGAACGAAGTTGAAGTTAACGGTAAGAGCATACTGTTTTCGTATAGCACTCCGGTAGCAGGATACTGTGAGCAGGGTGCATTTAGAACTGACGAGAAGTTTAGTGTTACAACTAGCAAACACATTAACAAATATTTAGGTGGCAAGGACGTAGGTAGAGTAGTTCCGCAAACTTGGATAGAAGGGTTGGTGGCTTAAATGAATATACTTAAAATAGAACAAGGTGGCTGTAGCAACGGAACTAGTTTGAAAGGTTCCGTGACTGCAAACTATAACGATTTGGTTAAGGTGTTTGGAGAGCCGACATACAAAGCAGAAGAGTCGGGTGGCATGGATAAGGTATGGACTGAATGGGACATAGACTTTGAAGTAGCAGACGAGTTTAGTTTGGAAGATCCGGATGCTTCGCACAGAGTACAGGCAACAATATATGACTGGAAAGAGAATGGTCCGTATGTTGCACGTGAGGCGAACAGTTATAGATGGCATGTTGGAGGCTTTGATTATGAAGCAGAAGACGCCGTGCAGACTGCATTACTGGATTATCTCGCTAAGGCGGTATAACCGATTTATCCAAAAAGACTAAATTTCGGTTGACAAGTTCGGAATTTGGACATATAATAATACTTGTTAAACTAAAAAAGGAAAGGTATAACATGACAAATAAAACATTTAAGTTCGTAGGAAGTTCCCTATTCAATGGGAAGACTAAACTAAGGTTCGCGAATGACATTATGAGGATCAAAGTTCTAGATAAGAACGGTCACCAAGATGTTGACTTCAAAGAACTTCCGACAGAGATGGACAAGGCTAGTGCGGTGGCACACCTAAGTTCAATCGGGTTCGGCGGCGAGAATACTGGAATCAAAGACGCTCTTAAGAAAGCGGCTAAGAAGTACGGTAAACCTGTCGTAGCAACTGCAGAAGTTGAAGTTGCCTAAGGCAATTATTAAAGCAATGGGGGCGGTAATCATCGCCCTCTGCTTGTACGCTACACCGGCACAAGCACACGAAAACCTTGTGAAAGTGATGATCAAGTTTCACAACCTAGTACACGCTCTCGAGCAACTGGACAAAGACGAATTAGAATACGAAATTGAGAAGACAATTATCCACAATTTAGAACAGTGGAGCAAACAAAAACAATTCGAATTAAATCAAAAAAAGTTGGAAAAACCGGTTGACAAATTGGAAAGTTGATTATATACTGTATATATAATTAGAAACAAAGGAGCGAATAAATGAATATAGTAGTACACACACAAGGTTTAGAAAACTATGGCGCACACGCTGAGTCAGGTAAGTTCGAAGACAATCAACATTACTGGAAGTTCAAAGGCGGTACTACTTACATCGTTTCCGATGTAGACCGTGAGCAGGATGCGGTTGCATTCGTAATGGCCGCGTTCAGTGAGAACGGCATTGGCTGGAAAGAGTTTCCTACACATTGGGAGTCAGAGAACGAGTGGTTAATGGGCATGGCAGATGATGACCAAGACTACCAAGACTTCAAACAGGAACACGCATTGCGGGTGAGTCCTAAGACAGGGAACTGGAGCCACGCATACAAGAAGAAGAAGGAGGTAGCATAGATGTCACGCTACGGAGGAGAGATGACCAAAGCCGATGATAAAGCGATCGCGGAATGGTTAAAGAACAACAAGGTCACAGTGTGCGAACCGTACGCTAGGACAGAGAATGTGCAACTCAATCACGGTTGGGGAGCAAAGAAAAAGAAGAAAGCACCGGCAAAGAAATAGGTTGACAATACCGGTATTGTCTGTTATAGTATAATAACAATTAAAACAAAGGAGCGAAGATGTTTATCAAAAGAAATCTTAATAGCAGGGACAAGGCAATTGATCTTGTCGAGGACGGCATGGTGTCAGCAGAAGACATGATGAAGATGTGTCTACAGTATATGTCTACAGACGATGTAGATGAGATGTTAGATGCTAACGAATTATCAGAAAGATTTATGGAGGAAGACTATGCCTAATTGGTGCAACAACACAATCACCCTAACGGGTCCTAAAGAAAAGATCACCGCGATCTATGCAAAGGCAAAGAAAGACGATGCTTTGCTACAACAACTCAAGCCGATGCCAGAAGCATTAGACGGCACAACTTCACCGGCGCCTAAAGAAGGTAAGGTGCAACCGTTAGTAGATGGCTTCGACAACTGGTATGACTGGAGAGTTCAGAACTGGGGAACCAAGTGGGACGTGGACATGGAAGGTCTAGAACTGAGTGATGATGGAACAACTATCACCGGATGGTTCGACAGTGCATGGTCACCACCTATTCATGCTTACGAGTATTTCCTAACAGACAACGAAGACTGTAGTATCAATTCTTACTACTACGAAGGTGGTATGGACTTTGCAGGACAATGGGAAGACTTTGCAGATGCAGAAGTGACACCAAGTGAGTTCACTGCAGACGAGATGGAAGACTCAACTATGGGTATCATCTTTACTTTGAATGAACACTTTGGCTTCTCAGAGGCTGTGCGTGAATATGAGAACGAACCTAGTGACACAGAGAAGTTCATTGTTGAGAAGGAGGCTGTTAATGCCGGATAACTTACCCAAAGACTTTCGTGACGTCGAGGCATCTACTATAGTAGGAGAAGACAGTCGTAGTCTATCCCTCACTCACTATGTGTTGGCAGAGCGTTTGCTTCAAGTCGAATACGCTACTATCGCCAAAGAGATTAGAGAGGAAGCAACAAGCGAAACACTCTCTTACATACTAGAGGGTGGCTTCAGAGGCTTCCACAAATATTCATCAGGAGAGATGTGGGCTGAATGGAAAGACGGTGCAGAGGACAAGTGGTATGACTTGTACGAAACATCAACTCTACCATGGGCACCATATGAAGACGATCCCATACTTGTGTTAGAAGCAGACGAGAATGGCGAAGTAATGGGCGTCTACAAATAATAATAAACTGAGCGAGGTCCTTCGGGGCCTTCTCTCATGATCGGAGTTTCTCAATCGATCCTTCGCCCATCGGGAGCGTACTTATATTATAACATGGAAATACCGGTTTGTCAACCTCTTTTTTAATTTATTTTTTACTTGCATTTTGGAAAAAAGTGTGCTATATTAAGTTATAAAATAAAAAAGCGAGGAGCAAAATATGCAAACTTTACAAGTACATTTTACATATAACAACGTTGAGGACTTTTGCGTAGTTAAAAGTAAAACAAAACGCTTTGCAATGGGAAAGCAAATGGAAACTGTTTACGCATTAAGCAAACAACTAAATTTAAAAATGACGGACATTACTTTAACACACTATTATGTGTGTTAAACTTTTTAGTTGACAGTTTGGAAAAACTGTGCTACATTAAGTTATACAATAAAAAAAGCATAAGGAGCGAGATATGCAAAATACAGTACACGTTTTACAACTACAAGGAACTGGAAATGAGGAAAGTGCATTTGAGGTTGCAGGAGTTTTTAGTACACATGCACAAGCAATTGAAAAATTGCAAAACATAAATGCGGAATATGTGGATGTGGATTTTTTTGTGTTTACACTAAATGAAAATGCACGTATTGAAACGCACACAATAAACGCATAAAAAACTTTAACAGTAGCACACTATTTGCTTGACAGTTTGGAAATAGTGTGCTACATTAAATTATAATAACAATTAACAATACGGAGCGAGATTTGCAAAACATTACAACACGTGAACTAAAACATTTATGTAACTTTTTAACACATGATATGAACTACAAAGTTGAACTTGTAAGTGAAGAGGACTTTGCTTATGATGAGGACAGTGGTGAAAATGTTTACGACTGGATTATGGCAACTGAGGAACTGTGCATACAAACTACACAATTATTGGACAACTACTTTACTAAAAAAGATAGAACACTTGCAACTGCTTTTGCAACTGCAATTGATTATAGGTATGATGATGATTGTATTAATGAGGGAATAAGTGAACACTTTTTTGATTACTGTAAAAAGCACAACATATTAGATTTTTACTTTAAGCAAGTTGACGCACATGATTATGATGGCGTGGACTTAAACATGCGTATGTAATTTAATTTAATTTAATGCTTGACAGTTTGGAAAAACTGTGCTATATTAATAATATAATAACAATTAACATTATGGAGCGTACATGTTAAACATTACAAAAACACACACAAGCGTTGAAAAAAACGCAAATGAAACTATAAACTATACAACATATGAAGTTGATGGCAACGTTAAACTTGCAATGGACAGCATATGGGATTATGATGGTAGTGATACTGTTGCTGTAAAAAGTATACAAGTTATTGAAACTGTGGACAGTGAGGACAATGATTACACTTACACAATGGTAAACGTTGAACATGATGCTACATGGCAAATTTATACTGATAGTGGATTTGAAAATGCTATTAGTAAAACATTAAACATGGACGTTAGTTTTACTGAACAGGGAATGCAAGACGACAATTACGCTAGTATGGAAACATAAAATAAAATAACACTTGACAGTATAGCATTTTGGTGCTATACTGTAAGTATAAACAATAAAAAAAGCGAGGACAATATGAGCAAAACTAAAAATTGGTTAATGGACATGGAAGAACAGTTTTACGACATTGCTAATACTAAGATTGGCGAATGTGAAACTGAATTTGAATTTAGCACTGCAATGGATTTACACAGTGATTTGATGACTGGTTTGTACAATTTGGACGAATACAACGAGATTGTTAGCGAGATGTGGTACGAACACACAAGCAAATACGCGGTAAATTAATTAAAAATAACGGTTGACACATTTGGCAAAGTGTAGTATATTATTAATATAAACTAACAAAGCGAGGATATAAAATGTTTAAAACAATTATTAACACAATAGCAGGCGTACTAATAGTAGGTGGCATTATGGCTATGGCAGGAAGTGCAAACGATTGCGACGGCGCATGTATGGAAACTGCAAACACACTAGCAGAGATGCTAACAGTAGCAGGCATTGGCTTTGCGGCAATGCTAGTAGGCGGTGCAATACTTTACACAAATGAGGTTGCTTAATGTTTAAAGCAATCATATTTGCTGTAATCGGCGCAGGCGTAATGTACGTCTACCTAGAGGGTGGCGACATTAACAGTTTTGTAGAATTAATCAAAGGTATGGTAAACACTGGCGCAGGGCTGGTAGAGGAGGCGACACAATGATAGATCCAAAGAAATCATTTTGGGACGATGTTCTCGACGTTGTTGAAAAGGACAACGAAGTTGAGCAGGAGCACGAAAGTCTAGATCAAATGTATGATGACGAAACTTCAAACAATCATCATGTCGAAGGTATAGACAATTGGGAAGAGTGGAACTAAAATAATGGTTGACACACATGCATGTGATGTTATACTAGTAGAGTAAATTAAAACAACGAGGAGCGAGAATATGAGCAAGACAGCATTAATACAAATCAATGACGGTAGTTACAAGATCAGAGGCAATGACGTTTCTGTAAGTGGACTAAAGTTTCCTTTGATTGAACATTTCAAAGAAGGCAAGAACGGAAACTACGTAACAGTAGATGGAGCCGCACAACCGGGCTTTCCTGAGCGTAGTATACGTATTAGAATTGAAAAGCCACAAGACTATGAGATTGTGGATTCAAACTTCGACAGTGTAAAACAAGATGCACTTAAGAAGAAGGTCAAGAACGATGAGAGTGATGAACAAATCATGCAACGTATTGGCAAACGTTTTAAAATCCTAGACGACATGACTAGGGCCGCAAAAGAAGGCGATGTAAGAGCAATGATCGTTAGTGGCCCTCCAGGTGTAGGTAAGAGTTACGGCGTCGAACAGCAACTGGAAAAGGATGCGGCGTTTGATGACATTGCAGGCTACAATAGGAAACATGAAGTAGTCAAAGGCGCAATGTCAGCAATAGGCTTGTATGCCAAACTGTTCAAGTACAGCGATCCAAGGAACGTTGTTGTGTTTGATGACTGTGACTCCGTGCTGTTAGATGATCTATCGCTGAATATTTTGAAGGCGGCCTTGGATACTAGTAAGAAGCGTTATATTTCTTGGAACACTGATTCGCGATTGTTGCGTTCAGAAGGAATTCCAGATAGATTCGAATTTAAAGGTAGTGCTATATTCATTACCAACATCAAGTTCGAGAACGTTCGTAGTAAAAAACTCAAGGATCATTTGGAAGCACTGGAGTCACGTTGTCACTACGTCGACCTAACAATTGATGGCGAACGTGAAAAGATGTTACGTATCAAACAGATTGTCCGTGATGGTATGTTGGAAGACTATGATATGCCACAGGAACGCAAGGACGATATCATCGAGTTCATCGATGAGAACAAGAGCAGACTACGTGAATTAAGTTTGCGTACAGTGCTTAAGATAGCAGACCTTGCTAAAAGTTTCCCTACCGACTGGAGGGATTACGCAAGTACTACAGTGATGAAGGCATAAATCTTACCCTCGCTCAAAGTAGCCCACACGCTAGTACTGCGTTAACAGAGAGTCATACACATCCTCGCTCCGTGTATGACACTCAAACTAGAACCCTTGTACACATCCTCGCTCCGTGTACAGGGGTTCGCCTTGACAGTTGCCCCATTTTATGCGATGAATTTAATAGGTAAAACCGGTTGACAAACAACCAAAATGACTGTATTATATAAACATAATGAAGGAGCGAACTATGTTAAAAAGAACAACACTAGCGATAACAATACTACTAGGTGTAGCAACAGCAAGTGCGGCCACAGAGAAACTATCATTTCCGCATGCGGCTGAACTTACAGCACAAGCCAAGCAGATCATATTCCAAGAAGTAAATGAAAGTGGAGTACCCAATAGTGTGCATCAAGAGATGATGTGCCTAGCAGAGAACATCTACTTTGAAGCAAGAGCAGAAGGCATCGAAGGCAAAGCGGCAGTGGCCAACGTAACAAGGAACAGAGTAGTAAGTGCCAAGTTCCCCAACTCATACTGCGGTGTGGTATATCAAGGTCCTGTGAGAGAAAGTTGGAAGACCAAACAGAACCCCGACTTGCTAGACAGTGAAAGAGTGTACTATCCACGTAAGCATAGATGTCAGTTCAGTTGGTACTGCGATGGCAAGAAAGATGTTATATGGGCCAACTATGAAAAGACAGGACAAAGCATTAAGTTGAATGCACAAGCCTGGAGAGCCTCAGTGGAAGTTGCTATATGGACTCTAGGTTATGGATCATACACAGTGAATGATAACACTCAGGGAGCCACATACTACTATGCTCACAACCTTGTTTATCCACATTGGGCAGACAAGTTTGAAGTAACAGAGATCATAGGCAACCATACATTTATGCGACCATAATAGGTAATACCGGTTGACAAAGTCTACGTTAGACTGTATACTGTAAGTATAAACAATAAAGGAGCGAACATGCAAAACCTAGAACAATATGTAGAAGCAAAGAACAAGTGGAATGCAATCTTTGGAGACACCAATCCAATCCGCTTTCCCCTAAACCAAGCACAGGTGAACGCTCTGATGTCAAGCATAGGATCAGAACTATCACCAGAGAACCTACACTGTGATGGTGAAGCACCTATGGCATATGTGAGATCAAAGTATGCAGAGTTGACCCGTGTGCAGAAAGAACTAGAAACTTACTGCTTGGACAACTGGTTAGAAACACCCGTGTGCGACTATTAATAACGGTTGACAAACAATCAAAGTGAACATATAATAAACTTATAATTAAACAAACAGGAGCGAATAAATGACTACATCAACACAAACAGTTACACAGATTGCACAAGACCCAAACATGCTAACAGTAGCAGACGTAGTTGCTATTAGACAAGAAGCACTAGACGCGGCCAAGACTGCGGCACTGAAGCACCTAGACACAGTAGGAGAGAACATGTACTGTGGCTTTGCTTGGGTAAACATCTACGGTGTTAAAGGCAACACCAAACTGGGCAAGACACTCAAGGCCGCAGGCATTGAACAGAGTTATGATAAGAGTTATCAGATATGGAACCCTTCAGGTGTAGGTACACAGTGTATGCTTACCAAAGAGGTAGGTGCACAAGCGGCGGCAGATGTGTTCGTCAAGTATGGCTTTCGTTCATACATGGGTAGCAGAGCAGACTAATACCCACTAGGGGGTGCTGGGTTACGTAGGGTAACAGGCAAGCCTAGACTACAAGAGGAGAGTAGCA
>VMHT01100416.1_pt1 | contig 11840 bp, 10 predicted proteins | sample 4693611 | NCBI WGS metagenome assembly VMHT01 (sample SAMN12280063, study PRJNA550983) | marine metagenome | isolation source: seawater sampled from same location over 5 years 0.02-0.2 micron viral filtrate | place: USA: collected off the coast of southern California halfway between the port... ...
AAAATTACCTCCATCCTCTATATCTTCATCATCCAACCACTTTATCTTACGACCAAAGAAACGCTCTAATGCCTCTCTCGCTTGGGTGAGAGACACAAAGTTAAAATATGCTATACGATGACCGTGAAGACCTGAAAAGGTATTCTTATACAATCCACCCTTTCCGAGTGAAGACTTACCTCCCAACATCTCACAGATACCCTTCCAAAACTCACCAGAATCGGGAGTATTGTGTCCATAACCAAGTCCAGAGGACTCCTTATATCTATTGAAGACCCACTCCTTATCATACGACCACTTCACCACCTTCTCTCTCTTTTTGTGAATATATAATTGATTGCCAGAATCATCATACCAATTACGAGACACCACGCCCTCAAACCAGTCGTCCTTGGTCGCTGGGAGAAGTTCATCAAGATGATGATTAAGATACGAACACAGGAGGGACTGATTCTCTTCATCCATAGAAATACCATCAATCTCCCAAGACTCCACCATCCACTCATCGTCCTCACCCTCCTTGAATATAGTCTCCATAGATTCACAATCAAATACGAAATCACACTTCTGGATATAATGATGGGGAAATAACGCCCAATTTTTAAGATGACAATCCTTTTTCTCTTCATCAATAGAATCAGATCTACCCATAATGGTAATCTCATCAAACATATCGGATTGATCCAAATCATCAAAATGCCACGAAAGACCAGATGTATCATAATGCCACGATGGATATTTTTCAGGACAATCTTCACCAATATTAGTATCACGAATCATTCTCGGTTCAGCACCCTTCGGTTGAATGTGTTCCTGACGAAGACCAATCAACGCACACGGATCAATTCCGTGATCAGGATGACGTAATTCACCAATATCATACAAACCAATGTGATCACTATTAGTCTTCTTCTTTGCCAAATAACAACGGAAATCTTCACCCAAACACTTTCTCTTTTGTGGATTATTTCCACATAATTTCTTACTCACATCCACCATTGCCTCGGGGATTGGAATCTTTTCAAAATCATCATCATCCGCAAACTCATACCAACCCAGATCCTTAATGTGTTTCAGAACTTTCTGCCAATTCTTCCACAAGAGACTGCCCTTATAGGCATACGCGAACGCTTTAATAGGTTCATCGGTCTTCATATATTTCATCTTGGTCTCTTTAATACCATTACCATATTCATCACCAACATTACCCCAGAGCAACTGCTTCTCATCATAAGGGATCAAATCAAACTTCTTCTCGCCGTGTTCATTCACATAATCACGCCGAGTCATTTTCTTGAATTGTTCGCCAATAGTAAATCTACCCGTCGTGAGAAGATTCTTCCAAAACTTATGAAGAGGAGGCATATTACGCTCCATATTATCCGTGAGCATCTCGGTGATCGGAGCATTTGACGGAACAAAATCACTAATATCACGAGAAAATAGAATCTTCGCAAAAGCAAGTGCCTTTGATCTCGCGATCGTGTGATTCTTCGTGCCAGTAATATTATTAAAATAATCAATGCTCGCCTGAGTGGTCTGACGACCCGCCCACTTATTATCCAATTCAGTCGCAAAAGTGCGACGATCGCCTTCCTGAGCAGATACGCATCTGTTCATATTGGACGCAAAACAGAAAGCAGTAGTGCTCTTGACACAATACACATCACGATTCTTCTTTTCAATCCAACACTCAGGTTCAGAGATAATGTTCTTCATCTTGTTGCCCTTTTGAATATCTCCTCCCCAAACAATCTCATCACCATTAATCAACAGACGACCCTCCAAAATAGGATTAAACTTTCCAGTAAGACTATCTATACTATTCACTTGGGCATACAGACGATCACCCAAAATCTCACGAAGAAATGAAAAAACAATTCCCTTCCCTGCTCCCTCTTTGGACTTCACACAAATGAGAACCTTGATCTTCTGATCGGGTTTTTGAAGGACAAAAGCAAACCAATTCATAACATAATTAAAACTTTCTTCCTCTCCGTGGCACCAGATATGTTTAATGTGATCAATCAAACAATTACACTCATCCATCGCCTCCTCCAAAGACATATCGGCAACCATAGACTCAGGAATGGTAAATCCTTTGAATAGGTTATAGACATCATCGGGGGCGTGAGGACTCGGATCAAACACAATCGCATTCACATCACGACGAGCAGTATGAGTCATCCAAATATCAAATGGGTTCTTGAACTGCATCTTTTCAGTGTGAGGATTCTCAACCATAAATGAATACTTTGAAAAGACCAACTTTGCCTTCTCTGCTTTGTAGGTCTTCGGTTTTCCATCATACGCCTTCGTCTCATTTGGGTTCTCATAAATAATTTCACAGGTCTCCACATTAAACATAGTAAATCCATTCATATATTCCACCATAGAACTAATGCCTCCCGATTGATAGATCTCTTCATACGGGTTAATGGTAGGATCATCTCGGTTTGCCATAGCACGAAGAGAACGCCAAGTGATCGGAACTGTTCCCGTGTCTTTGAAAGTCGCCCACTTTTTAAACATCTCTCCGTGAAGGGCACGACCCTTATGTGCCTCATCGGTCTCAATATTAGGATCCTCCATTGTCCAAGACCTCCAAACATCAAATCCATCTTCGGCACCAAAATTATTCTTACAAATCATACCAATACGAACCCAATCATCATAATGATAACGGGACTTCAAATCCATCTGAGTAGGATGATCCTCCGTCCTCAGACGGACAAGATAACTCTTAAACTTTCCCACATCCAAACAATATCCATCGGGACAGATTGCCTTATTCTCATTCTTCTCCTTATGAGTTTGGATATCACCTGACCCTTTCTTCGTCGTCATTAGAACAACATCAATAAAAGGAGAAATCTCTTCAAACGGAACAGTCTTAATAGAATCAATACCCTCGTCCATATTATAAACTTTATGATGACACGCCTCCACCACATTATTAGCACCAGGAACATTTCGTCCAAGAATATCCACATCACCATAATCCTGCCACTTTTGGATCTTATTCGGAGACTCAATGTGAGGACATCCAGGAAAATTAAAATAGAAATGATAACCCTTCGCCGTCTGAGTGTAAAGTGTCTCGGACTTCATACAATAATCAAAGAAGGGATTCCACTTTTTCCCTTCATCATTCTCCACCATAGGATTGGGATCTTCGTGATCTTCCTTCAAAATACATCTACTCATATCATCAAAATCAATCACATACAAATCAGGAACAAACTTCAAATAAATACTCATTGCTGGGTAAGAAACTCCCAGTTCTTTGTTGGTCTCTTTGAAACTTTTGGGAATCTCCTCCATCGTCTTCCACCCACGACCAGGGATCTTCAACTTGCCACGTTCAACCTGCTCTGAACCGATTTCGTCGGATGTCATCGCAGGGAACTCAAAGTTATACTTCTTCTTCTTGGTGTCAGACTTGTTCGCAGGAACAACCCACGAATATCGCCAGAGATTAAGACCATCGGTAGAATCTTCAATCAATTTCGCCAAATCTAAAACTTCTTTCATAATTATCCAAATATATAAAACCTCTTTTTTTAACCTTAAACTCTTTTTCTTTTCTTTTATTTTTCTTTTATACTAACCCTTTGACCCTTTTATTATGCATGCACGCAGTTTTGCGGGTATTTGTGCATAACACAAACACCCGCAAATTACTCTGCTGATAATACTATAATAATTACTGTGCCTCGGCATCAGGCACAGGAGGAACGATTGGTTCTGGTTCTGGTTCTGGTTGTGGAGTGGGTTCGGTATCTGTATCTGAATCCTCTGATTTGGGATCTCTTAAACAATTAATCATTCCACAACAGATATCAATATTCTTACATCTTGATTTGAATATCACCAATAGCACGGAACTGATTGCAGCCGCGGAGATCGTAATGATATTCGCATAATCATTAGAAGTCCAATCCTCTGAGATAACAATTTCTCCGCTCATATTCATATAGTTTAGAAAATATTTTAAAAATGTAATTCAACTAATTGCTTCAAGAAAGCAACCTTCTGTTCATTCAACTGACCTTTCTGCATCTCAATATGAATCTGTCCCTGCATCAATTCACACTGCTTCTTTAACGCCTCCACCTCGTCCTTTAACGATTTATTTTCATTGCGAAGTTTTAATGCTTCATCAATACTCGGGAGCACCTCAGTAATATTATCCACGACTTCACCCGTATCAGAGACTTCCAACTTCCCATCAGGTTCCTCGGGATCAATCAATTCCTTTAAGACTGCCTTCACCGAGAACTGCTTTGCTTCATCGGGATTGTCTTTCAAGTAATTTTCAAGATTCTCTACAACTTGAAGATTTTCCTGTTCGGGCATCTCAACCACGATGGGATTCTCAGCAAGAAGATAATCATTCTTTATCTTTACTATATTCGCGATTTGACTAAACTCTTCGCACTTTTCCTTAGGCAACTCACAATCCGAGTAAGTCTTATTCAAAACCTTTAAGACTGCTGTGCCAAACTTCTTATATTTTCCTCCTGTGATCTTGTATGTGTCTCCGCATTTCTTCTTTGGTGCTTCCGTGATTTGGGGTTGTTCGTTGTTCATCTTATGCAAATTAATAGATTTAAATCTTTAAATAAAAACGCGTTTATGTGTTAGTCCAGTGTGAAGAGTCTGATCGCCTTTGTGATCTTTTTCTTACAGTAAGGACAATCGGGTTCCCAGTGGTTTGCTTCGCTCCACGCATTAAAGCACGGAGCACAATTGGTATGACCACAACCATATATGATTGGTTTCCTCATTCCGACTTTCACACAACTCTCTGAACAGATACCACATCCGTAAAGTTGATTATCTTTTTTTGCTTTTTCACCCTCTTCACCAGGAGGGAATGTAGGATCTTCATCAATGGGGACAACACCGACCTGCTGATGATGAGGTTCCGAATTGTTGTAATGGGTTGTCGTGTTGCCTTCAAGAAAACACATCAGGGCATACTTGGTTCTCTGAGCATTGAAGGAATGTCTGTTTGACTTTTCTTTCCAACTATCTACGACTTTTTGACACTTTGGTTTCTCTTTGAATGTATGATTGGGGAGTTTCCACGAGTTTCTTTGCGACATATTTTTGTTTTATTCTCGTTCTATTTACTTAAATACTTTCTACCGCCCTTACTTTGTTATGCATGCACCCGTTTTTGCGGGTATTTGTGCAAAAGAAATAGAATAAAAAAGAGTCGTCCATAAAACGTTATTAATATTTAAAGAAATAAGATTAAATATATGCAATAGTAATGACAATGGAAAACCAACTCAGAACTGCAATTAATGAATGGAAAACATCGCGAGGATTACCTCCGTATGCTGACAAGACTATTAATAAGTATCTTGGTGATATCCGCAAACTCGCCCCTCCCAACTACGAAGATCTTTCGTGGGCAAATGATACAGAATGGGTTGCGGGCAAGTTGGAAAAGTTTAAATATACGACTCAGAGAAACTATTACAATAGTCTTCTTATTGGTCTTTATGCTTCGGGGGTTGAAAAGGGTCAGGGATGTTGCGGAATCTATGAGGCGAAGCGAGATCTTTTGAATGCTGAATATGATAAACAACGTGGATCAAACACTCCCTCACAGCAATTAGTCCTTGCCAATGTCAAGAAAGAAGACATTGAAAAGATGCTCAAAACTATGGAAAAAGATCTTAGAACAAGACAAACTCACCTCGCTTACGCGATGATCAATATCTACAAATATTATCAATTTAGAAATGATGTCGCAGGTATGGAAGTCTTTCCTGATAAATTATTTGATGAAATTGATACAGAAGAAAGACATAGGAATAATTATCTCGTCATAGGAAAACCGAAAAACTCTATGTCTTTTGTTCTCAATAACTACAAGACTTCCGCCAAATATGGAGAGAAAGAAATTGAAATTGAATCGCCTCAACTACAAGTCATCCTGAAAAACTGGATACGATACAAAACAGCAGGTAATTTAAGTAAGATTGAAGCGGATGTTGTCTATCTTTTTGATTGGGCAACAGGAACACCGCTCACCAGAAATGATATCTCTCATATACTCTCAGAGACCTTTATGAAATATCTCGGGTATAGCGTATCCACCACTCTCCTAAGAAAAATCTATGGAACCATTCCAAAAGACCCCAATGATGCCTCAGATGAAGAAATCAAAGAAGTCATCAAACAAGCACATATCTCGGGTCATTCAGTCAAAACGAAGGCAACCACCTACTCAAAAGCAGGGGGGATGTAATCCTATCTTCTTCTTCATACGAAGTAATTCTTCCCGTTCTAATGTTTCTTTACAAAAATTAATCTTTTCTTTTAAGACTTTTTTTGGCATATATCCTTTGTGATTAATGATATCCTCCAACAACTCATAAAGTAATGCATTCTCTTTTTTAACACGATTCGTTTTCCAAACCATTCCCCAATATGCCGAATCAGATACTTTCGCCATTATATAAGATTTATTCATAAATTATCTTTAAACTATGGACGCGTTCTATTTCTCATTATTATATATATTAAGTAGTATAGATGAAAGGGACAATTTACCTCATTCACAACAAAGAGAATAATTATTGTTATATTGGAAGCACTAAACAAAAATATCCTAAAAAGAGATATTCTCAACATAAATGCGATTGTCTCAAAGGTGCTAAAAGATATGAATCTCTGTTTAGTGGCAGTGCCCCAGATTTTCATATCCTCTCACAAGAAGAATATCAAGATATTAATGAACTCAAAAATAAAGAAAACTATTATATTCATCTTTACAGAGGAACATCAGGAGTCAGATGTATTAATAAAAATATGGCGTGGATTCCTCCCGAACTTCAAAAGGAAGCACGAAAAGCATCCAAGAGAAAATATCACGCAACTGAAAAAGGAATTGAAGCAAGGAAATGGCAAAATTACAGATGTTATCATAAAAAAAAATTATTAATAGAATTAAAAGACAAGATCAATGGAAAAGTGGGACAAGAAGAAAGTGGGGAGAAAACCAAAGGGATGGATTCATCCCTACTGCCAAACACTACAAAAGAATAATAATAAAATTAAATTAATCTTTGATAAGGGCGTGGAGGGAGATTTAAAAGACTTTATGAAAACTCCACCAAAAAAGGTTTTCCCGAAGGTGCGGAGCACTTAGACAATTTCGCCAATCCATTCACTCTTATTCTATCCTTTCTTTTTATCCTTTGTTGTATCCTGTAAGTCATTATAGGATGAATCTTCTCAGGTAGTTGCCGATCCTCATTCAAGAGTTTCAAAGCACGGCGGATTGTAGGAATATCACCATACTTACGAATACTCCTCGCATCCGATAATAATTCATCATAAGTCTCATAAGTCGTCTGTCCCAAACAATATCCGCAGATCTTACTATAAAAGATGATCTTCTTTGCCTTATCTATAATCAAATCCTTCTCTTTGATTGTTAAGACTTGCTTTGGTGAAGGGTTCTTTAAGTATTCCCGCAGATCCTCCATATCATCAAAAGAATAATACTCTTTTGCAGGTTTGATACCGTCTATCGTCCGCAAATGAATGCTTAATAATCCCGATAATGAATCTTTATTTAATTCTTTGTAGTTGTCAATAAAATCTTCAAATCCAAAAACATCTATGATCTCAATGAGATCCTTTTTCGTATGACTCTTGTGTATGACCATTATTATAATATTAGATAAAATGCACGAGAAATATGCTCCCCTTTTTACGGGGGAGCGTGTTTCTCTAAAAAAATAATAAAATAAAATTAACGTTCTTTAAGTCTTACAACCAAACATAAACATAGTCCTTCTTCTTACCTTGCTTCTGACCGAGTTGTTGGAGGAAGTCAATCTTCTCATCGCATTTTGGAAAGTCATAGGTCGTAGTCAGTTTCTCGTAGATCTTCGGAGAGATATTGATTGCTAAGGCATCTGCCAACTTCTTACATACTGCCATCATTGGGATCAAAAAGTTAATGAAGTAATCATCATCGTCCTTGAAAGGAGTCATCCCCTCATAGACCTCCAAGTTCGCATAGGGCGGAGAAGTGAGTGCCAAGTCATAGTTGCCCTCAGACATAACGGCAGTGAGAAACTCGGCGTGCTCAAACGATTCACTGATAATATGACTGGAAGGTTCCCAAGCACCAATGTCCGCCCACATCTGATCGTGGCATTCTTTCACCTTTGGATTTGTGTCAAAACCCGTGTAAGATGCTCCCGCAGAAACAACTCCCAGAGAACGACCACCCCATCCAGCACACGGATCAAAGACCTTCTTTGCCTTGAAGAGTTGAGTCAGATACTTCGCTGTGGATGGTTTGAAGAATGTAATTGCCCGATTCTTCTCAAACAAATCTTTCGCACGAATCTGAGGATCATCCCACGCAGTTGGTTTCTTCGCCTTACGACGATTTACCTGACAGACTTGACCCCACATCTTCTCGGGATCTTCCTCATACTTTTCCCACAAGGTTTTGCCGTTCTTGTATCGGGTTTCATTCAAAGCAAGGAAGTAATGCTTATATACGATCTTGTTGCCCGCGAACGAGTTCTTGTTCTTGGAAGCATCATATTCATTCAACTTTCCCCATTCGTGAAGAATGTCGCAATCATTACTATCCACGAGGGTTTGCTTCAACTCCTCCAACGAAGGAATCGGCATCTTGCGACCCTCACCAAAGGTCTCCGTATCTTCACCGAGCATATAACACTTGTATTTATCGTTCTTTTCTTTTGCCATTTTATATATATCCACTACCTTTTATTATGCATGCAACCGCATTTGCGGGTATTTGTGCAAACTCCACCCATAGTTTAGAGAATCGCTAAAATGTAGGGTGCATTGCCCTGTTTGCCCCCTTTTTTACTTCTTTTATTCTTTTTGTTATTTTTTCAAATGAAATCATACCCCTATGCACCCTATGCACCCTACATTTTCTATCATCTCTAAACTATGGGTAATTTACTTCTTATTCTTTTGTTGTTTTCCTTTATTCTTTTCTAATCCTCTCTTCTTACCACGAACCTGAGCAGGTTCCATCTTAACATTACGATGCTTCTGTTTCTCTTTATTAACTTTCCTTTTTTTTGTTAGATCATTATGATAATTTTCAAAGACTTCCTTAGGACGAACCTTCTTCTCCCTTTCAACTCCCGCTAAGATATCAAATTGCTGGACTGGATCTGCATCTAAGAGTCCTTGATTTGGATCGTGAAAGAATGTGATTGCTTTGACCTCTTTTTTCTTTTTTGAATCACCTATTCGTTTTCCCTTATTCACCATATTTATTTTTATATAATATTTTTTTATAAACTATAATATAAAATGAGTTTCTTAATCACTTCCAATCTACAAGATGAATACTCCTCCGTAGATCGTCAAGACAAATCCATCAGAGTTAATCACGGGACTCCCATCCAGAATCCCGCGTCTTACTCCAATCACCTTGTCAATCCTTTAAGAATACCACCGAACTCTGAAATAGCAGTTCAATCGTTAAAGATTAACAGAAAGAAGTTATGGGACATTAATGAAGGTGCTCTCTTTTATTTCTATAATGGTCTGGCACTTGAAGATGACAAGGGTGTCGCGACCAAAGCAATAAGAGATAGTCTTAATCAACCCGTCCCAGTTCTTCTTAGACCTGGAACTTATACCACTTCACAGATGCAAGCAGAACTATCAAGAGCACTTAACGAAGCAATCACTCATCCAACGTGGTGGAAGAAATGTGCCGTCAAATTAAAAGGAGCACTCGCAGGTCGTTCCGATTGGTCGGGTTATGAGTTTAATTTTGGATGCCACGTCAAGAATACATCACAGGCGGATGGAGGGACTCTTAAAACTTGGAGAGGTTGGGATCCACTCACCTCCGAAGAAGGTGGAACTCACGCCTCCCACGCTGGTAAAGACTTCTCAGTTGATATTGCGGGATCGCTCTGCACAATTAGAAGGAAGAAAGAAACAGGTAAAGAACCTGGTGAAGCAGATTACGACACGAAACCTTGGACTTCAAGAAATTGCTCTATCACGAACACAGATGTTCCTATGGATTTAACTGGTGCAGGTATGATTCAGATTGATCTTTTTAAAACAAATGATCACACCGCAGGACACGGAGTCAAGGGAGAAAATCCTTGTGGATTCTCCTTTTCTCGTCCTAAATTATATAATGAAAATATGTCCTTCTTTGCCAATCAAGGCACAGAGAGCACTGCCGAACAACTCTCCGTCTCGGAGTATGACAGAGTCCCTTATGCCGATTACAGAGTTGATTGGAATCAACCCTTCGGTAAAGATACTCCTTGTCTATTAACAATCTCGCAGGCGGTTTGGGATACCGCAACTGGCGGAACCATTATGAAAGAGATTGAATACTGGAAGCAAAATCCTGGCGGTGATGGTGGTGGAGCAAATCCAGTCACAGCACAAATTACAAGCACCGCCCTCTCATCCAATCCCGCCTCCGTTGTCGGATACACGGGATTATTTAAGGTTGAGTTTAAAGGTTCAGGAATCAAACTCTCTATGGAGAAGATGATATCGGTTATGGGAAGTGTTGGGACTTCGTGGGCGATTATCTGTGATACCACTGCGACCGCTAACAGAATCAATGAGCAATATTGCTGGACTCCCATCAATCAAAATAAAGAAGCGTTGTATGCGGGACTCTCTCTCTATACTGATGAACATCAAGTCCTTATTACTAAACTTTGTTGTAATACTGATCTCGCCATCGCTCACGGCACATATCAATATCACTATGGAACTGAGGACACTCTAAGTGATGGATCCAAAGTCCCGAAAGGTGATGGTAGTTCATATTGGTCAAGATGTCGCTGGGGTGAAAAAGGAGGAGGTAATAAATTATTCAATATGATGCAAGCGATGCTCGTTGAATCAAGACCCAACAACAGACAGCAGGACGGCATCTCCCTTATCAATTGGGAAGATCTTGATACTTCATCAGAATGTCCCGCCAAAACCAAAGTCCTTGTCCTTCAAGATCCTGATAACGCAACAACATCTACTTTCACACAAGGACAATATTATCCCTCTCCTGGTGCGAACTTCGGTGCTCAATTAGGTTTCCCCGCTTTCGCGTCGGTCGGATCAAACACACATCCCGACACATATAAACAAAATGGTGTTTCTGCACAAGCAGATCCTTCTGCTGTATGGATTCTTGACTCAGCGAAGAATCCAGTCCATAAGACTCACTCCGCATTCGTCAGAGTCCCATCACTTACGATGGAAAGTTATAACTTCTGTAAATCAAAACCATCCCAAATCATCTATCATATCCCAAGATGGAGTGATAATGGAGCGGGTGATGGTGAAGAAGGTGATGAACAATTCGTTGAACCTGGTGCTCCCACATATATTAAGTTAAAGAATGTTGATTGGATTAATCTTAACAGAATACAAGTAGATATCGTTGATAAAGGTGAAAGAATTGTTGAAGATCTCGCTGGATCAACAACCATCTGCTTCCACATCCGTCATCAAGATGAACGATAGAAATTATAACAAAATAGAAATTAAATCTCTATAATTTTTTTATTTGCTCTATTATAAAAAGATGTCAGATTTGGATGAAGGACTTGGTCATATGGAACCCGAGATGCCTGCACTTGAAGAACCCGCTCCCGAAATGGAAATCAATGAAGTTGAAGAAGAAGAAGAAGAACCCGCTCCACTCCCTCGTGAAGCAATCCCAGAGGAAGAAGTCTTTAAGGATGCCCCAACTGTTAAGAAAGTCAAAAGGAAGTGTAGTGAAAAACAACTTCAACATCTCGCCAGATGTAGAGAGAAGGCACGGG